>JACCDT010332739.1_pt1 | contig 16974 bp, 16 predicted proteins | sample 7446291 | NCBI WGS metagenome assembly JACCDT01 (sample SAMN15323446, study PRJNA562643) | freshwater metagenome | isolation source: river surface water | place: USA:Blue River Watershed | collected 2017-08-17 | reverse complement strand
TTGGGACAATTCTGTTCAAGAGAGATTTTATCGCAGCTTGAAATCTGAGTACCTTAACCATTTAACTTTAAGAAATTATGCTGATGCTGTTATACAGGTTGAAGAGTACATACAGTTTTACAATTAATAAAAGGAGACATTCAGCAATTGGATATTTAACACCACATCAGAAATATTCTGAGTATAATTAGGGCAATAAACTGGCTTTAATAGTCTACAGAAATATTATACCATTACACATACTGGTGAACCAATTAATATTACAGAATTAGTTGCGCTAGTAGTATGTTTAATTCCAACTACCATTGGTGGACTTTTATCTGCAATCGGTGTAGCTGGTATGGGTCGTATGATGGATGCGAATGTAATTGCTACCTCTGGACGCGCAATTGAAGCTGCTGGTGATGTGGATGTATTATTACTCGATAAAACAGGTACGATTACTTATGGTAACCGCCAAGCCAGCGCATTTTATGCAGTACAAGGTGTCGAAGAAATTGAATTAGCCGAAGTAGCACTCCTTTCATCACTTTCTGATGAAACCCCAGAAGGTAAAAGTATCGTTGTACTTGCGCGCAAAAATTACTCGATCGACGAACAGCATATTGAACATGACAAAATTGAATTTCTACCATTCAGTGCACAAACTCGGATGTCAGGAATTAATTATCATAATCACCAAATCCGTAAAGGTGCATCAGATTCAATTCGAAAATTAATGGCACAACTCGAAGGTGGAGTTTACCCTGAGGACACTCAAGAAATTGTTGATATGGTGGCATCACGTGGTTCAACTCCATTAGTTGTAGCTAAAGATAATCGTATTCTTGGTATCATCGAACTTAAAGATGTGGTTAAAGAAGGTATCAAAGAGAAATTTAATGAATTACGTGGTATGGGTATTAAAACTATCATGATCACAGGAGATAATCGCTTAACTGCAGCAGCAATTGCCGCCGAAGCAGGAGTTGATGATTTTCTTGCCGAAGCAACGCCAGAAGATAAACTTGCAATTATCCGTGAACACCAAGTTAGTGGTCACTTAGTTGCCATGACTGGAGATGGTACCAACGATGCACCGGCTCTAGCGCAAGCTGACGTTGCAGTAGCCATGAATAGTGGTACTCAAGCGGCTAAAGAAGCTGCCAACATGGTAGATTTAGACTCATCGCCAACTAAATTAATTGAAGTGGTTAAAATTGGTAAACAAATGTTAATGACGCGTGGTTCATTAACTACATTCAGTATTGCCAATGACATTGCTAAATATTTTGCAATTATTCCAGCTACGTTTGCTGGTACATACCCAGTATTAGATCATTTAGATATTATGCGCTTGGCAACACCAACTTCAGCAATTTTATCTGCGGTAATTTTTAATGCATTAGTAATTATTGGTTTAATTCCACTTGCCTTAAAAGGTGTAAAATTTGCACCAATGTCGGCAAGTAAAATGTTACGCCGCAATTTCTTAATTTATGGTGTTGGTGGTGTGATTATTCCATTTATTGGAATTAAAGCTATCGATATGGTTTTGCAACTTTTGCATTTAGTTTAGGATTAATATAATGAAATATATACGTCAATCGTTTATTGCGCTGGTAGTTTTTACCATCTTAACTGGGGTGATTTACCCACTCTTTATTTACGGTGTTGGTCAAATTTTCTTTCGCGAACAAGCTAATGGTAGCTTAATTGAAAAAGATGGTCACCTAATTGGTTCAAGTCTAATTGGTCAACAATTTAGTCAAAACAAATATTTTTGGTCGCGTCCATCAGGAACATCAGGTGACAGCTATAATGGCTTAGCTTCTGGTCCAGAAAATCTGGGTCCATTAAATCCACAATTAGTTACTGAAACACAAGCTCGAGTAAAAGCTTTAGAGCTAACTAATCCAGAACATAAGGCTATTCCAATTGATTTGGTTACCTCTTCAGGAAGTGGTTTAGACCCAGAAATTAGTTTAGCTGCAGCTGAATTCCAAATTCAACGTATTGCACCAGCTCGTAAACTTGCACCAGCACAAATTCAAAAATTGATTGATCAATTGGCACAATATCCAATGCTTGGTGGCATGATTGGTGAAGCACGAATCAATGTATTAAACCTTAATTTAGCTCTTGATCAATTGAGCTTAACAACAGCGGAGAAAAAATAATGGAATGGTTATATATTACAACAGGCATTATTGCCTTAGGACTATTTGTCTATTTATTTGTTGCCTTATTTACCCCTGAGAAATTTTAATTTAATCGAGAACAATATGAATTTAGCTTACTCTAATTTAGCTTTTTACCTAATTATCCTAACCTTATTAGCGATACCACTAGGTAAATATATCGCACTAGTATTTCAAAATAAAATCACTTTTTTGGGATGTATTGAACGTCCAATTTATAAAATGTTGTCAACACATGAAGATGAACAACAAAATTGGAAACAATATGCATTAAGTGTAATGATGTTTAATATAATCGGTATCGTAGTATTATTTGCAATGCAAATGTACCAAAAAGGTTTACCGCTAAACCCGCAACATTTAGATAATTTAAGCTGGGATTTGGCATTAAATACTGCAATTAGCTTTGTCGGTAATACCAATTGGCAATCTTATGCTGGTGAAACTACCATGAGTTACTTCACTCAAATGGCAGGTTTAGCTGTGCAAAACTTTGTTTCTGCTGCAACAGGTATTGCTGTAGTTATTGCTTTAATCCGCGGTTTTGGTAGTGCAACCAAAGGTGGACTTGGTAATTTTTGGGCCGATTTAACCAAATCTACTTTATATATTTTATTACCATTATCAATTATTTTTGGTGTCATTTTATTAGCTCAAGGCGTACCGCAAAACTTTAATAACTATGCAACAGTACAAGTTCTAGATCCACAAACAGTTAGTCAAACCGTTAACGGTAAAACAACCACTCAAGTTATTAATCAACAAACTTTACCGATGGGACCGATTGCTTCGCAAGAATCAATTAAAATGCTTGGTACCAATGGTGGTGGGTTCTTTAATGCTAATTCTGCACACCCATATGAAAACCCAAATGCCATTAGTAATTTCATCGAAATGTTAGCAATTTTACTGATTCCTGCGGCTCTGTGTTTTAGCTTTGGTACTTTAGTTAAAGATAAAAAACAAGGTTACACAATTTTTATTGCGATGACCCTAATGTTTGTATTTTTTAGTATAATTTTATTAAATGCAGAAATGCACGGTAATCCCCTATTTAATCCGCTACATGTCGATCAACTCCACAGTGCATTACAAAGTGGTGGGAATATGGAAGGTAAAGAGACTCGCTTTGGAATCTTAGGATCTGGATTATTTGCAGCAGTTACAACCGCAGCATCTTGTGGTGCAGTTAATGCAGCTCACGATTCATTATTACCAATGGGTGGATTTGTACCTTTATTTTTAATGCAACTTTCAGAAGTAGTTTATGGTGGGGTTGGTAGCGGTTTATACGGAATCTTGATTTTTGCAATCTTAGCCGTGTTTATTTGCGGTCTAATGATTGGACGTACTCCAGAGTACTTAGGTAAAAAAATCGAAGCATTTGAAATGAAGATGACGGCATTAGTAATCCTAATTATACCAATAGTTGTATTGCTGGGAACAGCAGTATCGCTAGTTACTACTCAAGGTCTGGCTGGAATTAGCAATCCATCTGCACATGGTTTATCCGAAGTTTTGTATGCATTCACTTCTGTAGCAAATAATAATGGTAGTGCTTTTGGAGGCTTAAATGCTAATACACCGTACTATAATTTAATGCTTGGTGCCATAATTTTTCTAGGTCGATTTGGAGTTATTGTGCCAGTTCTGGCAATTGCTGGTAGTCTTACAACTAAAAGTAAATTACCTGTTACCTCAGGTACTATGCCAACAACTGGTATGTTATTTATTGTAATTTTAATTGGAATAGTTATCGTTGAGAGTGCATTAACTTATGTACCTGCACTAGCACTAGGTCCAGTTGTCGAGCAATTACAATTATTTAAATAATTTCCACAAATAGATAATTTATGAACCATATAAGAAAACACCTCACGATGAGGTGTTTTTTTATATCAATCTACTGGAACTCCAAATTATAAGGTTTTCTGATAATGTAATACAGTGGGAAATGGATTATAAAACTTATGTAATAAAGATTTCCACTTTTGGTACTCTAAAGATTGTCTAAATCCAACCGTATGATCTTCAAGCTTTTCCCACCAAACAAGTAACACATATTTATTTGCATCTTCCAAACATTACTGTAACTCATGCCGAATATAACCAGGTATTGAAGCAATTATAGGCCAAGCTAATTTAAAAGCTTGCTCAAACTCAAGATTCTTACCAGCTATCACATCAAGCGTAGCAATTTCCAAAATTGATGCATCATTAATTGGGCTCAACAGCAGATTAGTTTCATTCATAAGCTATGCTTTCTTTACTAAAATACCAGGTTTTGATGTTAATTTACTTCATCCCAAGTGCAAATGAAATTACGCACTAAATAGATACGTGATTTCATTTTATTAAAAATAATTAAATTAATTAAAACCCTTTGAATGGATATTTTTTATACATTTCAGCGGTTAATCGATCATAATCAGCATTGCTAAATTTCAGCTGATCAGCATGAGTTTGATTGTAGTGAACTTCTAATTGATGGCGCAATGTATCATTCAATTCAAGAGCCTCTTTAACTACCCTCTCGGTAAATTTATCAATTACTTTACCATCATTAGTTTTAGCATATTTTTGTTCCATTGCAACTTGTTGCAAATTAATTTTTTGCTGCAATTTATCAAATGCGGCACGCACAATTGGTTGATTATGATCAAAATCTAACAACACCAAGGTTTGCAACTTACGGAAGCGCCAAAATGCGGATTTATCATCAGCTTTGTCATCGCCAATTGCATAACCCTCAGGAACTTTCGTCATACCAACATAAAACGGCAAATAAATTGAAGATGACGGCATACCTAGCGCAATATATTCAACAATGGCCAAAGAACTCTCAGGATTATTTGTCATCACGGTAATATGAGAATTACTCGAGCGAAATACCGAAATCGCACGATAAGTGATTGATTCTGTCGCATATGGATTGTAACTAGTGCCTTGGAAATAGTTCTCCAAACCACTTTCAATATCTTGTAAAGATAATTTATGACTTGGTTTTAAGAAGGTTGGAAACTCGCCAGATTCAAAACCATTCATTGAACGTTGACTGTATAAATTTTGTAACGTGGCAATTCGATAATAGTTATAGCTAATATCATTTTCCAAATTACCAGTTTGCTGATTAATAATCCGCTGATAAGTTTTACGGAAATCAAATTGCTGACCATTATACTGCGCAAATTTATGTTCAACTGCAAAAGTAATTACATCCGGTGAACCTTTAAATCCAGATTCAAATTTACCATCTTTCATGCCAATTTGCTGAATTCTACCTTGATTCGATGACACAAAATAAGCATCATCTGGAATTCTGACTGCAGCCCAATGGTGACCACTCCCTGTTTCGAGATACCAAGCTTCATTTTTATCCGCTAGCACCACCCCAAAACCTTCAGATACTCCACGAGAGGTAATAATCCCACCTAAAATATCCACGGCTTGAGTTGCCGTCTTTGCTTGACTAATAATTGGTTTAACTAAATCAAATTCACCCAGACCAGATTCAACAAACGGATCAAATTGCAAAGCTGTTTTATTACTCGTAATCGTTTCGGTAGCAGAAATTGCAACACCATGTTGATTCATCGCAACTTGTAACATTCCATCCTGCGACTCGGTATCATAATAAGGTAAAGCGATAAAACGCGCACTCGTTGCGGTAGCTGGATAAATTTTCATATGCTTCGCACGGGCTGGACTTTTGGTGTCAGAATTACGACCAAACATAATTTGTCCAGTGCTTGAAGCATCTTTGCCAACTACAATTGTCGTACAAGCAAAACTGGCTGGAATCAATAATGTAGCCAAAATTCCTATAAGTGATTTTTTATTCAATGAAAATCCTTTCTTGGTCTACGCAAAAAATTAGTCTAATTTAAGTTTTTTATCATTTTTAGCAAATTCAGTCACAACGATGCGTGTAGCACCAGCAATTACCGCATCATTCGCTTTAGCATCTGGCTTATCTTGTGTAAAATAAATCGCCACGACAATTGGTTCCGCACCGGTCGGCCAAATTACACCGACGTCATTTGTACTACCATATTTCCCGGTTCCTGTTTTATCTCCAACTAGCCATTTTTTTGGTACACCAGCACTAATTCGTAGGCTACCAGTAGTATTATTTTTTAACCAATTTTGCAATTGTTGGCGTTGCATAGGAGCCAAAGAATTACCTAAAACTAAAGTCTGTAAACTATTTTGCATCGCTAACGGTGTAGTTGTGTCACGCAAATCACCTGGAATTGCAGAGTTTAATTCAGGCTCATGACGATCCAAACGATATGAATTATCACCAATACTTCGTGCATATGCCGTCACAGATTTTGGACCACCCAACTTCTGTAATAACATATTCATAGCCAAATTATCGCTATAGTTTAAGGCTGCTTGGCACATAGCACCCACAGTCATTCCAGTTGACAAATGTTTGGCTGCAATCGGTGCATAACCACTCGCGTCTAAATCTTGCGCCGTATAACGCAAATTAGTCTCAAGCAATTTAGAATCCGTACCACTTTTATTTAAAATCGCTGCCACCGCCATCACTTTACTGGTGCTACACATTGGAAAACGTTCCTCACCACGATATTCAATCCGTTGATTATTAGCAGTATTTATCGCAGCAACACCAAGGCGTCCACCACTAGATTTTTCTAATTGCGATAATTGCTGCTGAACTGAGTTATAATCATTTTGTGAATTAGACTCAGTTATGCCATTTGCATTTGCATTTGCATATGCGCACATCATGGCTGATAGACAAAACAAGCGCTTCAATTTGTTAAAAAGCATTAAAACAATCCTAAAAATTTATTGAATTACAGCACACCTTTAGTTGATGGCAAATCATTACTCGTAATTGCAATCGCTTGATATAAGGCTTTAGCAAAAGCTTTAAATAAACCCTCCACTTGATGATGGGCATTTTCACCAGTCACTTTCAAATGAATTGCTGCTTCGAGTTGATCAGCTAAGCTCAAGAAGAAATGATGTACCATTTCCACTGGGAAATCGGCAATCATCGGCGTTGCAAAATTAGCTTCATAAACTAATACACCACGCCCGCTTAAATCAATATTTGCACTCGCCAAGCTTTCATCCATCGGTACGCTAAAACCATAACGATTAATGCCACGTTTATTACCCAAAGCTTGTTTTAAAGCCTGACCCAGCGTAATTGCAACATCTTCAACTGTATGATGGTAATCAATATGCGTATCGCCATCGGCAATTATTTTCAGACTAAATCCACCATGTTTACCAAGCTGTTCGAGCATATGATCAAAAAAACCGATTCCAGTTTTAATTGAAACTGGTGCGGTTTGATCCAAATTAATTTCAACAATAATTTTAGTTTCATTGGTATTACGAACAACCGTTGCCGTACGTTCAACTTTACCGATTGTACCAGCCACGCCAAAGGCCGCCAATAATAAATCATTTTCCGCAGGACTCGCAATGGTAATGCGCAAAGTGTTGGCAATATCTTTATGCCGATTACGCACAATAATGCCCTTAGCCAATAACTCCCTATAAGTTTTTGCTGCATCGGCAACTTGGATTAGCAAGAAATTGGCATCACTTGGATAAACCACAATTCCTTGTACTGCTTGCAAAGCTTTAAGAACACGTTCACGTTCAGCTTTCAGTTTATCAATTCGTTGCTGCGCTAAATATAACCCTTGTGGCGCTAAAGTTTGCATTGCAACTCGGATACACGGTTCTGCCAATGGATAAGGCGCCATCACTTTACGCATTAATTCAATAATTGCTGGCTCAGCTAAAATACTACCCAGACGCACACCAGCAAAAGCAAAAGCCTTCGACATGGTTTTCATCACCACCAAATTACTATATTTTGCCATCAGTTCAATTGCGGATGGAATCGCGCTAAACTCAAGATAGGCTTCATCAATCGCGATGACCGTTTCAGGCAAAGCTTGCAAAACATATTCAATTTGCGCCAAGTTTAACGAACTACCAGTTGGATTATTTGGCGTACACAAAAATACAATCTTGGTATTCGCATCACATAAACCAATCAAATCATCTAAATTCACCGCAAATTCTGGTGCAGTACCAATCGCTAGTTCACGAGTTTCAATACCATGAATATCCGCAGCAACTTTGTAATATGAAAATGTCGGTTTAGTAGTTACAATATTATCTTTATATGCAGTACAAAACACGCGAATCAATAATTCAATTCCCTCATCCATACCGCGTCCGACAAAGATTTGCTCAAGTTTCACACCATAAACAGTTGCTAAGCGACTTAGTAAATTGACTGGCTGCGGATCTGGATAACGATTAACTAAGCTCATCTCAGGAGTTTGCGGATATGGAGCCCACGGATTTTCATTGGCATCCAAAGCGATTAAGCCACTTGAATCAGCCAACTCTGAGCGCGCCGAAACATACGGTGCTAATTTTAAAATTTCTGGACGGACTTTTTTCTCTAACCACTGCATTTATTTTTTCCTATTCAACATTTACACTTTTCAACAAACTAATCAATCTTATGATAGTTCAAGGAGTCTATTAATCCAACTATCAAAGTGAGGGCATAAACTCCGAATCAGGTCAATTTTTCGCATGTATTCTCCTGGTGCTACGTATAGAGTTGCATAAAGTGTTTTAGCATTTTTATAATTTAGATTACATTTATCTTGAAGAATCTTGGTAATTCTCTTCGATGGAGCTGTTTCCCTACTATTATTAATAAGCTCTGGATTATTAACAAATTCAGTAACAACATCCAACAAAATCTGTTCTAACCCAAGCAATTTACTATCTGTAGCTAAAAATCCATTTATATCAGCAAAATAAATTGTTTCATATTCATGTAATTGAATATATGGAATCACTCTACTATCAATTGATTGCAAATCTAACTCTAATCGCTCAATTTTTTGATAACCATCTGCCAGCGTATTTAGGTGATTATAATTAGGAAAGTCATTGCCAATCCCGTAAAAATCAATAAATGTAGTCACATAACAATTGGCTGTTTGCTTGATAAAATTATCAATATGATTTTTCAACCTAGTATAACTAACATTACCACCTTTGTTTGCTTGATTTTTTGCTTTGTGACTACGTAAAATGGGAGCAGATATTCCATAACCAGTAAAATTTGTTACGTGCTTATCATATAAATAAGGAATCAATAATTTTTCAACAAATATTTGCTCACTTTGACCTTCACAAATAATGTATAACGGCTTCATTATGGGCGACCTCCGATTATATTCATATCCCATAAGTCAGCAAGACTATATTCATCTAACCAATTAGATAACTCGTCCTCGTCCAAACGAATAAACTCACTACTGCCATCCAAATTTTTATTTACAACAACTATATCATGAGCTTCAAATAGATCAATAAAATTACTTGATTGGGTAGCAATAATAAATTGCTTTTGTAAGGATAATCGCTGCACTAAGCTGGCTATTAATGCCAATGCTTGCGGATGTAATCCAAGTTCTGGTTCGTCAATAATAACAATCTCAGGCATTAAATCCAATGGCTGTAGTAAAACTGTCGCCAAACATATAAACCTTAAAGATCCATCAGAAAGCATCCGAGGATGTAAAATAGACTCACGATCATTTTTATTAATCCATAGCAACGTAATTAAGTCATCTGATTTTAAGTCATCACGAAAATAGAACTCATGAAAATCTGGTACCACCATTCTAATGGTATTTATAATCATTTCATAACTATCTGGATAATCAAGCTTTAAACGACGAAGAAATGGCGCTATATTTTTACCATCATATAACAATTTTTCTTGGTTAACAATAGAGCAATCAGATTTTATAGGTGAAGTATCACCGACATCGTGAAAATGATACTGCAAAATTTTACTAGCTCTTAAAGATGTTTCTCGAATCAACTCTATAGAGCCATTATCATGCTCTGGAATCTTTATGTTCCTAAAATCAAAATTACCCACACCATCTGTTTTGAAGAAATCAATTCCATTTTCAGATATTTTAACTTTCGATAGATAAAGCTGATTCTCATCCGTCCAAGATAATTTAATATCCCAACTAGACAAAAACTGATCTGACACACTCATATTCAACAGAATTTTCAAAGACTCACTGTTTTTTCTACCAAACGTCAAAACCCCATCTGCACGACCTTTTTTAGCAACATAATCATATACGTTACCTTGAACAATTTCCTTAAAAAAACTAAATAAATTTAAAAAATTACTTTTACCTGCACCATTGCTACCAATTAAAATATTAATATTATTTAATTCAAAACTCTTTAATTGTTTAATTGACTTAAAGTTTTCTATTGTCAAACTGCGAATAAATTTATTACTCATAATATATATCTCATAACTACTTAATAACTGGCAGCCCATTTGCATTTAGAGAATAACCACTAGGTTTTTGAGCTGTATAAATAATATCTGTACGACGATTTTTTGCTCGACCATCGTCACTCGCATTAGAAAACTTCTCTACCAACTTACCATTTGAAATTGCCTCAATCTGCTTAATATTAGCGCCTTTTGCAATCAAAGATTTTTTCACCGCATCCGCACGTCTTTGACCCAAAGCCAAATTATATTCTATCGAACCAGTATCATCTGTATTTCCTGAAACTCTAACCATTGCGGCAGTATGACTTGCTAAGTAATTAGCATTAAATCTAATTACCGAAGCATATTGATCATCTACATTATATTGATCCACACCAAAATAAACCGAATTAGTTGCATGATCGTCATTCAAATTATTACCGTTAGCATTGATTGTTGCACTATCTGCATCATTATTTGAGCTGTATACATTCGTTGACTCAACTGGCGTATTCGAAGTAGTTGCTTGATTAGACCCAGTAGCCTGATTACTCGCACATGCCATAAGCGATAAACTCAAAATACTAATTGCCAAAAATTTCTTCTTCATAATAAATCCCTTTAATAAAAATTAACTTTCTTTTAATCCACATTAATTATAAAAACTACAGATATTACTAAATACCATTTTTGCGCATCATTATAATTTAAATAGAATGCCCTTAACCTGATCTACTTAGTACCAACTAAATACAAAATATTAGTTTGAATTGAATTATGATAATTTCTTTCACTTAATAGACTTGGAATAAATTTTTGCATTTCAACACCAGTATAATTCGCAACTTCTTTCGCCGCAGATGGCAAATTTTGTCGTGGAAAATTACTGTTAACTAATAAATAATAACTATTTGCTCGAATATCCGCTAGAGCACTTACCGCATAAACTGAATGGTTGCTATGAAATTCTAAATTATTTATTATCCCATTTAAATTTAAGCCATAGATTGGTAATTTATTTGAGGTAGCGTTCACCAATTTAGCAACATTATAACCAATATCATAACGCTGATAAATAACGCCGTTCACCAGCATAATAAATATATATGTAGAACTTATTGCTAAACTAGGCCACAATAAGCATTGTTGCAAATAATTTTGCCGCCGCGAAAATTTAATTATACCCCATAATATACCTAGCAGAACCAACATCAAAAAACTATAGACACTCAGTTTAAAAATAAACCCGATCAATATACTGGTTAAAATCGCCAATAACCCTGCAACTACTACTTGCACACGTGCTAACTTACTCATCTGATCTCGGTTAGACCATAAATAATTAGCACACATAATTGCTGCAAATGGCATAATTATATTTGTATAATGATCTAATTGAAATTTTGTGGCGCTAAATAAAATAAAGGTTAGCCAAAAGCTTACATGTAAATAAATCACCACGCCATGCTCATCCACACTATACAACTTAAATCTACGTAAGCTTTGGTACGCACTACTAATAAAAATTAGGCTCCACGGTAAAAAAGCCCATAAAAAGGTATGCACAAAGAAAAATGGATTACCATGCGTATTAACAATTGGGCCACTGTTAAAAAACCTACCAAACTGACTCCCCCAAAAGTACCAAGCCAGACCAGAAATATGTGTTTGCCCAAATACAACCTTATCTGGATGTGCATCAAATTGTAAATACAAGCATACGAATTCAGGTAAGGCACAAAGTAAACTCAATAAATACGCTAATAGCCATTTGGGACTAATTACACGCCAATAATTCTTAGCATAAACCCAATTTGCAAGCACACCGCTAAAAATAGTAATTACAACAAATAGTCCTTTAGTCATCAATGCTAGACCAGTAAAAAAACTCGCTAACAATAAAGCTTTAATCTGACTACTGCGATCATAAATCAACCAATAATAACATGCTGGCATAATTTCACCAAGCAAATACGCCTCAGCACGAATATCCATAGCAGACAACATTAAATGCAAGCAGGTAAGATAAATTAATGCAGCAATTAATCCAGTTGCTTGGTCATAAAAAATTTTGGCAAGCTTATAGGTATAGACTGCCCCAATTAAATTAAACACAAAACCGGGTAAAACATATGCAAATGCGCTAATACCAAATAATTTAAACGACATTGCAGCTAACCAAAACGGCAAATGCGGTTTATCTAGCCAATCTTGTCCTGCATAGTATAAATCTACCCAGTTATGCGAGTTCACCATAGTTTTACTAATTACCGCATAAAAATAGGCATCATTACTATTTAGTACAGGTGAAAATAACCCTAACCCATTAACTACAATTGCCAATAGAATTAAGCACCACATGTATCGATTAAATGATATACGGTTACTCATACATCAAGAAATGAAATAATTTGCCAGTTATTTTCCTCGGCAATTTGACGTAATTTGGGGTCTGGATCAACTGTGATTGGCATATCAACTTGCTCCAAAAGTGGCAAATCATTATGAGAATCAGAATAAAATGTATATTCTAGTGGATTATTGCCGCTTCTTACCAACCAATCTTCCAAATGAATTAACTTGCCACGTCCCATACAGGGTGCTAGCTCAACTTTACCAGTGTAGTTACCAGCAGCATCAACCTCACCCCTCCCAGCAATCAAATGGTCCATTGCAAAAAACTCTGCAACAGGTCGAGCAATCTCATCAACTGTAGCTGTAATCATCAATAAATAATCACCATTCTCACGATGTCTAGCAACTGCTTGCAATGCTTTCATTGTAATTAATGGTTTAATTCGTTCTGCAAAAAACACCTGCAGTAAATCTTTACGCTTTTCTACACCTAAACTTTGTAAAACCCCTAATTCAAAAGCATATGCCGCTTCAATATCTAAATTACCGGCATGATAATCAAGCAAAAATTTAGCACGCTCTGCTGATTTTTCCGAACTAATTAGTCCTTTATCAAGTAAAAACTCTGCCCATAAGCTGCCAGTATCGGCAGGAACCAAAGTATGATCCATATCAAATAATGCTAAATGCATCTTATTTCCCATTCATAAAATCTCTGATTTTTGATCGCGCTAACGATATATTCATTAATTCTTAAATACAACTATTAATCTAATTTAGCAAACAAATATTTTTATCTAACTAGACTTAAAAACTAACTGAGCCATCTACAAATAGACAGCCCAGCAAATTTAACATGTTACAATCAATTTAGAGCCAAAATAAAACTAAATTAATCAATAATAAACATACTATTCAAATTGTTGCAAAAATTTCAACTCATCAGCAAAGCCACCTTTAACTTTGACCCAAACTTCCAAATGAACCTTAGTTCCAAACATTTTTTCCATGTCTAAACGTGATTCGGTAGAAATTTTCTTCAGCTTCTCACCACCTTTACCAATTACCATCGGTTTTTGATTATCTCGATCAACGATAATTGTTGCAAAAACTCGAGTTAATTTAGGCTTTTCTTCAAAGCTATCAATTTCTACCATTAAATTATAAGGCAGCTCTTCACCCAATGAACGAAAGAGCTTTTCACGAATAATCTCACTTGCCATAAATTTGCTACTTTTATCAGTCAACTGATCTTCAGGATATAAAAATACACTTTCAGGTAAACATTCGCGAGCTGCATCTAATAATAAATCCAAACCCTGATCATGTTTAGCAGAAACACTTAAAACATATTTAAATGGATACTTGCTGCTCACTTCAGCGATAAATCGATCTAGCTCAAGGCTAATTTTTAACTTATCGCGTTTATTCACAACCAACATAACATTTGCATCAGCAGGCAATAAATTTAACACAGCTTCATCGCCAGCATTAAAACTACCAGCTTCAACCACATAAATAATCGCATCCACATTAGTCAAGCTATTCACAACACTTTGATTCAAAGCAGTGTTAAATTTATTAACGTATAATTTCTGAAATCCTGGTGTATCCACAAATAAATATTGAGTGTCTGCAAGAGTGTAAACTCCTGTTACTTTGTGACGTGTAGTTTGTGGCTTACGTGACGTAATGCTAATTTTTTGGCCAATCAAGTGGTTCATCAAAGTAGATTTACCAACGTTAGGTCGCCCGACAATGGCAACGAAGCCACAATAAGTTTGTTCAGTCATTATATTGATTTTCTTCCAACATTACTAATAAGTTTTGTGCTGCATTTTGGCTGGCTTGTTTTTTACCCTTACCCTCACCAAAAGCATGTAAATTTAATTCTTCGATACTACACTTAATTCTAAATAACATATCATGCTCTGGACCAGTCAAAAGTACTATTTCATAACGTGGCAAATGATAGCGCTTAGCCTGAATATATTCTTGTAACTGTGTCTTAAAATCGCGAGTTCGAATACCTTGCTCTTCTCGCAATGGGTAATAAAATAATCGTTCAATCACCTTACGCGTCTTTTCTGCATTACTATCCAAGGAAATTGAGGCAAAAATAGCTTCCAAGGTATCGGCTAAAATCGATGGGCGTGAACGACCACCACTTTTTAACTCACCATCACCAAGAAAAATATAGCGACCAAGATTAAGCTGGTCAGCAATTTCAACCAAACCATCCTGATTCACCAACCCAGCACGCATTTTAGACAACTCGCCCTCAGACAACTCTGGATAAAGTTGATATAAATTAAGTGCAATTACATAATCCAAAATCCCATCGCCAAGAAATTCTAAGCGTTCATTATTCGGTCGCCCATAACTACGATGAGTTAAGGCTTGCCGTAATAGACTTGGATCATGAAATTCATAACCCAATACTTCTTGTAAATCTAAGTAATTAGCCATTATTCAATCTTTGTTCCAATACGTGATAAATCACGGAAATTCATCCATACATAAATGGCTTTACCCAATATTGCCTGCTCTGGTGCAAAACCCCAATAACGACTGTCTAAGCTATTATCGCGATTATCACCCATCATAAAATATTTCCCTGCAGGAACATGACAAGTAAATCCTTCGTCATTATATTGGCAATTTTCTTTACCTGGAAAATTTTGTACCATTTCACTAATGACCGGTGGCAGTTGATCATAAGTAATAATCGGATGCACAACTCCAGTCAAATTTTCTAACCAGCGCTGATTATGAATTAAAACATCACCATTTGGACCAGCCTCAGAATAATCATAAGATCCATCACTTGTATAGGTTAAAGTTTTACCATTAATCCGTAGACGCTTATCAATATAACTAACCGTATCACCAGGTACACCAACTACCCGTTTAATTAAATCTCGATTCGGCTTAGTTTGATCTTCAAAAACAACGATATCACCACGCTGAACTTGATGCACTGGAATAATAACTTTATTCGTTAATGGCATACGAATCCCGTAGTCATATTTACTCACCAGAATAAAATCACCAACCGTCAAATCAGGGCGCATAGAGCTACTTGGAATCTGATAAGCCTCAAATAGAAACGAACGCAATACCCAGACAGCTAACACCACAGGAAAAAACTCTCGCGAATAATGTACATAATGCGGCTTAAGTTGATCCTTGGTACGGTGTTTACTCCAAACTAATTTGTCAATTAATAAAATAACACCACTAATTACTATAAATACTAATAGTACAGTTGCAAAGTCAGTAAACTCTGATACAACACCTACGCAACCAAGAATCAATAACAAGTAGCCATTCTCCATAGCCTTACTTTTATTATTACCACGTGCACGCCAAATCATAACTGAGCCAATTACTACCGCAATAATGCCCAAATAAAACCATTTAGATAGCCCTTGAGCTTCCATAATTTCCCTTTACTAGTGCTTAAATACTACAATTAAAGTCCATAAAATGAATCTTCAACCTTTAATTATATCATAACAGATATCTACAATACACTGTATTTGCTATATTTCAATGATGCAGCACATGGTATAAGAGTATTTTAATTACCGGCCTAGATTAAAAATGTAATCCATGCTTTATAAACATAATTACATCCAAATTTTATACTGCGATATAATTTCACATGAAATAAAATGACCAACAATGCATTAAATTATTTAATTTAATTTAAATAATTGCCATATATAGTGATAATAGTCAATATAAAAATTAGAACTAAACTTAATTTACGTCAGTTGTTATTTTTACCATTTTGTTGAACTAGGATAAACTTTGACAAAGCCTCAATTGTCCTATTAGTGGACATAATTGAAAAATTTACTAATGTAAAATATTGAATTATATGCTTTACTAATAATATGCTATTTAATGTTCAAAGGTACACTTCATGAATCTCAAGTTAACAAAAAATCAAATGCTGCCAAAACTACTTATAACTGATGTTACGCACGGAGATGTGCAAATTGTGTAAAATAGTGATGTTCATTTATCGGAGATAGCCATGAACAACATCTTTGATCTTTACACCGATTATTTACAAATATCACTTGGTTTAGC
>JACCDT011619359.1_pt1 | contig 16977 bp, 17 predicted proteins | sample 7446291 | NCBI WGS metagenome assembly JACCDT01 (sample SAMN15323446, study PRJNA562643) | freshwater metagenome | isolation source: river surface water | place: USA:Blue River Watershed | collected 2017-08-17 | reverse complement strand
TCTTCTGGGCGTCGTTCAGGTATAGGGCGGTTTCGCGGAGAAGACGCGGGTAGTTCAAGACAAAAAAGTCGACCATCTCGCGAAGGTTCTGCGGCACGGGATCGAGGCGGGGCCAGCCCGGCGCCTGCACTTGCACGGCGCGCCAGGAGGTCGGCGCGAAGCGCTTGAGGAGCCCGAGGAGCCCGGTGTCGTTGGCGTGAATCACCCAGCGCGGCCACTTCTGGCCCGAGCCTGGATGGGGCGACCACGCGATTCGCCAGGCCCCGTTGGCGTACCGATCGAGGGTGAGAAATCCCACCGCGGGCGACCACGTCGGCTCGGCCCGCGCGGGCCGAGTCGGGGCCATCGCGGCGACGATGGAGGGGTCCTGCGGCTCGTCGAAGTAGCGGCACGCCTTGCGGTCCCGCGGGTCGATCAGGGGGTCCACACGCGCGAGCTCGTCGCAGAACCGGTCGTCGTGGGGCTCGCGCAGGATCGCCGGGACGACACGCGAACGCCGATCGCGCGGCCACCGCTCCTCGCGCCAGTGGTGGCAGAACTCGTGCAACACCACGCGGCGGACGGTAGCCGCGTCGTAGGCCGCGAGGAGGTGGACGTGCAGCGAGATCTGCCGCACCCCTCGGGTGGCGCCCGACCCAGGGTCGTAGGCGAGGCCGAACGCGATCCCCTCGCCGTGGAACTTCACCTCGAGGCGCCCGCAGTCCCACCCCCACACCGCGGCGCAATGAGCGGCCGCCTCGTCCACGATGGCGTGCAGGGCGTCGAGCGTGTGCGCCGATCGCTTCGCGTAGCGGCTGAAGCCCGTGTAGAGGATGTCCCCGTTGCCGCGCGCGCGCGGCAACGCAACGGCTTCCGCCGACCGAGCGGCCTCGGTCGCGTAGTCCTTGTCGAGCTCGGTCGCTGTGCGGCGGGCCCAGTCGATGGGCAGCCGCCACTCGGGCTGCACCTGCGCCAGGGAGGGCGCGGGGAGCCTCTCGGGCAGGTCGATGCCCAGCGCGTCGCGCAGGTGCGCGCGCAAGCGCATGCCCCAGTAGGGTTCGCCGTGCCATTCGAACGCGCGCGCCGACCAGACGTTGCCGTTATTGGTGACGACCAGCACGCGTGGGTTCGGCCCTCGCCACGTGACCCGGTCGACGGGAAACTGCGTGACGAGGACCGCGACGTAGGTGGCCGCGAACTGCCCCGTGTACAGGGTCGTGTGGACCTTGCTACGCCGTGCCATGCGGCGAAGGATCGCACGCCCCGCCCCCGATGTCATGGGCCATCCCGCGCCGGACGACTCGTGGTAGGTGACGTCGGTGAGGAGCCGACTGCACATCGAGTTGTCCGCCAGGGCCGTGATCGCGCGCGGGGTCCCGTTCGCGCCGCACCCGGAAGGTTACTGCGACGCGGGGGTCGCGTTCGACACGATCGCGTCGCTGCGGGCTCCCGGCGAGCCTCTCGTGCTCCGTGTCCTGGCGAAGGGCGGCCGCGCGGCTGAGAGGGCCGCGGTCGAGGGGGACTGGCTCTGTGACGAGGGCGGGGGCCCGCCGCGTCGGATCCCTCCGCCGCGATGGGACGGAGGCTCCTGGGTGGGCCGCTGCGGGGCTTCGGGCAGGCCCTGGCTCGATGCCTGGGAAGGGTGCTCGAATCCGGGGTGGATGCTCTGCGGCGCGGATTCCATCGGCGTAGACCGGCGCCTGCTCGTCCAGGCCGCGGAGACGTGCGTTCGAACGGCGCAGCCTTTCCTTCCCGATGCCACGGCGCTCGTTTCCATCGTGCGCGGATCGCGCGCTGCCAAGGGACGCGCCTTCTCGAAGAGCCTTTCTGAAGTCGTCGGCCTTTGCGTGGACGCCCTCGCGGACGCGACGCCTTGGCGCGTCGTCTCGGTCGGGGACGCGCTCGGAGAGGGCCCCGTCGACGCGCGTCAACGTGCGCTCGCCCGACTCGCCGACCTCGTGCGCGAACACGTCCCCACGCTCGCCGTGCTGCGAGCCGCCGTCGTGCGGGGGTACGAATCTTCGTCGCGGACGCGACGCGGCGGAGGGGGGCCGGTGTAGAATCGAGTCGTGCGACGCGCCTCTCGATCCGCCCAAGGCCCCTTTCGTCCCTTCGGCTTGACGCGCCAGGGTTGGTCCTGGGTGATGCTCGGTGCGTCGGCGGGCGCGCTCGGAGGGTGGCTGCTTCGGCGGGCGCGCACGGCAAACGCAGGGACGACACCCACGGAGGGAGAGGGCATGGCATCGATCTCGGAGAGCCTTCGGGCCGAATATGAATCCCGCTACCACGCGCTCGTGCCGCGCCCTGAGCGCACGGCGGACCTCGACGCGATCCTGCGTCGGATCGTCCAGGGTAGGGATCGCTATGAAGCGGTGGAGCGTCGCACGGGCGTGCCGTGGTACGTCGTGGGGGTGATCCACTCGTTGGAAGCGAGCAATCGCTTCAACGCCCACCTGCACAACGGGGACCCGCTCACGGCCCGCACCGTCCACGTCCCGCAAGGGCGGCCCGCGTCGGGGGAGCCTCCCTTCACCTGGGAGGAGAGCGCCGCGGACGCGCTCAAGAAATTCAACGGGTGGTCCGACTGGAGCGTGGGGGGGACCCTGTACCAGGTCGAGCGCTACAACGGCTGGGGGTATCAGAACCGGCGCGTGCCTTCCCCGTACCTGTACTCCTTCTCCAACCAGTACGAGCGCGGGAAGTTCGCCTCCGACGGCCACTACGACCCGAACCTCGTGTCGCGTCAGGCCGGCGCTGCGACCCTCCTCAAGCGCATGGAGGAGCAGGGCCTGATCACCTTCCCGCCGCGTGACGTGTCGTGACGTCGCGCGGGAGCGCATGGTCGGTGGCTCCCGCCACGACCCTCCACCCGGACGGTCGGCCGCGGGGGCGTCGGACGTTGCTGCTCGGGTACAAGGTCATGGGGTACGACGCGGCGAAGCACGAGGCCGTCTCGGGGGCCGACGCGCGGGTTCGTCTGACGCTGCGAGACGGGGAAGTCCACGAGGCCCCGCGCGCCGGGATCTTCCTCGGCGCGTCGCCGGAATACGTCGTGTCGAACTACGCCGTCTTCGACCCGAACGTGCTGCTCGCGTACGCGTTCGACCCGGACGAGATCGTCCACGGCCACGCGAGCTTCGGCGATCGGGAGCCCGAGGTCTCGGTGCGCCGCGCGCGGCTCCTGGCCCATCGAGTTTTCGCCGAGGACGAGGACGAGGACGTGCTCCGCCGCCCGAACCCGCCCCGCAAGGCCCGCCGCGCCTCGACGCGGTGAGCGGGGGCTTCTCCGCCGCCCTGCGCCTAGGAATGTTGCGGCCCGAAGAGGAGCACGCACCTCATCGCGAAGTCGACGCCGTACAGCAGTTGGCCCGTGTCGGCCACGTCCAGGTGCGGCGCGAACGGGTTCGAGAAGTGGCCGAAGGTGAGCGGGCCGGAGCCCTCGGCTTGAAGCCGACTGGCGCGGAGAGGCAGGTCGAGCCTTCGCGCCTCGTCATACCAGAGCGCGCGCACGGTGACGGCCTGGACGTGCAGGTACAGGGCGGAACGTTCGATGAAACGCTCGTGCGGAGACTCCCGGAGGCCTTGCGCGAGCGACGCGAGTGCGTCCTGACAGCGCTGATCGAGTGCGGCCAGGCCTACGGCTCTACGTGCGAGTTGTCCGCGACTTCGATCCCCGAGCGCATCCAACTCCTGCCTGCGCAGTTCGCGCGGCGAGGGCGTCGGGCGAGGGGTGCCGTCGCCGGGCCGATGCGCCCGTACGACCGCCAGCGTGGCCTGCGCGTCCAGGTCTTGCTCCGCGTGGTCGAACGAGTTCCACGCAGAGACAGCGCGTGACGACGCGAAGGCCCATCCGATGGCGCGCGGGGAAGGTATCCCGTGGATCGCTTCCCGCAACGCGGCGAAGTCACGCGCGGCGCTCTCCGCGCGCAGGACGCCTGGGACGTTCATCGCCATCGTTTCCGCGTCGACCTTGGAAGTGGGCGTCCCCGATCGGTCGCGCAGCGAGGGCGCAAAGAAGCACCGCGCCGGGTCGTCCACCCAGTCGTCGGGGATGAGCCCGCGCGCGGCCAGGGCCTCCCACAGTTCACGCGCCGTCTCGTAGTCTCGGCTGCACGCGAGCACCGCGTCCCTGCGCTCGAAGTCCGGCGCGCAGAGGTGGGCCCCGAGTCGTCGGAAACATTCACGCTCCACGTCGGTGAGCGGGGGCGGCATCGGGTCGACGTCGGGTCGCTTGCGCGCGGCCATGGCCCTTCACCACCCCGCGGCCCAGAACTGTTGGGGGTAGTACCGTGAGACGTCCGTGTGGGTGAGCGCGCTCCGCTTGAAGATCACGTGCGAGTCTCGGTACGCGGCGGCGGCCAGCGTGTCGGCGGTGGCGTCGTCGAGCATGAAGCCCAGCGTGCCCGCCGCGCGCAACACGCCGATCACCCGGTCGGCCAGGGCCTGCGAGCGGGCGTCGGTGCCGCCCTCGTCCGTGTACACGTCGGCGAAGCGGTAGCCGCCCTCGGGCGTGAAGCTCGCGGCGTGCGCCTGGATCCATCGAAGGAACGTGGCGTCCTCCGCGTAGAGGGCGTCGAGCAGGACGACGGATCGGAGCTCGGGCGGATCGTCGCGCAGCACGGCGGCGGCCGCGCGGTACCCGCCGGAGTGGCACATGACCGACAGCCTGTGGATGTGGTCGGGCGTGTGCCGTCCGAGCGCCGTCGGCAGCCTGGACACCACCTCGGCGAGGAGCGCCGCGGTGCCGCCGGGTCGTCCGAGCGCGCCGGGGTCGATCCCGCGGCCGAGCTCGAGCTCGGGCATGATCACCAGTGCGCGGCTGCCGGACTCGGCCAGTTGTGTGGCCAGGTGCGAGGCGCGGCGGCTCTCCCCCGCGCACTGCCCGTCGCGGTCCCCGACGAGGTTCTCGATGCAGTTGCCGACGCCCCGCAAGTAGAGCACCACGTCGAGCGGCGCGTCCGGGTCGAACCCCGGGGGCACCAGCAGGGCGACCTTGGGTCCGGGCTGGCGCGGGAAGGGCGCCGCCTGCACGTCGTCGAGGAAATAGACGCCGGAGGGCGGCGGAGTCTGCGCGAAGACCTTTCGAACGAGCGCCACGCCGCCGAGGACGCCCGCGGCGGTGAGCACCGCGACGGCGACACGGTGCAGGGGGTCACGCGAAGACATGAGGGTTCCCTTTCGAGTGTCGCTCGAGCCGCCCTGGCTTGCGAGGGCGCGGGAGCGCGGCGTAGGATCGACGGCGTGACGCGAGGCCGAGGCTGGGTTCGGCCCGCGCCGGAAAGAACACGGAAGTATGCACTACAAAGACGGGACCGAGGCCATGGTCGGCGACATCGTGTCGGGCCGCGGCTACAACCTCCCCCACACGATCCAGGGCGTCGTGGTCGGACTCACGCGCGGGGCCACGACGTGCAACCTGCACGTCGCCACGCTCTACCTGGCGCGACCCGTTGGCGACATGGGTCGTCCGTACCCCGCGATCTATGAAGAGCACGGGGTGTGTGCCGAGTTCGAACTCGTCTACCGCGCGCCAGGGGTCGCCCTGAAGACGGACGCGGAGCTCGGCGTCGAGGCGTTCGAGGGGTACAACGCCAGCACCGACGGGCGGAACCACGACGGGAGCCCGGCCCCTTCGCTCGACACGATCCGCGCCACGCGTCCGCACGTCCTTCGTGCGTGGGAAGCGGGGGCGAAAGCCGTCCGTCGAGCGCTGGGGCTCTGAGAGGTCCCGCCTCATCGCGCGCGGCCTGACTTCGGTCGCGCTTTCGCCTTCCGGCCCCTCGGAGTCTCACCCTGAAGGTTGGCGGGGTTCGGCGGGGGCATCAGGCGAAGGTGCCTCCGACCCGACTGTCTGAAATAGACGTTCGTGCCCTCCGCGACGCCGACGAGGAGACCTTGGGAGTACGCCTGGAGCAGGTGGCCTTCGCCGAGCAGTTGAAGAACCTCGATGCGCGGTTGGAGGCTCTCGTCGACCGCATGCTGGACGGCGAGCAGACTCACGTCGGACGGCGAGGCCAGCCTGGGCCAGCGGGTGGCGTACACGATTCCGTGACCCTGGGCGACGCCGAGCGCATGCGCCTCCGCGTCCGTCATCCCGTCTCCGCCGAAGCGCGCGAAGAGCGCGGCGACGACCCCCGCGTGATGTCCCGCCGCGTAGGCAGGCCAGACCCCCTCGCGGACCCATTGCAGGATCTCGGCAGCGGCGCGATTGCGTGGCCTTCGACGGGCTTCCTGACGAACCGATTCGATCCAGTCGTGCGACCTCTGCCAGGCGTCCGATCGAGAGTGGTGGGACACGGTGTCGACCATGTGTTGCCCCGACCGGTAGCCGGATTGGATCACGTGGAGCTCGTGCGCCGCGACCTGCGCTCCATTTCGTTTCCGCGGAGCCCACTCGTTCAGTCTCATGGCGCTGCATCATCCATGAAAGAGAGTCCGCTCACAAGAATTTGGAGCGTGGAGGGCGAGGCGCGCGACGTCCCGCGCGGGGTCGAGTAGGATCGACGCATGGAGAAAAGGCTGCGGATCACCCTGGCGGCGCGCGCGGTCGTTGCGGCCAACCTGAAGTTCGCGGGGAGTGGCCAGGAGTTCAGTGACGCCTCCGTGGCCTACGATGAGATCCAGGGCCTGCCCACGCCCATCGAGCCGCTCGTGCTCCGCGTGCAGGCCCGGGGCGGTACGGCGCAGGAGCGAAACCTCGTCAGCGGGGATTGGTTCTGCGACACGGACGGTTCCGTGCCGACACGTTTGCCGAAGCCAGAGTGGCGGCAGTCTCGGGCCGCTCGAGAATGGACCACTTCGCGCGGCTGGCTCGAAGCGTGGGAGACGTGCGACATTGCGGAGTGGATGCTTCATGCCGCGACGTTGGCCGATGTCGACGATTCCAAGCTGGTGCTGGCCGCAAGCGACTGTGCGCGGCGCGTGCTTGATCTTATTCCGCAAGCGGATGCTCGTCCGGCCCGTGCGATCAAAGCTGCAGAAGCATGGGCTCTGGAGCGTAACACGTCCAAGAAGGAGCGCCTGCGTTACGAAGCGCGCATCGCCGGGGTCATCGCCTCCGTGGCCGCGCAAGAATACTCCCCGTACGTCGCGGCGGATGCTTGCCTGGCAGCCTCCAGTGCGGCCATGGCGGCGGCGGTGAAGGACATCGCAACGGAGGTGGCGGCGGCGGCGTGGAGGGCGAGGCTCGCCGAGGATGGGCTCCGCCTCGGTGAGTCCCCTCAATCGCTCGATGCCGGATTCATCGCACCTCGCTCGGATTGGGGGGGCCTCGTTCGAACACGCATCCCGACCGTGACCGTGCTGCGCGCGGTCGTCGCCACGACGCTTCGGGCGGTTCGTCCACGATGAGGCCGCTGACGATTCGCCTTTCGGCGCGCGCTGCGGTCGCGCGGGGTCTTCGGTTCACAGAAAGCGTCGACGTCTTCCACGATGCCGACGTGGCCCTCGACGAAATTCGCGGACTCCCCCCACCGCCGGAGCCGCTGGTGCTCCGGGTCGTGGCGACCGGCGGAACCGCGCAAGAGCGGGCCTCCGTGGCGGGGGACTGGTTCTGCGAGGCGTCCGTCGGGGATCCGGTGCGACTGCCGAAGCCCGACTGGACGCTGACCCTGGATTCCATGCGGTGGTCGCGCAATCGGCCGTGGCTCGGCGCCTGGGAGGCTTGTCCCAGGCCCGACTGGATGGTGTTCGAGGCGGCGAAAGCGGGCGTGGACCCGCGGCGGATCGTGGGCGCGGCCTGTCGGTGCGTGAAGGAATCCACGCGGCACCTCGAGCCAGTCGACCCTGCGATTGAGCGCTGCGTGGACCTCGCGGAGTCCTGGGCCGACACCGGACGCTGGGATGACACGTTCGAGCAGGCGGCGAACGCGGCGTACCGCGTGTCCACCCAGGCCCCGAGCCAGGAGTACCGCATGCTGGCCCTGGCGGCGCACGAACTCGCCTGCGCGGCCGACTACTATGGCCACACCTCGCTCCTCGACGTCGCCCGCGCGTCGAGCCTCCGTGCGATCCGGTACGCGGCGGCGCTACCGCTTCAACCGCCGCAACGGAGGATCGCGTTGCGCCGGAGTTTCGTGCGCTTCGTCCGTGCGTCCATCCCGACGGAGGTCGTGCTGCGGGCGGTCGCGTTGCGCGCGAAGCGCGCCTGATGGAGTGGGCTAGGCGGTCGCGCAGGCCGCGCGGAGCACGGCGAGTGTCGAGATCTCACGCCGTACGAGGTCCGCCATCGACGCGAGCGCGTCACGAAACGACGCCTCCTCGACGGAGCCCGCCGCGCTCAAGGACGCGTAGTGGACGGCCTCCGAGAGTTCGTATCGAGAGCCGGGGATGTCGTCGCGCGGAGAGCCGTCCGCCTCGACCCTCGCCACGATCCCGTAGACGGAGTACGCGACGTTTCGAGCCCTTGATACCGGAACCGCGCCGATCATCACCGCGACGTCCTGGCGGACTTGTGCGACTTCGGCGAGGGACGCCCGGCCGCACGTCCACGCCTCGGCAGCTTCGAGCGCTCTGCGGGGTCGGCCTTCGTCCGGAGGCACGAAGCCGAGCGCGGTGCGCGCGCACGCGCACGCGGCCCGCGTCACATGCCGCGGGTCGACGCCGATGCGGGCGGCGGCGTGGATGAGCCACCGCCCATCGCGGCAACCTTCCCACGCGTCCAGCCAGGTGCGCGTCTTCGCCCGCCGATGGCTCTGGTGGCTGTACCGCCAGGAGGGCGAAGGAATCCGGACGGGCTCCGGCAGTGTCGGCGCCCAGAGCCAGTCACCCACCGCAGGGGGCGGCGGGGACGCCCCCTGCGGTGGGTGAGCTCGACCCGCAGAAGGGTCGGCTCGGCGGGCGGGGCGAGGCCGAGGACCTCGTCCAAGGCCACGTCGGGGTCCGCGAACGATCCGGGCTTGCGGACGAATGCGTAGTCCTTCGCCACTACGGCGCGTGCGGACATCGTGATACGGGGCGTGGGTCGCATGGGCTCGCTGGCTCGGAGGGGCTCGTCAGCGCTCGTCAGCGCCTCGCCTTCTTGACATGCTTCGTCGCGTGTGACTTCGCGGCGCTCTTCGTGACGCGCAGAGACCCCACGCGCGCACCGCGGGGCGTTTTCGCGTACGGCGCGCGGCCGAACGGGACCTCGGTGTAGAGTCGCCACCCACCGGGGAGCTTCCCCGAGGGGTGTTCGCGGAGGTAGCGTTCGATCTTCTGCACGAGCACGTCCATCTTCTGGCGCGAACCGACCAGACCGGCCCGCCGAGCGCGTGCGAGGAGGTCGCGGAGCGTCACGTAGCCACGCTGGCACTCCTGGACAAGAAACGCCGTCATGGGGTCGGTGCCCCGAGGGGGCAGATGAAGCCCACCGGCGGCGGAGTGCCGGTAGAGTTCCGTCGTCTTCGGGAAGAGCTTCGCGTGGCGATTGGACAGCCATCGGAGCAGGGACTCGAGGTCGTGAAAGGGGTTGAACCCGACGATCTTCACGCGGCTCCACTCGGGAGACTTGAAGCGCTTCGCGAGTGCGACGAGCTCCGTGTCGAGGAGCAGGGTTTCCACGGGCTCCCACGCGCCCGCGCGTCGGGGCTCCCAGAAAAGAATCTGCCCCCGCCCCCGCTTCTTGACGTGCCGCACCTGCCCGAGCGACGGGGACCACTTCACGCGGTGGTCGATCTTCGGCGCGATGCGATCATCGCCGAAGTACCGGCAGGCCTTCGGGTGCGCGGCGACGGTCGTGTCCGCGCGCCCGAGCTCGCGGCAGAAAACGTCGTCGTGCCCTTTGTACGGTACGCCACCCGCGGGCACGGCGAACTTCTCGCAGCGGTAGTGGTGGCAGAGCTCGTGGATCACCGTCCTGCCGACCGAGTCGGCGTCGTACTCCTGCAGCAGACGATGGGACAAAGAGATGACCGTGAGGCCATTCCGAGGGCCCGCGCCGGGGTTTCGCGCCCACCCGAACACGCGTTCGCTGCGATGAAACTGGACCACCAGGTTGGTGGGAGACCAGCGCCAGACGCGGCGCGCGCGCGCGATCTCCTGAGCCAGGATCGCCTGAAGCGCGGTCAGGGTGTGCGCGCTCTTCTTCACGTCGACGAAGCCGACGATCGAGAACCCTTTGCCCGCGGTGACGCCGGGGGGCGGTTTGGAGGCGCCGCCCGCGCCCCGCGTCAGGCCCTCCAGGTACTTCATGTCGTCTTCAGTCAGACGACGCGAGGGGGGCCTCCGCGGGGGGTTCGGCACCCGGTCGTGGCCATGCTCGTCCACGTCGTCATCCAGGGCCGCGTTCGGCCCGCGAATGGATTTGAGGGGCCTCGCCTCGGTCACGGACCTGGCGGTCCATCCGCGCGGCCCTCGGTCCTTTCGTTCCATGGTCACCTCGTCGCCGACCTCGCGGCGAACATCTCTTCGGCCGACTCGCGAACCACGGACCGAAGCACTTCAATCGTTGGGAAATGAGCGCGGAAGATGCGCGCGCATCGCGCGTAGAATGCACGTTCGGGGTCGCCCCGCCACCCCGCGGCGTCGGCCGCCGAGTTCAGCGCGAACGCCGCGTCCTTCGGCGGCGCGTCGCCCATCGCCAGGTCGAGGAGTGTGTGGACGGACTCCGCCACGAAGTCCCGCTCGGCGACGGGCGCTTCGGCGCCGATGGACGATTCGGCCGCTTCGAGCTCGCGCCGCGTCACCGCGGCTTCGCTGTGGGACCACCGCTCCACGAGGTCGAGGTGGCGCCACGCCACCCCCCTGCGACTCGGCGAGACCTCGGCCCGAACGCACGCCGCGAGTGCGCCCAGCAGGAGCCTGCGTCGCGAGGGGATGTGCGAGGCGACGGTCGCGGCGGCATGGGCCAGCCAACGGCCGTCGCGGCAGAGTTCCCACGCCTCCAGCCAGGGTCGCGCCCGCGCCCATCGCAACGAGGCGCGGCTGAATCGCCACGCAGTGCCGGGGCCGGGCGCGGGGAGGCGCCGCGGGGGGAGGGGCGAGGACCCGTCGCAGAGCCAGTCGCCACGGAAGACCACCTCGGCTTGGGGTGGCTCGGCGTCGACCCGAAGTACGCAAGGCTCGGAGGGTCGCCCCAGGCCTCGGAGCTCGTCGAGCGCGACGTCGGGGTCGCGGAACACGGCGTCGTGGCGCGCCCACCGCAAGCCGCTCGCGACCACGGGCCTCGCCCAGAAAACGATGAGTGGCTCGAGGACGGTCGCGCGGCGCGTCGCCATGGTCGGCCCCATTCTACGTCTTCGCACAGCATCGCCACAAGCGCGGCGTTCAGGCGTGGAGGTACGCGGGGCGTCGCGCGCGGCCGGGGCCGACGGTTTGGAGGTCGTGCGAGTCGTAGCGGATGGGCTCGCCGCCGACCTCGGCGGCGATCCGGTCGGCGCGCACCTCGGCGCCGGGCGCGTTGGGGGTTGGGTCCGCGAGGTGACCGAGCTCGTGACGCACGATCGCGATGAGGTTCGCGCGGGGGAGGGCGAGGGCGCGCCGTACGAAGACGACGCGCTGGCGGCGCTTCTCACGGCCACGACCCCACCACTCCGCGTGCGCCACGTCGCGCGTCGCGCAGGTGCGCTGGCCCGCGTTGCACGTGGCACGCGAGACCACGAGCTCGGTCTCAACGAGGTGTGGGTAGTGGCGTGCGAAGCGCGCGCGTTCGGCCTCGAAGATCGACCTGAGCAGATGGCCCCGCGGGCCGGGCGGGTTCTCGACGCGGCCGGGGCCAGGGTCGAGGGTCGGCACCGTGATGTTGTCGTGTCGGTCGTCGAGCAGGAGCGCGTGTCCCGGGTCCGTGATCACCGCTCCCATCGCCCCCTCGCGAGGGGCTCGGCCGACGTTCTGAGGGTGGACGTCACACAGCAAGATGCCTCGACCCATCCACCGCAAGAGCGCGCTGCCCACGTCGCCCACGTCGTGCCGGAGCTCGATCCCTTCGCCGTAGAGGCGACACGCCGCGAGGGCGACGGCGGCGCTCTGAGGGCCCCTCAGGGGCCTGCCGCCGAGGTCCCTCAAGGACCTCGCGCGAAGGGCCTTCCAATCCTCTACTTCACGCATCGACAGGTTCTGGAGGAGCGCGGCTTCGCGTCGTGTGGCCGCCATGAACTCCTGGGGATCTTTGCTCCGTCTCGCGGCGCGCCGCACCATGTCGGCCGAGATCTGAAACAACTTCAGGTACCACCATCCGAGGCCGTAGCTCGTGAATGCGTCCCCGACGTCCTGCGCGCTCTCGCGCAAGATCACGTAGATGCTCCTGTCACGGATGCGCCTCGGGAGCTTCACGACGTCGTGATACCGGACGAGCCCGTGCCACTCCTTCGCGGTCTGGGGTCTCGACAAGACGGCCGCCACGAAGCCCGCCTCGTCCGCATCCGTCGTGACCTTCCACACGACGCGGTCGTCCGCGGTGGGCAGCACGCACCCGTAGTGGCCACACCCGTACACCTCCAACCGAGGATCCTTGCCCAGGCGGTCCGACGTACGCTTCGGCATCCACGAGGGGTCGGGGGTCCGATCGCGGAGGGCGTCCCAGAACTGGTGCAGGACCGAGTGGATCCAGCGCTACTTTTTTTGTTCCCGAGGGCTGAGGTCAGACATGGTCGTCCTCGCGTCTTGCGTCGTGCTGCGACGTGCGCACCCGCACGGGCATCGGCATGGACTCGGCGCCGCCGGGGCCCGGCGGAAGGATGTGCCAGTGTGTCGTGATCACCGCGTGAACCCATCGACCGTCCTTGGCCATTCCCGTGGGGCGCCGCGGGGGAATCATCGGGAGCTCCGCGAGAGCGAGAGGGGTTCGGCGATCTCGAAGAAGTTCGACCCGTCGCGCCGCAGTTCGCCCATCCGGAGCTTGTCGATGCGCCACGCCGCCCGTGGATGCAGCGGCGTTCCATGCGCGACGTTGCCACCCCACCGGATCAGGCGCAGTCGCCATTCGACCGGCAGCTTGGGGATGAGCCGTTTCCCCGCGCTCGCCCAGTACCTGTAATCGCCCCGCTTCAGCCCCTTGAATTGGTGCTCCGTCACGTGACGCGTGGCGTGCCCGAGGAGGTCGTAGGCGAGGGCCGGGTCGGACGCGAGGAAGCGCGGCACGTCGGGCCAGTCGCTCACCTCGAGGTGCTGGAGGATGTCGTGGCCGCGCTCGACGAGCCGGTGGGCCTGGTACACGGCGTACCCCACCACGTCCTCGTCGGGCTCGACGTCGCAGAGGTCTTTCCCGTCGAACGCGAAGACGTAGCCGTATCGCAGCCCCGGCTTGTCGTAGTGACCCCGAAGGTGCTCGGCCGACGCCGAGGTCCCGGCGTAGTTCCCCCCGATCGCATAGATCTGCGCGTAGGCGATGCGATCGGTGATGTAGACGCGCCCCTGGACGGGCGTCGTCGCGCCGCGCGGCGGCAGCTTCTTCACGAGCGTGACGTCGAGCGGGAGGAGTCCCTTCGTGAGGACGCCGCGCGCCCACTCCTCCCGGCTGACGCCGTGGTACCACGTCCGCGCGCACAGGTCGTCGGTCGGGGGTGGGTTCGCGCGACGCGTGGAGCGGGCGCCCCGTTTCGCTTGTCGCGTCGCCTTGCCGATCTCTGCTTCGCCTGAGGTCGGCCTCGGCACGAACACCTCATAGTGATCGACCCACGGCGAGGTGGGCGCGTCCGCGCGGGGGCCGAGGCGGGAGACGCGCGGGCCACCGGCCTTGCGCCGGAACTCGGCGTCCTGGGCTCGTGCGCGAGGGAGGTGCGCGGCGAGTCGGTCGGCATCGACGAGGTACCACAGGCTCCCGTCGTCGGCCTGGACCCGACGTGTCCAGCCGGGGACTTCGAGATGAGTCCACAGTGGGCCGCGGTGCAGGAAGACGCGCTTGCCATCGCGCTTCATCTCCGGGACGCGGGACCGGCCCGCGATGTACAGGTACGAGCGATCGAAGTAGGGCCAGATGAAGGCCCAGACGCCCCTCCGAGCGGGCGCCCGATCGTTCCGTTGACGCACCGCGGACAGGCCCCCGACGCGATGAAGGACGATGCCGCCGGGGTTCTTTCGTCGGGTCTCGCGCGGCGTCTCGTCGGCGTAATCTTCGTCGCATCGTTCGCAGTTGATGAAGGGTCCCCCAGCGCTCGTAAACCGGACATCGCGCTGAAGCGCGCGCCGCTTGAAGCTCTCGCGGCGCGCCTCGCGATCGAGAGTGCGGGCGAACGACCGGGCCGATTCGACGACGGCGTGCCATGCGTCGGGCGCCGCTTCGCCGCGCCGAACACGGAGGAGGTCGCAGCCAGGCACCCACGTCGCGGCGGGGTCCTCGACTTGCGTCGAAATCGCGCCCTTCGATTCGCGCGCGACGACGAACCTGCGAGGCGCCACGTCCGTTCGCGTCGCGGCGCAGCGCGACGCGCCGCACATCCACCCGAACACAAGGCCGTGTTCGGACGATCGCTCACTCTCCTGCACGGACTCTCCGGGGTCCCCTGGCGGGGCGCTCGTGAATGGTGACGCCTTCGGGAGCGGGCGTCGGGACGCGCGCGCCCGCCTCGGAGCGATCTCGCCAGAGCGCGGCGCTACCGTGGACGATCGCCCGCGCGGAGAGCCGACGGCTCGACCACACCCTGCGCGCGAGACTCGACTCGCTCCCGCCGATGGCGCGCGTCGAAACGATCGCGGCGCGGTCCTTCAACCACGCCAGACGCGCGCACTCGGCGTAGAGCCACGCGCCGAGGCCCAGGCCCTGGTACTCGTCCGCGGCGCCCACGTGGTTGACTTCGTAGACGTGCGCGCGGCTCATGTCGCGGTGCGCGCGCGCGAGGTCCTCCAGCGAGGCTCGAAACTCACCCCGCGTTTGCCCGAGTGACACGCGGACGGCGGTCAGATAGACCACCAGGTCGCGCTCGTCATCGTCGCTCCGGTTCACCTTGAGCCCGATCTGAAAGGAGTCGGACCTTCGCGTGCGACGCACGGGGAAGAAGTCCCGGGCGTCCCACGCGGCCGGGAGGCCCACCACGGCACACGGGCCCTCCCGCTCCTCGACGCGCCACGCATACTCCTCTGCGATGACTTCCCGAAACTTCTCGGGCATCTCGCGGGGCACGTCGAGGATGTCGCCTTCCAGCCCCAGCCGGTCCAGACCTTCCGCGACGTCCTGGATGCGTTGCAGCGGGAAGTAGAGGTACGCATCGGAGTGGCGGCTATCCCGGTCGTCTGCGTCGGACACCACCGCGCGAATGCCGAGGTCCCTGGCCATGTCGGGGACACGCCGGTGCAACCGACGCACCCGCGCGTACTCGCGCGCACGGGCGCCGGATCGTTCCCCGAAGTCGTCCGCGCACGCGAGCTCGAGGCGGACGCAGAAGGTCCCGTAGTCCCTCCCGTGGTCGACGAAGTGGAGGAAGTGCTTCATGGGGCTCCTGGGCTGCACTCCACGACGACGTCGCTCAAAGACCGACTGACGACGCGGATCCGGCCGAGCCGTTCCAGTGCCCGGAACATCTTGTCGCCGTCTGCGCTCATGGCCTCCCCGAACCATCGGTCGACCCCGTAGCCGCGCATCATGCGGCACCAGAGGCCGAGCGCCTGGGTGCCTGCCATGGGGCGACGTGAGGTGATCAAGAACAGCGTGGCGCTGATCCTGGCCGTCTTTCGGTCGATCGCGACGCGGCCCGCGAGGTAGGCATCTCCCTCATCCGCGCGGGAGGACGATCGGACTGCGCGGGTGGAGGCGTTGACGGAGAGCCCGGCGCCGGACCCGATTTCGACGGTGGCGACCCCCTCCTCGACAGGCTGCACACGCACGGTGTAACGGGCTTCGCCCACGGATTCCGCCCATCGGTATGCGAGCGGGCGCACCAGGGGGAGCACCGGGGGTTGGTCGACGCGGGCGAACGTGACGCCGGGAGGCGACGGGTCGGCGCGGTAACGATCCGTGAGCGCGCGGAGCTCTTCCTGGAACGCCCCGAGCGCGCGGGGTGTGAGCTTCGGTCCGTACCCCAGGCCTCGTAGGATTTCGCGCGGCGATCGGAAGGCGAGGTCTCGGAACGCGGTCTGTCGCGCGGTGAGGGCGGCGGCGTCGTCGCGCGCCCGCTTCTCGCGTCGGTCGCCCGCCCTGACACGATGCGCGCGCTCGCGGTCGATGCGCGCCGCGGCGTCGACGTCGTTCGCTACGACGGCCGCGTCCCCGAGGAGCGAAAGTGCTGCGACCAGCAACGGGCTGGACGACACGTTGCGCCATGCGCCGAGGTATCGTTCTTGGAGGTGCAGAGTCCTGGCGGCGAAGTGGAATCTCTTCCCATCCGGTCGAGGGTAGTTGCCCCATCGGTCCGGGGGGTGGCGGGCGCGCAGGTAGTCACGCAGGATCGATTCCGCGCGCTCGAGGTTGAGCGGCTCCTTTTGCGCGGCATAGCGTTGGAGCAGGGCCCTCGCTTCCTCGGAGGTCAGGTCGAAAGGGCTCGCCATGACGCCAATCTATCATCACGAGGCTCTTTTCGGTACTCCGAAGCCAGGGGGCCGAGGGCACGCTCGAAAGGCCCCACGGTCCTACGCGGCGGGGTGGTAGGATCGGTTCATGGCCAAGGGCTCGAAGATCACGATGGCAGCCCGCGCGGTCATCGCGCGCGGCTATGCCTTCAGCCCGCATGGCGGGTCCTTCGCCGATGCCGACGTGGCCCTCGATGAGCTCCTCAGCCTGCCGCCACCGCCCGAACCCCTGGTGCTGCGGGTGACGGCCACGGGGGGCGATGCGGCCGAGCGGGCGCGCGTCGAAGGCGACTGGCTCTGCGACGCCACGCTCGGGGCGCCGCGTCGTCTTCCCGCGCCCGCGTGGTTGCATGACTCAGAGGCGAAAGCGTGGGCGAAGGCGCGTCCCTGGTTGGAGGCGTGGGAGACCTGTGAGGACGCCCGCTGGATGCTCCATGCGGCGGTCACGGTGGGCGTCGATCGGAGGCTCGTGGTTCGAGCCGCGTGTGCCTGCGCTCGCACCGCCCTCGATCGCGTCCCCACGGGCGAGGAGAGGCCCCGGCGCGCGATCGAAACCGCCGAAGCCTGGACCCGTGGCGAGGC
>JACCDT010553165.1_pt1 | contig 16982 bp, 17 predicted proteins | sample 7446291 | NCBI WGS metagenome assembly JACCDT01 (sample SAMN15323446, study PRJNA562643) | freshwater metagenome | isolation source: river surface water | place: USA:Blue River Watershed | collected 2017-08-17 | reverse complement strand
ACTTTGGTTTATGGCCGTCCTTACGCTGCTGAGCGCGACATGCTGCGCGGTGGCGAGTTGTTCACCTTGGGTTTGTTTGCTTTGCTGGGCATGTTCGTCATGAACTCGGGCAACAACTTCCTCGTGTTGTACCTCGGTTTGGAATTGCTGACCTTGTCTAGCTACGCCATGGTGGCCTTGCGCCGTGACAGTGCTGTGGCCAGCGAAGCTGCGATGAAATACTTTGTGTTGGGCGCTATGGCCAGCGGTTTCTTGCTGTACGGCTTGTCCATGTTGTACGGTGCCACAGGCTCGCTCGACATCAGCACCGTGTTCAAGGCTGTGGCCTCGGGTCAAATCAAACACCAAGTGTTGGTGTTGGGCTTGGTCTTCGTGGTGTGCGGCTTGGCATTCAAATTTGGTGTTGTGCCTTTCCACATGTGGATTCCTGACGTGTACCACGGTGCCCCAACAGCCATCACGTTGATGATTGGTGGTGCTCCTAAATTGGCTGCATTTGCCATGACCATCCGTTTGTTGGTGGAGGGCTTGTTGCCCTTGGCTGTGGATTGGCAACAAATGTTGATGGTCTTAGCCATCTCCTCCTTGTTGATCGGTAACTTGGCCGCTGTGGCGCAAACCAACCTCAAGCGCATGTTGGCCTTCTCGACGATTGCCCAAATGGGTTTTGTGTTGATCGGTTTGCTCTCAGGTGTGGTCAACGGCAACACTGCTGCTGCTGCCAATGCCTACAGCTCCGCCATGTTCTACGTCATCACCTATGTGTTGACCACCTTGGCCACCTTCGGCATCATTTTGTTGTTAGCCCGTGAAGGCTTTGAGAGCGAAGAAATTTCTGACCTCGCAGGCCTGAACCAGCGTAGCCCCCTGTACGCAGGTGTCATGGCCGCGTGTATGTTCTCGTTGGCTGGTGTGCCTCCGTTGGTTGGCTTCTACGCCAAGTTGTCGGTGTTGCAAGCTTTGATCGCATCGGGTCAAACCGGTGCCATTGCTCTGGCTATCTTCGCGGTGATGATGTCGCTGATTGGCGCCTTCTCCTACTTGCGCATCGTCAAGGTCATGTACTTTGATGCACCGATCACGGCTACCACCGTGTCGGCTGGTAACGATGTGCGCGTGGTGTTGACCATCAACGGCGCTTTGATCTTGATCTTGGGCATCTTGCCCGGTGGTTTGATGGCTTTGTGTGCCAACGCCATCGTGCGTACCTTGGGTACCTAAGCATCTGATGCGCTAACAAAGCCAGCTCTTGAGCTGGCTTTTTTCATGATGACTATGAAACCCACATCCGATGACCATTTGGTCGAGCACACGTTAGACCACGTTGAGCTACTCAAAGGCCATTTCTTGCACGCTTTTCGTGACACCGTGCGCTTGCCCAGTGGCGACACCGCCACGCGTGAGTTCGTGATTCATCCAGGCGCGGTGATGATCATTGCTATGCGCGACGATGGCCGCTTGGTGATGGAGCGCCAATACCGCTACCCCGTGCAACAAGTGATGATCGAGTTTCCAGCGGGCAAGCTAGATCCCGGTGAAGACCGTCTGGTGTGTGCCCAGCGCGAGCTGCTAGAAGAAACAGGCTACCGCGCCACCGAGTGGGCGCATGCGGGTGTGTTGCATCCCGTCATCAGCTATTCCACCGAGTTCATTGACATTTGGTTTGCGCGTGGTTTGACCCAAGGCGAACGTCAATTGGACGAAGGTGAGTTTCTGGATGTGTTTGATGCCAGCGTGGATGAGCTGTTGGCTTGGTCACGTGACGGCCAGCTGACTGATGCCAAAACCCTCACGGGTTTGCTTTGGTTGCAAAACTACCTCAGCGGCGCTTGGCCCTTAGATTGGCAGCGCGTGTGATGCGTGCGTGGCTGCGGGGATAATTGAACCATGAAAGTTTTAGACCTTCAATGCGCCCAGCACCATGTGTTTGAAGGCTGGTTTGGTTCCGAAGACGATTACCAAAGCCAGCTCACCCGTGGTTTGCTCACGTGCCCCATGTGTGGGGATGCCAGTGTGAGCAAAAAGCTCAGCGCGCCGCGTTTGAACCTGAGCACCGCGCGTGGTGATCGCGATGCAGCAGGTGCTGCTTCGAAAGCCGCGTCTGAAAATACCAGTGCGGATTTGGGTGATTCAGCGCCTACGCCGTTCGCACATGGGGCATCTAACGACGCAGAGCCCGCATTGCCAAGCATGCAAGACGTGGTCAACTTCGAGCCTGCACAACTGCAAGCCGCGTTGCTGAAAATGGTGCGCCATGTGGTGGCCAATACCGAAGACGTGGGGGACAGCTTCCCTGAAGAGGTGCGCAAGATGCACTATGGCGAAACCGAGGCGCGAAGCATTCGCGGCCACGCCACACCCGAAGAAACAGAAGAATTGATCGACGAAGGCATTGCCGTCATGCCTTTGCCGCTGCCAGACGTGCTCAAAGAGCCGCTGCAGTAAACCGCTGCACTGCGGCCAATGTTTGCGCCAACGCATCAGGCGCATCACACGGAATGATGATGCGCTCATCCATACCGCGCAACCACGTGAGTTGACGCTTGGCCAACTGGCGCGTGGCGGCCACGCCGAGTTCGTGCAGCTGGGGCAAGATGCTTTCAGTGGACACACCTGTGGCTTCTGCATGGTCGAGCAGTTCCCACGCTTGTCGATAGCCCACACAACGGATGCTGGGTAAATCGATGTGTAAGTCGCCTCGTGCGCGCAGGGCTTGCATTTCATCCAAGAAACCGCCTTCCAGCATGAGGTCAAAGCGCAATGCAATACGCGCATGCAGCCACGCACGGTCAACCGGCTCAAGCGACAACAGGGGCATATTCAATGCAGGCAGAGCAGCACGTGTAGCTTCACCTTCCGCAAACCATTGCGACAAGGCTTTGCCGCTCACGCGCCACACTTCGAGCGCACGTGAAATGCGCTGCGCATCGTTAGGGGCGAGTCGAGCCGCCGTGATGGCATCCACCTTGGTCAACTCGGCATGCATGGCAGGCCAGCCCAAGGCCAGGGCCTGTTGCTCAATCTCAGCGCGGAGTTCGGGCTGAGCTGTGGGCAAGTCGTCAATGCCATCGCGCAAAGCTTTGAGGTAAAGCATGGTGCCGCCCACCAGCAGCGGTAATTTGCCACGCGCGCGGATATCGGCCATCAGCAGGGTGGCGTCACGCGCAAACTCTGCTGCGCTGTAGGCGTGCAATGGGTCGCGAATGTCAATGAGGTGGTGGGGCACTTGTGCCAGCTCGTCAGCGTTGGGTTTGGCTGTGCCAATGTCCATGCCGCGGTACACCAGGGCTGAATCGATGCTGATGATCTCAACGGGCCATGCTTGGGCAATGGCCAAAGCCGCTGCTGTTTTTCCGCTGGCGGTAGGGCCAACCAAGGCGATAGCGTCTACCGTCCAACCTTGGGCGAGATGCGATACGTTAGACACGTGGTCCTCCGCGACGCAATACCAAAAGCCAAGCCGACAGAGCCGTTAAAACTGACCAAAACGCAATGCTTTGCGCCATCGGCATAGCCGAGCCATCCTTGACCGCGCCAAGCCACAAACCCGTGACGAAGGCCGCCACCATCATCAAGAAGCCACCCAGCGCCGATGCTGCCCCCGCCGCTTTTGGAAAGGGGCCGACAGCGCCACTTTGACCGCAAGGTTGGTGAATGCCATGTGCCAGCACAAACAAATAAAACGGTCCCATCAAGCCCACCACGCTTTGCCAGCCTAGCCAAGCGTTGAGCGCCATCCAGCAACCGCCCAGCAAGCTAAACCCACCACCGATGGCCACTGTGCGAGGCACGCCAAAACGCACCAGCAAACGTCGGCACAGTAGCGTGCCCAAGATGTAGGTGAAGGCCATGGAGAACAGCAGCAACCCATATTGCCAACGTGCCAGACCGATCAAATCAATGAACACAAATGAAGAAGAGGCTAAGAATGTGAACAGACCACCATAAGACGCAATGGTCACGCACGTGAAAGCCACAAATGTGGGATGGCGCATGATGCCCCACCAAGTTTTGGCAAGTACCTTGACATGCAAAGCATGGGGGTTCTTACGGTGCACGGTTTCTTTGAAAGTCAAAATCACCAAGATCAAAGCAATCGCACCAAACCCCATCACCAAACTCAAGGCAGCGTGCCAGCTGAACAGGTCAGTCAACAGACCGCCCAATGGGGCACTGGCACACGCCAAGATGCCTAGGCCTGTGAAGGCTTTGGACATCACACGTGCACCGGTTTCGGGTGTGTACAGGTCACGCACGATGGCGCGTGCACACATCACCACAGCACCCATGGCTGCACCTTGCAAGGCGCGCCACACAATCAGCTCTTGCATGCTACTGGCCAACACGCAGCCCAGGCCTGCGAGTGTGAACATGCCCAGGCCGCACAACAAAATCGGACGGCGACCAAACCGGTCTGACAGTGGGCCCCACACCAGCTGCGACGTGCCAAAGGCCAAGAGCAAAGCGCTGAGGGTGAGTTGAACCTGAGACAACTCTGCACCAAACTCAGCCTTGATGGTGGGCAGGGCTGGCAAGTACAAATCGGTGGCCACCGGCTGAATGCCCAGCAGCATCGACAGCAAGACGATGATGAGTGTGGGTGACATCAACGACCGCGCAAAAACAGCGCGTCGAGTTCACGCATAGAGAGCTGCCGCCAAGTGGGGCGACCATGGTTGCATTGGTCTGAGCGCTCGGTCACTTCCATTTGACGCAGCAATCCATTCATCTCGTCCAGGGTGAGTTTGCGGTTAGCACGCACTGCACCGTGGCAAGCCATGGTGGCCAGCAATTCGTTGCGTGCGCGTTGCACCACGGTGCTGGCATCGTGCTGACTGAGTTCAGCCAACACGCTACGTGCCAATGCCACGGCATCTCCTTGTGCCAAAGTGCTGGGCACGGCGCGCACAGCCAATGTTTTGCTCGACAGGGCGGAGATCTCCAAGCCGAGTTCTTGCAGCGCGTCGGCGCAGGCTTCGGCAGTTGCCACCTCTTGCGCAGTGGCTTGGAAGGTAGCGGGAATCAACAGCGGTTGGCTGCTGATGCGCTGTGCGTCAATTTGCGTTTTGAGTTGCTCGTACACGATGCGTTCATGCGCGGCGTGCATATCGACCACCACCAAGCCTTGCGCGTTCTCGGCCAAGATGTACACGCCATGCAGTTGTGCAACGGCTTTGCCCAAGGGCCAAGTTTCGGGAGCGGCCTCATGGAGGGAGGGCGCAGGTGAGTTGGTTGAGCTGAATGCACTGGGTGCGAAGCTTTGTGCACCTTGTTCTTCAGCAGACAAAGCCGTGCGTGGTGTGGATTGCCACAGAGCACCCACGTCCGCTACACGCGTGCCCGTCAAGGGCATAGGCGATTGCTGCCAATTGGCGCTGGGCCATGTGGGTGATGTCGATGCGCCCAAAGCAGATGTGCTGCCAGCATGACCGACCGAGCTCAAAGTGCCCGTCATGGGTAGTTCATGGTTTTGCAGTGCATTGGCTATGAGCAGGTTGGCCCGTGGCACAGCCAAGGCGTTTTCTACCGCGTGGCGTACCGCTTGGTGTACTTCGCGGCCATCGCGGAAACGCACTTCAATCTTGGTGGGGTGCACGTTGACGTCCACACGCGTGGGATCAATCTCCACATACAGTGCATAGATGGGTTGGCGGTGGCCGTGCAGCACATCTTCATAGGCGCTGCGCGCGGCATGGGTGATGACTTTGTCGCGCACATAGCGGCCATTCACATACGCAAACTGGTGGTCGGCGCGTGCGCGGGCTGCGTCTGGAATTCCAGCACGTCCCACCACGGTCACGTTGCCCGATTGGTAATGCACGGCGACTGAGTTTTGTAAAAAGTCGTCACCCAACACATCGGCCAAGCGGCGGTCTAGCGTTCGTGTGCGTTGCACGTTCAGGTCTTCACCTGATGCCGCATCGATGGTTTGTGCGCGCCATTGCTCGACCAACTTGCCTTCGTGCCAAATGGCAAAGCCCACTTCGGGCCGAGTGAGGGCGTGGCGGCGCACAGCCTCCACACAGTGAGACAGCTCGGTGTTGTCTGTCTTTAAGAATTTGCGGCGTGCGGGCGTGCTGTAAAAGAGTTCTTTCACTTCCACTGTCGTGCCTTGTGCACGAGCGACTGGTTGCAACTCACCGCTGCGGCCATCGAGCAGCATGGCGCTGTCTTGCACTGCCGTGCGTGACAGCACGGACAGTTCGGAAACCGATTGAATGGCGGCCAAGGCTTCGCCCCTGAAGCCCATCGTGCCGACAGATTCCAACTCATTCAGGTTGGTGATCTTGCTAGTGGCATGGCGCTTCAAGGCCACGGGCAATTCATTCGCGGGAATGCCCACGCCGTTGTCTTCCACGCTGATCAGGCGCACACCACCTGCGAGCAAACGCAGAGTGATTTGAGTGGCTCCCGCGTCTAGCGCGTTATCCACCAGTTCACGTACGACAGAGGCGGGGCGTTCGACCACCTCGCCAGCGGCGATTTGGCTGATCAGCTCATCGGGGAGTTCGCGAATGGCGCGTGGGGGTTGGGTAGCAGGGTGCACGAACTCATTTTAGAGGCAGGGGATAATGCATCCCATGGAATTTATTACCTTCTTGATCGACTTCATCCTCCACGTAGACCGCTATTTGGAAGCTTTCGTGCAAGCCAATGGCACATGGGTCTATGCCTTGCTGTTTCTCATCATTTTTGTGGAGACGGGTTTGGTGGTGATGCCGTTCTTGCCCGGTGACTCATTGCTGTTTGTGGTGGGCGCGATGTGCGGTGTGGGCTTGATGGACTACGGCTTATCCGTGGCCTTGCTGCTGACCGCCGCGGTGGCGGGCAACCAAACCAACTACACCATTGGTCGCTTCTTTGGGCCAAAGGTGTTTGCGTGGGAAGACTCTAAGTTTTTCAATCGCCGCGCCTTTGACCAAGCCCATGCGTTTTATGAGCGCTATGGTGGCGTGACCTTGATCGCCGCTCGCTTCATGCCCTTTGTGCGCACCTTTGCGCCGTTTGTTGCGGGTGTGGCGCAAATGACGCGTCGCAAGTTCACTTTCTTTGACATCACCGGTGGTGCGTTGTGGGTGGGCGGCATCGTGACGGCGGGTTACTTCTTTGGCAACATCCCTTGGGTCAAAACCCATCTGGACAAAATCATCTGGGCGATGATTTTCATTCCGGGCGCATTGGCCATTTATGGTTCTTGGAAAGCGTCACGCTCAGCGCAAGTTAAGGCTGATTAAAAACCACGTTCTGCGCGTCGCATATCGCGCAGCATGAACAAATACAAGCTCTCCACCTTCTCGCGCGCCCAAGGTGTTTTGCGCAAAAACTTGAGACTTGATCCCACGCTGGGGTCGTGCGTGAAGCATCGGATGTTGATGCGGTCGCCCAAACCTTCCCAGCCGTAGTAGTCGGCCAGCTCTGTGACGATTTTCTCAAGCGTCATGCAGTGCAGTGGGTTTTTGGGTTGTGCGGGGGCGTCGGTCATGCTTTAGGTATTTCGGATTTTGGCCAACGGTGGGTTGCGTGAGAAGTAGCGCTCAATGCCCTTCATCAGCGCATCGGCTAAGTCGTTTTGGTATTGGGGGCTGATCAAACGGCGCTCTTCTTCGGGGTTGCTGATGAAAGCGGTTTCCACCAACACGCTGGGAATGTCTGGGGCTTTCAGTACGGCAAAACCTGCCTGCTCCACACGACCCTTGTGCAGTTTGCCAATGTGTTTGATTTGCCCCAGCATGGCACTGCCGAGCTTTAGGCTGTCTTTGATTTGCGCCGTGGTACTCATGTCAAGCAAGGCGCGTTGCACGGCGGCATCTTGGGTTTTGATGTTCAAGCCGCCAATCAAGTCGGCGCGGTTTTCTTGCTTGGCCATCCACTTCGCAGCCGCACTTGATGCCGCACCGTCGCTCAAAGCAAACACACTGGCCCCTTTAGCCTCTGGGGTTTGAAATGCATCGGCATGGATGCTGATGAACAAATCGGCCTGCACGCGTCTGGCTTTTTCCACACGTTGTTGCAGCGGTACAAAGTAATCAGCGTCGCGCGTGAGGTAGGCCCGCATGGGCAGGTTGCCATGTTTGGTTTTGATGACGGTGTTATTGATTCGGTCGCGCAAGCGGTGTGCAATTTTCAGTACCACCTCTTTTTCGCGTGTGCCGCTGGGGCCAATGGCGCCTGGGTCTTCACCCCCGTGGCCAGGGTCGAGGGCCACGATGATGAAACGCTCACCGTTTTGTGGTGGGTTCACCGAAGCCGCTGTGGTGATGGGCGCTGATGCAGCCGAGGCAGCAGCTGAGGCAGGTTCGATGGGTGTGTTGGGCTTTGCCATCAAGTCGCCCACAGGGTCTGCATGTGTGCCGAGCTTCGATGCGGGCGGTGGCGTAGGCGTGGCCGTCATGGATGGGGCGTTGTAGGCTGTGCCGCCTTTGAGCTTGTCCACGATCAATGCTTCGAGCGGATCAGCCACTTCAGAGGGGTAGAGGTCAAGAACCAAGCGATGTTGGTATTGCGTGTTGCCGGTCTTCACGGGCTGCAAGTTAAACACTTGCGGCTTGACCATACGACGCAAGTCCAGTACCAAGCGCACGGTTTTATTGGCGTATTGGCCCACGCGTACGCCGGTGATGAATGGGTCATCCGAGCGCACTTTGCCCACCAGCTCTTTGAGGGCTGGGTTGAGCTCGATACCTTCAATGTCCACTGCCAAGCGCGGTGGGTTGGCCACAAAAATGGGCACGGTCTTGAGTGCTGTGTCGCTCTCAATCGTCACGCGCGTGTAGGCCGCAGCGGGCCAAACCCGTACAGCCACGATGTTGGCGCCCCAAGCAATGTCGGCACTGCCCAGCAGCAGCGCTAGCGAGCCGCCTTGAAGCAGGCTGCGGCGGTTGATGCCTGTCATTTGTGTCATGCCAGCAGCTCCTGTCCGTCTGGGGTGAGGGCGCTGATCGTTACTTGGCGTTGCTCGGCGTCGTCTACTTGGATGTCGAGTTCAAGGTCGGGCGTGGGCATCACGCCTGCGGCGTTTTGCGGCCACTCGCACAGCTTCAAGCCAGCGCTGGCGAATATGTCGCGAAAGCCAGCGTCTTCCCACTCGCGTGGGTCGCTGAAGCGGTAAAAGTCAAAGTGCCACACCTCGCCTGCACTCACGGTGTAGGGCTCGACCACGGCATAGGTGGGGCTTTTGATGCGGCCCTCGACACCCAGAGCACGCAACAAGTGGCGCACAAACGTGGTTTTGCCAGCGCCCAAGTCGCCATGCAAGGCGATGCAAGCATTCAGGTCGGCGCGTGTCAATGCAGCGGCCAGCTGCGTGGCAAACGCGGCGGTGGCGGCTTCATCGGGCCAAACCAGAGTTTTTACAATGGGCAGATTATTCAAAGGTGTCCGTTGTCAATCGATTACAAATTGTTGCTCACGCAAATTCAAGCTTTAGGGCAATCACTGGGATTTTCGCAAATTGCGGTGGCCCCTTTGGATTTGTCTTCGGCCGAGCCACATTTGCAGAATTGGCTGGCTCAAAACTTCCACGGCAGCATGGACTATATGGCCCGCCATGGGCTAAAGCGCGCGCGTCCTGCCGAGCTGGTGCCAGGCACTTTGAGCGTGCTGACCGCCCGTATGAACTACCTGCCGCGTGACACCGCTGAGGGCTGGCAAGACGCCGAGTGGCAACGCCTGCGTCATCCAAATGAGGCTGTGGTGTCGGTTTACGCCAGAGGGCGTGACTATCACAAGGTGCTGCGCAACCGGCTGGGTGCACTGGCCCAGCAAATTGATGCCTTGTTGGCTGAGACCCTCAAACCCAATGGCTTTGAATACCGCGCCTTCACCGATTCAGCCCCCGTGCTCGAGGCCGAGTTGGCCACACGCAGCGGCCAAGGCTGGCGTGGCAAACACAGCTTGGTGCTCAACCGCGAAGCAGGCTCGATGTTTTTCTTGGGCGAGATTTTTCTAAATGTGGCCTTGCCCGCGTCTGAGCCCACCAGCGCGCACTGCGGCCAATGCACGGCATGCATCGATGTGTGTCCCACGCAGGCCATCGTGGCCGAAGGCTTGGTGGATGCGCGCCGTTGCATTTCGTATTTGACGATTGAGCACGAAGGTGCGATTGATGTGGCGCTGCGCCCCTTGATGGGTAACCACATCTACGGCTGTGATGATTGCCAATTGATTTGCCCTTGGAACAAGTTTGCGCAAGCGTCTAGCTTGCCCGACTTCGATGTGCGTGCCGGCCTAGTGGGGCAAAACATGGCGCCCTTATTGGCGTGGACCGAAGAAGAGTTCTTGCGCTACACCGAGGGCAGTCCCATTCGTCGCATGGGTCATGTGCGCTGGCTGCGTAACCTAGCGGTGGCGGCGGGCAATGCGCTGAGTCAGGCTGACGATGCGGCTTTGCGCCAAGCACTGCAAGCGCATCTCACGCACACCAGCGAGGTGGTGCGTGAGCATGTGCAATGGGCTTTGATGCAAGGTTTGAGCGCCCATTTCGTTGAGCCAGAGTAATATCAAGCCATGGCATTTTTCACCCGTTTGATCTTCACGCTGATTGGCATGGCATTCGCTGTTTTGTTTGCCGTTGGTGTGTTGTGTTGGTTGGCCTTGTATGTCGCATTTGCCAGTTTGCGCTGGCTGGTGACGGGCCAAAAGCCACAAGTGCTGATGATGTGGCAACAAATTCAAGCGATGCGCAAAGGTATGCAGTCTGGTCAGGGCGCAGGTTGGTCTACCTGGTCTCGCACCAGCGATGGGCAGTGGCATGAAGCGCATGGGCACGCGCAGCGTTCGGACGCTAAGTCTGATGTGATCGAGGATGTGGTGTTGCGAGAAATCCATGACAAGCGTAGTCTGCCCAAAGATTGAGCGCCTTCGGGTTGGTTTGTGCAAGTGGCCGAGCCGCCATCAAGCGCGATAGCTAGGGCATAGGGCAGGTATTTTATTAACCTGCACTGAAGGCCCTTATATGTCCAAGACCTACATCATTGACGCCCTGCGTCTGCACCTCAAAGCTCGCAGCATCACATACAAAGAACTGGCGCATGCCATTGACTTGTCTGAAATCAGCGTCAAACGTTTGTTTACTGGCGGTGACAGTGGCTTAGACCGCTTAGAGCAAATCTGCCAATACCTGCACCTTGAGTTTGCAGACTTATTCAAAACCACGCTCCGTAAACGCAAACTCATCACCCGACTTAACTTGGCGCAAGAGGAAGAATTTGCGCAAGATAAAAAACTGCTCATGGTCACCTACCGTTGGAAGACAGATCTCCGTTGTCGATGTGTATTGCGGTGCGTACTTGGGTGCCTAAATTTATGAGCGATTTGTACAGGTTAGAGGCAAGCCCAAAACAAATTGCGATGGGCAATGCAGACAAAAAAGCTCCTGCAAAGCCAGTCAAAAAGTAGACCAAGCCCTCGACAAAGCTTGAGTAAAAGAGTGGGACTTTATCCCCTAAAACAGCAAAAGTATCTCTAGAAGGTGTTCTTAGCACCATCTGGAGATACTTTTAATTTTTTGGCTAAAAACAACTCATTTTAATTTGCAGATTGCGATAAAAGTAATCACAATCCACCCACTTTAAAAAACGATCCAGACATGCTTGCTCTTTACGCACATCTTCTTTTTATTGGAGACCATGCTGGTTCCCTCGATACCTTGCTGGCATTTTCCTCACAAAGATAAAAAGCGACAAAAGGTTTTTCCTATGGGTATTTTGAATACAAAAATAATTGAAGAAATGCCCCATATTGAACATGGAGAGACGTGGGAGTGCTTGCGACGCGAAATCGTTTCGCGTGCCGTACGGTTTACTGGCAATATTGTTTTTGACTTTCGTTTATTGCTGACGGACCCAATTTGTGCCAGACAAGCTGGACGCTTGTTGTGGCATGCAATTCGAGCTTACCAACCCAGCGTTTTGGTGGGGCCAGGATTTGGCGCAGCGCCGCTCTTGTTCGCGACAGCTGCAGCCGCGCTTGACGAAGGCGTCCATCTCCAAACGCTCATGGTGCGGGATCAACGTAAAAGCCATAACCAAAAAAAATGGGTAGAAGGGGCGCGTCAGCCTGATAACAGTCGAGCCATCATGATTGATGACTTCATGGAGTCAGGGTCTGCACTTTCGTTGGTTGAAGATGCATTGGCATCTGATGGGCATGTTCTGAAATTGGTTGCGATTGGATTGCTGTTTGATATGTGGCAACCGCTAGGGTCTCGCCAAATATCCACATCGCGAATGCCAGTTATCTCGCTTTTTAAAAGACATGACATAGGTCTGTCGCGTGACAGTTTTGATGCGAAACCGCCTCATATGACGGGAAGCTACCCACCGTTTTTTGACCATGAACCTCTGTGGTGGCGGTTTTCCCTAAATAGTGAACAAAACTATCCGTTGAAGTCCTCTCCTGTGATTGCCAATGACGCGGTTTTTGTTGCGGATGATCAAAGTCGTGTTTGGCGTTTGGACGGAACAACCGGTGAGTCGCAATGGTGTAGTACCAGTCTTGCTCAACCGCTTAAAGGCATTGTTCAGCATTTACAGGTGATAGATAGCAGTGTCGTATTTGGTTGTTATGACGGTACGTTAACCCGACTCAATGCGTTGGATGGTTCCATCACTTGGCGTTGGCGGCTCGACAGCAGTATTCACGCAACGCCAGAAATTGACTTGGTCAATCAGCGCGTGTTTATCAATACGGAACAGTGGAACGATGGCACTCCCCATGGTCGGCTGCTGGCTTTAAATTGGCAAACAGGGAAATTGCTGTGGGCGCATCAACATGCATGGTGGCCACCCGGTAGTCCTGTGTATCAAAACGACACACGAATCGTGATTGCGACTTGCAATGACCAAAGTGTTGTCGCGATAGACGCAGACGGTGGTGTGTTGCTTTGGAAAAAATCAACCAAAGGTTTGGTTCGCGGCAAACCTGCGATACATCAAAGTCGTGTTTTTCTTGCGACTGAGGATGGCTGGTTGCAGTGCTTGTCATTGAGTACGGGGGAGCTTTGTTGGCAAGTTCGCTACGGGCAAGGGGCCATGCATCAGTTTTTGCATATCCACAACGACACGGTTTTGACTTTAGATGCTAGGTGGCATTGCGTCGCTTTTGATGTTGTGAGCGGAAAAATTCGTTGGATGTCTCGTCTCCGAAGTTCGGGCAATTGGTGTCCCGTGTCCTTTGGACGCTATTTAGTTGTGCTTTCTAAAGAAGGCCATGTCGCTGTTTTCGATCCACAAGCTGAACGCAAAGTTTGGGAAGGCGCAACGGGCATGGTGGGGCGTCAACCACCCGCAATCGGAAAGGTTCGGGGCGAGTGGGTGATGGCTATTGCCAGTAACACGCAAGGACTCAAAACTTATCGCATTAACCAGGAGTACATGCCATGAATGAAATCGACCCTTTACCTAATGACGTGACTCCGAAACTCGTGTCAATTTGGATTGTTGTGACACAGGTGAAATCGCATCGCGTTGTCTATTTCACGGATGACCAGAGCTATCAACCGCCTATGGATGGTGATTGGTACTACTACAGCCCCTATGCGGGCGATCTTCCTGTTGCCATGACATTGCGTAATTGTTGGGGTTGGCGTTTCAACGGTAGTAGTTTTGTAGATGCGCGGGAAGTTGCTAAAAAAACACCCGAAGAAAAATTGATTGAGAGCAACCGTCAGGCGCTTCTAAAAATACTCAATGAAAAAATAAACACAGTACGTAAACCGTTTATGCCGAATTGTCGTGGCGGTGAAGTTGTGCGAGAACTCAAGATGCTCGAAGCCGAAGGCTACTTAGCGCTAGGTGTTGATACACAAGAATCAGCTGATACGAATACGCGAACCAAACTCGCACAGTTTTCGCAGTTGGAAGTGGTGGCAACTTCTCGAAACATAAGTTTGCTAGAGGCTGCGAAATTAGTGGTTTCGAAAGCCAGTGAAACACGACGTGTTTTGGTGGAAACCGAACGATTCAGAGAGCAACTTTCGCGAATGATTCAAAGTGCACGAACACAAGATCAACTGCTCAAGGCGCGTGAGTATTTGCTAGATCAAATTTACCCAGAGCTTTCTCGTGAATTTAAGTACCAAATTGAAAATACTCAACCGATTGATTTAGATCGACCCATTCATCAGCCGCACAAGGTGCATGAGGTCACCCGTTTGAAAGCTCAATTGCGCGAAATCATCAATCGGCAACGTGCAGCACTTCAGTCACGCTATGTCCAGAACGATGAAATTCGCAAACACAAAGCGCGTTTAGCGCAAGCCGTATTAAGTGGTGATCAAAAGCAATTAACGAATTTGGATTTAGAACCATTGCGTGTTTACGCAACAGCGAGAGGGCTTGATTTAAAAACAGCGGCCCAATTGATCGTTGATGCCATGGCGGTGGCTGCTGATTTGCTCATCCACACAGAGTCATTGAAAGACCAAATGATTCCGCGCATCGAGGCCATTTCAACCTTGCGTGATATTCGGGACATTTCTGCTGAGTTAGACACTTTGGAGCAAACGTCATGAATGAACTTATGCCGTTGTTCCAAAAATTCAGGGGTGTGATTGGCGTACTACTGATGTTGTGTTGCTTCAAAGGTGTAAACGCTCAGGTTGAGCAAGAGCCATTCTCTGTGCGTGAGTTGCAATGGGGGAAATCCATTGAACATGATGAGTGCAATCAACTCACACATGCAGTGTGGGTGACACATGCTTTAGGTGAGGAATGTATTCGTTTTTATCCATCACCTGCGTTAGAGCAAAGCGCAGGAGAAGAAACTCAAAAGCCAAAAATTGCCGTGTTCTTTTTTCACGGCGATCACTTGGCTGGAAGTACTCCTCTGGGGAATTACGACAAGATTTCTGAGCAGTCCTTATTAAGCATTGTCCGTTCGAATGAGGCGACTTACAAAGTGCCCTACATCCTTGTGGCGAGACCTGGTGTTTATGGTTCATCTGGTCGTCATAACCAGCGCCGCAGAGCTAAAGAGTTTTATAGCCTCAACGCAGCGGTTGATGCGATCAAGTTACGTTATGGCTTAGACCAAGTCGTACTCGCAGGTCAGTCCGGAGGCTCCACTGTTGCATCAGCGTTGTTGACGTTAGGGCGTCAAGATGTGAAGTGTGCTGCGATGGGTTCTGGTAACTACGCAGTCAATGCATTAGCAGAAATCAAAAGATCGAAGTTAGGCCAAGCTTCTCGCAGAGGTTGTGACGTAACCAACTATTGCGATGCCTACGATGTGATTGAGCATGTAGACGGTATTGCACACGATGCGCATCGTGAAATTTATGTGATTGGTGATCCACAAGACAACAACACGGTGTTTCATTTGCAACGTGCGTTTTATGAAAAAGTCAAAGCAGCAGGGCACAAGGCTACCTTGATGGAAGTCGAGGGCCGAGGCCCTGATCGCCACAGCACGTCTTATGTCACTTATCGCGTTGCGGCGATGTGCGCCAAGCAGGGCTCGATATCGAGTGCATCAAATGTTGGAGCAAATCAATGAAAAACAAAAACGTGATTTTCAAATGCATTGTTGCGGTGCTGTGTACGGTTGTGTTTGTTGCGAGTGCACAAACACCCACTGAGCCGCCTCTTGCGCTTGATTTGCATGAAGAGATACAGCGTACTTCTGTGACAGTCAAAGACCTGTATGGCAGGGAGGAGACACGTCAGATTCCCATTACTATTTTTCGTCCTGAAGGTGCAGGGCCTTTCCCTCTTGTCATCATGAACCATGGACGGGCCACGCAAGACAAGCGTGCGTTGCAGGGACGTCAACGCTATGAAAATTTGGCAAGGTATCTGGTGACCAAAGGTTTTGTGGTTTTGGTGCCGACGCGGGTGGGCTATGGTGAGAACTATGGTTCGTTTGATCCAGAAGTTGCGGGCAACAGTTGCAGTTCCTTGCAAATCGAGCCTATGGCTACTGTAGCCTCAGACCAAGTGCTGACCACCCTAGAGTTTGCCAAGAGTTTGTCTTATGTTGATGTGACGCATTGGTTTGCGATGGGGCAATCTGTTGGCGGTTTGACCACGCTTGCCACGGTATGGCGTAACCCTCCTGGGTTGATTGCTGCCATTAATTTTTCAGGCGGTACAGGCGGTAATCCAGATACAAAGCCTGGCAATCCCTGTAGTCCTCATCAAATTGAAAGATTACTCAAAAGCAAAGGTGGCCAATCCAAAGTTGCGATGCTTTGGTTTTATTGGGACAACGACAAGTATTGGGGCAACGAACATCCCAAGGACTGGTTCAAGGCTTGGACCGGTGCGGGGGCGAATGCCGAGTTTCATGGCTTGCCCGCTGTGGGCAATGACGGGCATCAAGGACTTGCCATTGATATGAATCATTGGACCCCTGTGGTGGATCAATTCCTTGCCCGTTATGGGTTTGCTAAATCCGGTGTGCCACCAACGCCTTTGCCCAGTGGTTTCGCCAAGATCGAAGAGGTTGACAAAGTTCCTATTGATCAACTCATTCGTGAGAATTTTTACAGTCGTTTTTTGGCAAGCAAGTCTCCACGCGCTTTTGCGATTGGTCCAACGGGTGGTGTGGGCTGGGCAACGGGGGACTGGGCGGTGGGGCGCGCCCTGGGCTTGTGTCAAGCACGCCGAGGGCTGAAGTGCAAGCTTTATGCGGTGGATGACGAGGTCGTTTGGTGATGACTATCGAAATTACTGAGCCGTCTGCGCTTGTTTCATCAACCTGCACAGAAAGCCCCCCTTCCCATGTCCAAGACCTACACCATCGACGCCCTGCGTCTTCATTCGACCTATGCCTTGACGGATATCAATCCCCTCACGCAACACGAGGCTACAAACCGCGGCGGGCAGCGCCCAAGCGGGACTGACCGAGGTGCAAAGGGCGCAACGCAACAACCAGTTGGCCCCAGCCACAAGCCCCACGGCCACCACCCAAACCTGGCGGCCCATCGTGCTCGACCTCAACGGCGATGGTGTGCAAACCGTGAGCCAAGCCAACGCCCATGT
>JACCDT011820967.1_pt1 | contig 16989 bp, 20 predicted proteins | sample 7446291 | NCBI WGS metagenome assembly JACCDT01 (sample SAMN15323446, study PRJNA562643) | freshwater metagenome | isolation source: river surface water | place: USA:Blue River Watershed | collected 2017-08-17 | reverse complement strand
GACCGACTTGCTAACAGGAGGAATGAATGAAACGAAACCGGAGCTACACAATGGTCCTTGCTTTGATGCTGGTTGCTGTGGTCGGAGCGTGCGCAGGAGCCGGAGGTGCCTGGAACACAGCAATCTGGAAGCAGGCGGCGACGAGTGGGTGCAAGACGTTCCAAGTGCCCAATAACATACCTCGTCTGACCGAGGAGTTTGGGCTGGACTGGACGCCGAACACGATCTTGATCCGCGCTTCCGACAAGGAACGCTGGCAGAAGCAAAAGCGGTCTTGGCCCAAAGACAGTCGCTTTCTGGTGCGGACCACTGCCTGTGAAGGAGATGGGTGGATGATCGTCACTCTGTCCAAGCAAAAGGACGCAGCCCCTCTCAACCCAGCAGGGACTGAGATGTCGCCGGAAGTGTGGCTGGCAACGGAAGTCCCGCCGCCGGACTGGAACAAGTAGGAACTGACCACAGCCCGGCAGGCGGGCAGCGCCAAGCGTTTCTGGGTTCGACTCCCAGATGTGGTCCCGACTGGCTCCGATCGGATGATTTTACGAACTTAAACAGCGGCGGACTGGCTGTTGACCGGGGATGACCGGAAGGGTTACGACTCGGGCAGATAGCGATACCAGCGAGGCTCATAGCTTGCTGGGTATGCGGTCAGCTCAGATTGCAGCGGAGGGCGCTCCGTTGCGGTCAAGCGCTCGTCACGCTTCTTGGCTGCGCGTGGCTGCTCTTTTGGCGGTGGCGGCATCTTGGTGGCGGCTTCGCAGTGACACTTGACGCAGCGCGATGGCGGGTCGCAGTCTCGACAGCAGTTTTTAGCAGCCGTTGTGACGGTGTCCGTTTCGACCGGCTGAGGCTTAGCAGATGCCGTCTGCGGATCAGCAGCTGCGCCCCCGGAAGCTAGCCCCAGCGCACACAGCAGCGCCAGGATCGTTACAGGCCCACCAAGGCTTGGTGGTTTTGGTGGTGGCAGTTTGCCAGTGTAGGCCGCGAGCTGTTCCGGGGTTGCGCTGCGGATGAACCGCAGATGATGGACGAAGTGATAGATCCGCATCGCAGCGGGCAGCACCCAGACCAGCATTCCGCCAAGCACCAACACAACGTGGTGCCAGGTCACCCGCTCTGCGGGAATTCCCATCACCCAGCGGATCAGCTCCGCGATTAGCGCACGCTCGTCCATGGCGGTCAAGCTCCGCAGAACACGATTACAGAGAAACCACCGTCGGCAGCGGCTCCGCTCATGTTGCGAATATGCACCGTAATCGGCAGTTTTCCGGCTACGGGGGCGTTTGCAGATGCCTCGCTCACGTACGTTGCGCCGCTGTTAAAAAAGCCACCGCCGACGGCAGCGCATTTTAGGTAGTTGCTTGGTGCAGACCCTAGCTTGATCTGCACGGTGCCGGTTGCCAGCGTCGATATTGAATCGCAATTATACCCACCAACGAAGCTGTAGCTCCCAAAGTAGCTGTAAGAGCAAAAGCCGAGCACTGGAGAGTCTGCCGTTGTGACGCCGTGCGGGCTCGGCGTTGTTGGCAAGGTGGTCCCACCGCGAGCGGCAGAGGCCACGATGGTTCCAGCGGCTGCCGTTGCGACATTTCCGCCGGTTCCGTCCACCTGCAGCGCCTTGGCCGTGCGAAGGTTCACCCCCGCGCACGCCCCGGTGAACATGCAGCGGACACAAGTGGCGTAGTCCGCGAGCTGCTTCAGGCTCCGATTGACCGGGGCCTTTCCTGCGGCGTTGTTGTCGGCGGTGATCTGCTTTCCGTCCACGGGCAGCAGCTGTGACGACGTGAGCGGGTTCGCTCCGCACGCGGCTTCCACTGTGGCGGCTACGCGGCTGTATTGTTGGAGGTCAGCGTCTGCGGCATGCGCTTCGCCGCAAATGGCGACGCAACACAGGAGGGCGAACAAAGCAAGGTATCGAACGGATCGAGTGACAGTGGTCATGGGCACCTCTACGGGTTCACAAAGCTGTTGTTGTAGTACGGGACGATCGGCGACTTCATCAGCTCGCCCTTCTCCCGAATGGGAAAAATCAGGTAGTTCCCGTCAAAGTCATACGGAGATGAAGTCAGCACCTTGGTGCTGCCGTCCAGGTCAAACACAACGAAGCGCGGCGACTTTCCAGAGGGGCGGCGGCGCTGTAGCACAAAGGCCAGCTCGGACAGCGCAGCGGCTAGACTGCCAGCAGGGCCCGAATACGAGCCTCCCCAGTCCGCGCCATCGTCCCAGCTTCCGCCGCCGTCCCACGCGGGACCATCTTTAAACGGGTGCGGTTGACGGATGATCACGAACCAAAAGCCTGAGTTGCCACCAAACGCAGTCGCCGCCGGAACACCAGCCAGCTTTAGGCGCTGGTAGCTCCACAGCTCGTGGTTTGGGTATCCCAGGCGGGTGAGTTGGAAGCTGATTCCGGCTTCGGTCCCATCTTCCTTGTGCCTGTCCCATCGCTGGGACAGGTAGGTGCGGAGCTGCGCGTTTGTCTCTCCGCTGACTCGTCGCTCGCCTGAGTTGTAGGCGTGGTAATCGAGCGCCTTGTTTGAGCACTCCAAGATCATCGACTCGCGCGCGCCATCGACAGCCCGACCGAGGACCGCATCGAACTGGCCGGTAAGCGTAGTGAGCAGACCTCTGCCGCCGCCTTTTTGGAGCCACCGGATTCCTCGCGCCGCAGCGAGGACGTAGTTGGTGATACGTGACTCAGACATAGGCGTAGGCCAGCGCTGAGAGGTCAAAGACGGCGAATAGGTCGAAGGCTAGCTGTATCGCACCGCCGGGAGCGATCAGCTCGAAGCGCGCGATCGCATCTCGGTCCGCATCGACCACAATTGCAGTGATGACCGACGGTTCAATTCGCGCGCCAATGAGGTCTGTTTTTCTTGAGTAGCTGGCGAACGCATCGATCACGGCCTGCTGGACCTGCGCTAGCGTTCTGCCGCTGGACAGCCGCACGCGGACAGTTCCAGTGACAGCTATCAAGTAGTTTGTGACGCTTTTGACCCGCAGCGTCACGCCGTAGCTGTACTTCTGCGGGTTCTCGAAGTTTGCCGTCACTGCGGCGACATCTGCGGGTGTCAGCGCTCCAGCTTGCCCGGCCAGCAGCACAAGAGCGGCGCTGCCATCGATGTTGCCGAGATCGTCCAGGTTGCTGTAAACGCGCGCCCGAGTGACCGGAGACACCGTGGTGCCAGCCGGTGGCCGCTTGGCCCAATACAGCAGAGCGCTGTCCGTCTGCGCATCGCTGACCGGAACGCCATCGCCGCTGCCACCTCCGAGCGTGTCCCAGCGGTTGGCGCAGTCCTCTGCAAGCGAGGCGTCGTCTTGGGCCTGCTTGCCGTAGATGGTGATCCACTGACCGAGATAGGGCAACGCAGTGAGCAAGGCTGGCTGTACCACGCCGCTGCCGTCTCCACCAAGACTGCACGCAATCAGCAGAGGTCGCACGGTCACAACGCTGTTTGCAGCCAGGGCTATGGCCTTGCGCACGGTGGTGGCGGTCGCATACAGTGCACTGGCTCCATTGGTGGGCAGAGTGACGGTGACCACGCTGGTCAGCAGGTTTCCGGTGACATCGATCGGGACGTTGGGAGCGCCGGGATCAACGAACTCGATCGAGACTCCGTAGCCGTTGGCATACAGGATCAGGCTGGCATTGCCTGAGCCAATGCGAGTCGGTTCGCCCGTTGCGTTGATTGAGACGGTGGCCCCGGCCACGCTGCTTTTCAGCTCAAACGGACTGCCCACGGGCAGGTTGTGCGAATCCCCTGCCACGTCAGCTTGAAAGTCGACGACGTTGTATTCGTCTGGCTGCAAGGTCATCGCAGACAGCGACGTGAACAACTTGCTCGATGCTGTCACGGGGCCCGGCGTTCCCGCGTGTAGCTGGCTTGCTGCAATCGACACAGGACCGACCGACGGGCTCAGGTAGATCAGCACGCGACCGATTGCGAACTGCGCGGGCTGCTTGTCGAGCTGGTACTGACTCTTGGCAAACAAAGACAGCGCAAGGCCCTGTCCCATTTGCAAAAACTGGCCGCGCACAACCTGCCTGTTCGCTTCAGTGAGCTGCGCAGCGGCCACCTTGACCCACTGCGACACGACCAGAAACGCATTGCGCGTTCCCCAGGCTCGCCACGCGACGCTTGCGGCGTCGAACGCCCGCGTGATGCTGGTCCATATCTGCGACTCGGTGACTGGAGCAATCAGCTCGTCAATGTCGGCCATCACTCACCCGTCTTGACGACGCGCAACGTCGAGCCGTCTTGCTGGAGTTGTAGATCGAACGTGCCGGTGTCTGTCTCTCCGGTCACTTGGATCGAAAGAAGTCCGGTAGCCGTCGAGTAGGACACCACCACAGAAACCGCCGTGTAGCGCTCATCGCGCAGCAGCGTCGCCTCAATGGCTCGGGCTGCGGTGTTTCGCTCCGCCGGGCTCATCGCGCGACCGACCAAGCCGGTTACATCTACGGTGTCATTTGGGGCGTGAGGCAGAGTGCCCGCCGGAATCGAGCACGCGCGCAGAATGTCTTCCGCGATGGCTCGTTCATCGTCAAGCTCTGCGCCGGACGTGTCCAGCTCGTCGCCGTCTTTGCCTGCTGTCGTGCTGGTGTCCCAGCCGTAGAGGGTTCCCACGCTGGAATATACGCGGAGCGTCAGCGAGGGATTGCGAAGTGAGGCGAGCCGCTGGTGATCTTGCCACGCAGACTGATGGCAGCGCCCAGGCTGAACGGAATCGCAACGCCACCGGGCGGTGTATAGGTGCCGGTCAAGACCCCGTTGGCCACCGTGGAAAAGACCAGCGTACCAACGTCTACAGAGTCATCGACGCGAGCAACGGCCTTTACGTCGTCTCCCGGCTCGTACAGCGTCGCTACACGCTGCTGCACGTCGGCACCCTCAAACACGAGCTGACAACGCGATCCTGCTGGGATCGTGAGCTTGGCACCGGGGACGGGAACGCGAAGGCGCACGCCGGACATAATTGGGTAGCGCTTGTCGTCGGGCTCAAAGTCAATAGTCCCGTCGGAGCGTTGAAGCTTGGCGACGCCGTAGAAGGTGCCCTGTAGTTCGGTTCCGCGCATCGTCTCGCGGACAAACTTGCGCAGCGGCTCGGCCAGATTGTCGCTGTGCGCTGAGTCTACGCGGGTGTCTACAAAGTACAGCCGCGCCGTCGCGCCGCTCTGGCCGATGCGATAGACAGCCGAAGCGATGCGCCCGGTGATCTGGACGCCTCCGACCTCGCGGCTGTAGGTCTGTCCGGGCAGCGCTTCGATCGAAGCCGGGATCAGCTCCAGGCACTGGTGCTGCGGATGCCAGCCGTCTTGTGGAACCGTGTGGTCCCAATCGGGAGACACCGCCGCCCACGTATCGGAGCCGATCCATAGCGAGCCGTCCGACTGCATGCGCCAGATTGAGCCGATGGCATCCGTCAGCGCTGAGAGCTGCGCGCCAGCAGTGTCCGCAGTGCGCACCCATGACCCGAGCGGTGATGACACCGCAGCCGCAGACAGCAACGACAGCGACTCGCCTGACTCACGGAGGATGTCGTCCAGAATTATCCGCGCGGTGATCTGGTTGTCGTATCCGCTGGCCGAGAGCTGCTTGGTGAGTCCTCCGACTCCGCCCATGATCACGGCCTGCCCGAAGCCATCGGCCACGCCCGACCGCAGCACGTAGCCCGACCACTCAGACCCGAGCCAGACCACGGTTACACGTTCGTCAAGTGGCAGCGCTTCGGTGTTGTCGATCTGGTCGGCAAAGATCGACCAGTTGCCAGCACGCTGCGCCCAGAGCTGACCAACGATGACTGACAGCTCGCTCCCGTCAGCTCGTCGAATGAATACGTCGGCCATTACCGTCCCCCTGCTGCTATGAGCTGTTGCCAGACTGGCGGCAAGGTGTTGCTCTGCTTTTCAAAGACGTTCCCCGGCGCTGTGCCCTCTTTGGTGCTCGTCGCCTTCTTGGTTTTTCCCGTCTTGTACCGCGTCGAGTGCCATTCGATGCGCGCCTTGGTTGGCCCGCCTGGATGCACCTTCTGCTCTGACGCCTTCACGACGACGATTTGCGTGATGCCGTGCCGAAAAAACTGCGGATTGCTGAGGGCTACCGGGCCGCGCCCGCTGGGCTTGTCGAGCGGCCTGATGCGCTTGAGCAGCGTTTCCCACTGCGCTTCATCGTCGTCGGTGCGCAGATCGATCACGATGTTCCCCTTGCTGATGTCGAGGCCCGTGATCCTTGCCTCGCCGCCATCGTCGCCGCTGCCCTTCGGGTGCTTGAGCTTGTAGCCCGCCCCGATCTCGTCGCAATGCCAGATCCCTGGCACCGGAAGCCCGTCGATGAACAAAAGATCATACTCTTCAGCGTTGCTACGAAGACCAGGAGCGGGCATGTGGAGTGTACGCGGTCGCTCGCTTCGGTTGCGTCCGGGTGCGAGCGAATCGAATCAAAACAAGCTCCTTTGCCCGCGATCGGGGCGAAGACAGTGCGGACTAAACCAAATGCGCTCTCGGGTCGTGTCCGCCTGATAGCCGCCCTTGGATTTCCATGCCACGCATTCCCACCCGTCGGGAAACGTAAACTGCCCATCGTATGCACAGTAAGCAATCCGCAGCCGTGGGTCATCGCCATTTGCAAGCGCCCACTCGTATGAGTCCCGCGCCGGTTTGCCATTTGACCCATAGGTGTCCTCGTATCCGTCGTAAGGCGGATCAAGCACGATGCCCGCGTGCGCTGACTTGGGGTAGCAGTTGAGCACGTGTTGCACAGCACCGGACCCCAGGATTTGCGACCAATCCCCGTTGACGATGCGGACACCTCGCAGCCGTTCGGACAGAGCGGCAAACCAGTCATAGACAGACATCGCGACGTTTTCCGTGGCGACAACTCCGGCAAGGTTTCGTTTCTTCGTCGGGTTCCGCACGCCGTCGCCATGAATGCCGCGACCGTCATCACCCAAGTGCGGAATCTTCCCTTTGCGCACTCCGTCAGAATGCACACCTTGTCCTGCGTTGGACAGGAACGGAATCTGCCCCGACTTCGATTTGCACCATCCGTCGCCGATCCAAAGGCAGCATCCCCAAATCCACCATCCAGCTAGCTCAGGGTCGTGAAACTTCGGATCCGCGCGGAGCTGTGGCAGCAGGTCGGGCAGTCGCTTGATCAGGTGTGCATGCCGGGCAGTCAAGTCGGCGTGAATGACCGGCCAGTCTGCAGCCTTTGCCGTTTCCTGTGGCGACATCTGAATCGACCGCCAGACGTTGCATAGATGCCCGTCGACGTCGTTTATCGTCTCGGATCGTCTGCGCTCTGCCATGTCGTGCGGACGCTGTAAGAGAATTGAGCACGATCCCACAAACGGATCGTTGAACACTTCGACATCTCCGAGACGTTCCCAGATCAAAGACGCTGCCCGGCTTTTCCCACCGTGCCAAACAAACGGCGCTTTCAGGCTCACGCTCTCACCTCCGCCCCAAACCACGGGAACCGGAACATCGCCCACGCGAGCTGATTCCGCAGCGCGTCTGGGTGCTTGCAGCTAACCGTGTCGTGGATCGCATCGGTGACCTTGCCGCGACACGATAGCAGCGCGGCTCTGTAGTTGCCCTCGCACTGGCGGCAGTCGCACACGGGGTTGCGCTTCGGTCGGCTCATAGTCCCTCCGTTAGCGTATGCCATGCGAGTCTGACCACGGCTGGAACTTGCCCATTGCCAATGGCTTTAAGTCGGTCCACCCGATGGGCCACCCCATAAGCCATTCGACCCAAGTCGGGTTCAGCGTCCCACCAGTCGGTGAACACAGTTTCACGGCCGTGGCAAGTCCGTTCCCGCTCGTTTGGCTTGCGCCTTTGCGGTTGTAGTTCCCGCATACCGTCGGTGTAGGCCACAATCCACAGTCGTTCCCGCTTGTGCGGTGCTCCAACGTCGAGAGCTCCCAGCACTCCCCAGCGCGCATAATACCCCATCGCGGCAAGATCACCGAGGACCACGGAAAGACCTCGGGAAACAAGGAGCGGGCTGTTTTCCACGAGGACGAATCGAGGTCGAACCTCACCGATAATTCGTGCCATCTCGGACCACAGACCGGAGCGGCTGCCCGTGATTCCCGCTCCCTTTCCGGCTGCGCTGATGTCTTGACAGGGAAACCCTCCGCTGATGACATCGATGCGACCGCGCCATGGCTTGCCGTCGAAGGTGCGCACGTCGTCCCAGATAGGGAATCGGGGCAAGCATCCGTCGGCCTGTCGTGCAAGCAAGACCCGTCTGGCGTAGGAATCAAGCTCAACAGCGCAGACGGTGCGCCATCCAAGCAGGTGCCCTCCCAAGATGCCACCTCCTGCCCCTGCAAAAAGTGCCAGCTCATTCATGTGACCTCCGCACCATCCATGATCGCCGACTCCAGCATGTCGGCGGTGACGACAAAGGGAACCAAGAACGGAACCCCGCCGGAGCTGTGCTCCGTCTCTGACACCGTAGATGTAACCGGCTTGGTTGGTCGCGCGATGAGCCCGGCGGAGCGAAACACCGCAGCTTGACGACGATCGAGCCATTGCGGAAGACATCCTGCGTGCGTGCTCGATTCCGTCAGGCACCTTCATCCACCACACGGCCTGGACCACGATACTGCTGGTGTGATGTCACAGAGCGCAGACGGCTGGATCGAGACGGCGAAGGAGTTGCCGGACCACCATCCCGTTCTATTTGAGCAGATCCGCCACGCTGACCTTGTACAAGTCAGCCAGCGCGGTCAGGTACTTGCGACCAGGCTTGCGTCGGCCAGACTCCCAATCGTGGACCTGCGCTCGGTGCTTGATTCCGAGCTCGGCGGCGACTTCGGCTAGGGTCATGTCGCGCTGTTGGCGTAGGGTGCGGAGGTCCAGCATTGTCAGGCGGTTCCGTAGTCGCGAGTCTTCATGGTTTTGCTCCGTCGTTTAGGCAATCTGCGAGACCAGGAAAGCGTAATACTGGGCTTCCTCGGTTGGCGTCAGGTCGAGTTGGTCAAGCACCTTGACCGCCACCGCCGGAAGCTTGTCGCGACCGATTGAAAGCACGCTGTTTTCAAATTCGATTGCGTCAGAGGTGCTGTCAAAGTTGCCGATGAAGGTTGCGCGGTCCATGTGCTTGCTCCGTTTCGTTGCGGCTCAGTGCCGCGTTGATGAAACCCAAGCTAAACCAGACCGCTCGACTTGTCAAACAAAAGTACAACAAAACTGGCAAAAAACGACATCACCGTCGCTGAATCATTTTTGTGACGCCACGAAAATGATCAGGTCAAGGCACTTGTGCGAGCACCGATCAAACGGTGGGAGAGCGCACGTTGCCGCCAATGACGCGAAGCAGCTGCTCGATGACTACAGAGCTAAGCTCCTCGTGATTCATCCCCGCTGCGTCGAAATGCAGATGGATGTCACCAGCGCGCGCTGGAGCCGTCGCACCGCTCATTCCTGGCAGCGCCTTGATCATCACATCGCTTAGACGGCGATGCCCGCCTTCCACGCCAAGCACGGCTCCATCAATCCAATTCTTGCCGATGCGCTCAAACACGCGGCTCGGGCTGTGCGTCTCCGTTTCCTCGCGCACGGCCTTGATCGGCACTTGGGCCACTGACCGACTTGTCGCGTCGAGCTGCGCGGTGCCTGCTTCCATCCCCGAGGACATGCCAGCGGTGAGCCCGCCGATCACACTGTCCCATTCGGCTTTTCGACCTACGTCGTTTGCTTTGTTCTCGGCGATCTGATCCTTTGCTCGCGACACTTCATTAGCAGCCCGCAGCGACTGCATGCGCAGATCTTGATTTGCCGAAAACGTAAACGCGCGGGCTGATTCTTTCATGCCTAGCGCCGAAAACACGCCGCCCATGGCAGCTTTCCCACCGATGGCCACGACATCGACCACGAGCTGAATCAATCGCTCTTTGAGCTTCGATTCCCAATCACCACCGGATAGCAGCATAGTCATGCTGTCGCTGAGGTATCCTGTGAATCCTCTGAACGTCTCTTCGAGAGATTCGGCAAGCGTCAGTAGCCTGTCGATTCCTTCTTTTGTCTTTCCCTCTTGAATGTTGAAGAGGGAGAACACGTCGCTGACGAGGTTGGAGATCAGCGCTTGAAACCGCTTGCCGCCCTCGGTGGTTTCGTCGAATAGTCGATTGACTTCGACGAGAACGCCCTTAAACCTCAACATCGGGTGATTCGGCGGAAGGCGCATGGTGAGCACGTCTGACAAGCCGTTCCTGATGTTGCTGAGCAGACCTTCCCACGTCCCCTCGCCCTGCTTGCGAGCAAAGCCGCCCAGCTCGCCGCCCTGGTCGTAGCGCTGCGAGGTCGCGGTCAGGACAGCGTTGATCGCGCCGGTGCCGCTGACCCTTTTTTCTCGAAACGCTTTGCGCAGATCAGCGTCGATGTTCTTCGAGTTGCCCAAGCCAAGCTGCTTGGCCAGCACTTCTTCAGCGAGTTTCAAGCCAGGCCCGGCCATCGCTGCCTGCTGGAACGTCGAGAACAGTGCAGACGGCTGCGCGTTGAGCTTTTGCAGAGCGTTCGAGTAGCGCCCGCCGAAGTTGGCACCGCGTGCGCTCTGCACGTCGGCAATCGCGGCGAATACGTTGGTGAGCTGGTCGGCTCCGAAGCCGCCCGCCGCAAGATTATTGAAGTGCGCGACCACCTCGGGCGTGTCAAACTTGGTGAGCTTGGCAATGCGCACCGCGTTGTCGAACAGCTTTTCGCTTGTCTCGGCGCTGCCGAAGATGGCTTTGAAGCCCTCGACGGACTGCTCGCGCATCGCTTGAGCGCTGATCGCCATCTTCCCGAAGTTGTAGGCGGCCTCTGCGGTGTAGCTGGCAAGGTCTGCGCCGAAGCTCAGCGCGTCACCGGCCAGACTGAAAGCGCCCATCGCCAGCGATGCCGGACCGCCCAGCACCTTCCCGGCGATGCCACGCGACATGCTCGACGCCTTTTGGGAGGCCGTCTCGCGCATCAGCTCAGACACGCTTCGATATCCGCCAAAGATCGGAGATCTGGCAGCTTGGTCCTCTTCCTTCTTGCGCTTCTTGGCCGCTCGCTCGGCTTCCTTCTGCGCGCGTTTGGCCGCCCGATCTTGAGCCGCTGCTGCTCTCTGTTCCGCTTTGACCTGGGCAATGGCTTCGCGCATCATCGCCCGCTCGCGCTTGGCGGTTTCCTTCTCAAGCGCTGCGGTCTTTTTCTGCTCCGCACGCTCGGCCTTGTCGGCCATCTTCTGCCAATCGTCCGCGATCTTTCTCAGGTTGGTCGACTGGCCACGGGTTGCCGCACCAGCTTCCCGCGCAGCTCGCGCTACACCTGACCAGCCACCCTTCCCCTTGCCAAGACCTGACTCGAGCGCGTCCAGGTTCTTGCGAGCCTCTTTCAGCTCGACCACAAACCCGTGAAGCACTTCCGCAGCCTCGCGGGCTGGACGTGTCAGTTTTTCAACATTGAGGAGAAAATCGAAGGAGAAGGCCATGAATCAGGAGTCCTTGACTGTGACCTGAGCGTTTAGGATGGCGGACAGCCAGATCGCACCGGCGCGAGCGCGCCAGCTCTTGGGGTTGTGCAGCACCGCCAGCAGCAGCGGCCCGGCCTTGATGGGGTCGCGTACCGCCGCCGAAGCGGCGCTGATTACTTTCCCCGGATGCGCTCGGCTCGGCTCTTGGTGCGCCGCTGTAGCTCGCTGCCCAGCTCAACGGCTGCGGCTGGGTAGCGGCTCACCAAAGCGTCCCACTGCGGGCGCTTCCCGTCTTTGTCGGGCGCTTCCATCAGCTGGTCGATTGCGAGCTGCGCGACCGCCTCGCAGGCGGTGTCCATCTTGGCCAAGTTTGCTCGATGGCGGTTCCAGTCGAAAGAGTCAACTTTGCGCACAATGACCGGCACGTCGCAGATGGTGAAGCCAAAGCACTGCGCCGCCTTCGGATGATCCGCAAGCAGGCCGGGCGCTTCCTCGACTTCGACATCCATCGAGCCCGCAAGCTCGTTTGCCAGGTTGTAGAGGTCCACCACAAACTGCGGACGCTCGGCCAGCTCTGCCCGCGCCGCGTCCTCTCCGCGCACCACCAGCGACATCACCGGCTTTGTGACATTCGCCGGGTCTTTGAACAGGTGGCCTGTCTGCTGTTTCTCGACGACAGCAGCGCACGCCAGGTACTCAGTCAGCGTGGGTCGTCGCATAATCACAGCGACATCGCCCAGCGCAAAGCCCTCTGCGCCTGGGTGTTCGAGTTGCGCGGCGGCCAGCATCTCGGCCAGCTTTTCACGGGATTTGTCGCTCATTAGAACGTCCTCCCGTCCTTGGTGCGACGCAGACACTTGTAAGCGATTTCGATCTCAAGCGCGCTGTTGCCCTTTTTCCAGTCGAATGGCGGGCGCTCCAGTCGAACGCCTTCGAGCAGGATGTCGATCGAGTTGTACGGCGCGACGCCAGCCTTGACGGTGATGGACATGTCAAAGGGCGCAGCCATGTCAAGGCCGTCTTGGAAGTACGAACTCTCGACAATCTCGTCGAGTAGTTCCATTGTCATCGACATCTTGCCGCTCAACTTGATGATGCCGTCGTTGATGCCGGATGCCTCACGACCAGAGCCATGGTAGATCTCGCGGCCATCGGTTGCAACGTCGCAACTGATGCCCGACAGTTCTTCGTTCACGCGCTCGTTTGGAATGCCGGGGATTCCGACGTTCACCGTCGTGAAATCGTAGGTATAGCCTGCGATCTTCATGTTTTTGGTTCCTTTTCTCGGCGGTTAGCCGGGGAGCACGGGTTGCACGTCAAGCTCGACGTAAAGCGCGATGGGGCGCAGGTAGACACCGAGGCGTCCCTTGACGATCGCGGGGTTTAGCGAGGCGTAGCTGTAGTCTCGCCGTGTCTGGTACGGCTTCTCGCCCGGCGGCATGTCGCTGGCCGATACATTTCCGTCGGTCTTGACGCCGTACATGTACGCCTTGAGCTTGGTGTTGACCCGAGCATCGAGCGCGTTGCAGTCGCGAACGTCGAGCGCGCCAGTCGGGATCAGCTCGTTCTCGGCGCGTGGAATCACCCGGAACGACTTGCCGATCGTCGCCTCGGTCAGCTCTGCGGCTGCGATTCGGTCGCACTCGATCACGAAATCGCTGTAGGGCACGAGAGAGTAGCCAACGTCTGACGCTTCGCCCATGGTCGGGCTCGTGTTGACGTAGAACGCGCCCTCTTCGCCGGGCCACGTCCGCAGACAGATGAACCGCTGCGACGGAAGCGCACCGTTTGGGAACGCATCGTAGTAGATGCCGGGATTCGTGACGACGCCCGACGCATCTTTCAAGAAATAGATGTTCGGGAGCTGCCCCAGCTCCTTTTCCATCGGGTCTTGGTGGACTGCGATGGCGCAACGGCGACCGGCCCAGACCATCGACGCAGGACGACGGTACACACGGCGCGTGTAGGTACTAAGCGAGCTGTAGTGACCAGCCGCCACGCGCACCAGGCCATGAGCCGACACGTAGCCCACAAAGTCGTTGCCGATGGCAGCTTCGAACTGTGACCGTGTCTCGCCACTGTTGAAGTCGCGCACGTTGACGACAGCGCGCAGCCGCATGATCTGGTACGAGGATTGTAGCTTGGCGTCGATGATCGCAGCGTTTGTCCTGTCACAAGCAAACATCGGCAGCAGAAAGCCGAGCTTGTAGGACGAAGCCGCGCAGACGACATCCACAGCGGCCAAGATGTCAGCGGGAGCGACCACCGGACGCGCAGCGGTGAACGTCCACTTGTCGCCCACTTCGAGCGCGCCCGTGAACGTGACGGTGATGCCGGTATTGAGCAGCCCATCTGCGAGAAGCTTGACTCCCGACACCGGGATCGCCACGTCGGAGCTAAACGAAACGCCACCGTCTGCGCTCCACTGGAACGCAAGGCCGGTGCTGCCGATGGTGCCGCCGCGCGTGACAACCACCACCACAGACAGGTCATCGGGAGCGGTGCCAGAGACGGTCATCGCCGCCGTACTGCCATATTGCAGCGTGCTGTACGCAGCCGCAGGACCAGCCAGACCAGTGCCGCCGGAGGACACCAGGATCGGACCGCCAGTGACAGCCGGAAGCGCGGCGAACTGGTCAGCCGTGGTGAGCGGAGTACTAGCGGCATCTGTGGCATGCGTCAGCGTGAGATCGTTGCCCGCATAGACGGCGGTTGGCGATGCGGTGGGGTTGACGCCCGGCATCTGGATGCGCACGCGATAGGTGCCGGTGCTGCTCGGAGCGCGGAACGTCAGACCGCCAGCGTCTGCCGACGTGGTGGCAAGCGTGGTGCCTGCGTTGCCCGCTCCGGTGCCGATGATCGCGTCGCTGAAGATGGCGCGCGCCGCCGTCGCTCCGGGGTCCGCTCCGTTGTAGAACGTGTCCACCGCCGTGGCCGTGGTCGCAGCCGGGATGGTCAGCAGCACCGCCGTTCCGTTGACAGTCGCAGCCAGCGCGCCGCCGGTCTGCACGGTGAGGGTCGCACCGGCAACCAGTGCCCGAAACAGCATCGAGCCGTTTGCCGCGCCAGTCAGCAGGATCTGCCCGTAGAGCGTCTTTGGCACTGCGCCGCTGGCCGGAGTCTTGGTGACAGCCGATGGAGCCTGACCGCTGCCCTCCACGGGCACAAAGCAGACCGGCCACCCAGCTTGAGCGCCAATCTCGGCGGCAGCCTCGATGCCTTCACCGTTGCCGAACTGCGAGAGGTCGGCTTCGTTGCGGAGCGTGTAGATCTGGTTTCGGGTGCCGAGCTTCGAGTAGCCCAGCACCGCAGCGCGGGCGTGATAGCCCTGGGGGTTGATGCTTTGCTTCGACCGGCGAAGCGTAGTGATGACAGCAGGATTGTTCGGTAGGCTCATGGCGCGAGTCCCTTCGGTGTCGTCGTAATTTCGATTCCCCCAGCGATGTGACGCCGCTGGAGCTTGTAGATGGGTTCCGCGATGCGGCAATGCATCGCGTAGGCGTCGCTCTCGGTCTGATAGTCGTCGCGGAGCTGATGATCTCCGCCCGTGATCTCGTAGTTGCCGCTGACGCCCTCGATGTCCTCAAGAGCCAGCGCGGACAGAGAGATCAGCTCTTCGATGGTCTGTACCGCTGACGGATACAGCACCAGGTCGAAGCCAGCCCAGCGAGTCCAAATGGCCGACGCCGTGACAAGCGCTGACGGCTCGCCGGGCTTGAGAGGCAGCGCAGCGTCTACCGCTTTCCCAAAGCCGCCTCGTTCGTAGGTGTCGGACGTGGGGACCATGCGGATCACTGGCAGCCCGGCGCTCCAGTTCTCCGGCATTTTGCCAAAGTAGACAGTGATGCCGCGCCCCTTGATGAGGTCGTGCGCCTGGAACAGCTCGCAAATGCTCGCCAGCGTGCTGTAGCGGAACTCCATGCCAGCAAGGCTCATCGCAGCCCCAGAAAGATCTTGCGCAGCTCGCTGACCAGCTCTGCGTGGATGGCACGCCCGTAGACCAGCATGCCGCCGGGGTTGACCGGCAAGTCTTCACGCTGCGGCATCCGGCTGGTCCCGGTCGTGTGGTAGAGGTCGTAATCCTTGGGGCTGGTGACGCGAAAGCGGCCCGCTCCAATCACCTGCCAGACACGAGCCGGCAGCAGTCCTGCCAGCTTTTTGCCTGGGGGTCTGTTGCGAAGCGTCGATGGTGCCAGAGCGGCCCAGCGGCGTCCGGTGGGCGCTGCCTCACGGTCGAACGATCGAGCGCTGACCTGTTCGGCTGCGCGAGCGGCAGCAGCGGTCAATGGCATCGCGGCGTTAGACAGCGCCGTAAACGCCGCCGCCAGCCGTTCGAGTTTTGCAAAGTCTCCCTTGACGCCCACGATGGAGTATACGCGGCGCTACCAGTCGGCTCGCTCGCTCACTTCCAGTCAACCGCTCGAATCTCGCCGCGATAGCGCATCTTGCCGGGCACGATCACCCGGACAGCACGAAGCACAGCCCCTTTGCCTGTGCTCGCAACGCCTGACGCACTCACTGTGGTCAGCGCGGTGCCAGTCTGCTCGGCAAGTTTCGTCGGCCCTTGTTCAATCCGAACGCTGCGCTCCACTGGAGTCAGGAGATCAATGTCGGCTCGGATGCGTACCAGCCCACTCGCGTCGGCAGCATCGAGGTTGACCATTTCCCACACGCGCGATGTCCCATCGCTCGCGTCGATGTCGAGGCGATAACCGACGAGCTTGTCTCCGCACCGCACGGGCGTTGACCACTCATAGGTTGCCGGAGTCCACGACGAGATATCACGTTCCGAGCACGACGGCGTATCCGGCGGAACGCATGCCGCGCCAAGCAGCAGCACACCGATCAGCAACGCTGCAAACCTACCAACCGACGCCCGCCGGATCACGACGGCACCTGGACCAGTAGACTGGCTCGCGATGGCTTGACAAGATTCCCCGTAGCTACGTCCTCAAATCGGCAGCTCGACCCAGTACCACTGCTCGATGTCTGCCAGTTTGTCGAGTCGCCAAATGTGACGGTCCCACTTGACCCGAACGTGACAAACTCCTCGGCCAAGACCTTGGGAGCAAACTCAAGCGGCCTTCCGGTGCGCTGCGCGAGCTGATCGAGCGCCGTCGGTATTTGAGCGGGGCTTGTGATCCAATCAGACGGAGCTGCGGGCGCGTATGCGAGTCCAGACAGCACGGACACGGCATTGGCAAGCGCGTCTAGCGCAGCGCCCACGTTATTGACCACAACGGCCCACTGTCCAGCGTTCGCCGGGGTGTAGCTCACTTGTGCTGCGGTTGCGCTTTGTCGCGGAGGGCGAGGCTCTAATCCGTGCTGGTCGCCTGCGCTGGCTATGGTAGTCACCAGCAGCGCCGCTAGAATCAGCGGTAGTGCTCGACGCATTGTCGTCTCCTAAATTGGGGGGATTAGCGGGTCGGGAACGTACGGGACCAAAGTGGCAAAGCTAGTGCCGGGTGCTTTCTCTACCACGCCCTGGGAAGCTCCCTTCACCGATCGTCTTCCGTCTGCGATCTGCTCTAGCCACTCGTAG
>JACCDT011853719.1_pt1 | contig 16995 bp, 17 predicted proteins | sample 7446291 | NCBI WGS metagenome assembly JACCDT01 (sample SAMN15323446, study PRJNA562643) | freshwater metagenome | isolation source: river surface water | place: USA:Blue River Watershed | collected 2017-08-17 | reverse complement strand
CCAGCGGCCATGTGGTCAACATCCGTGAAGTGCGGCTGGCCGCCGGTGCGCAATTCGTCGTGATGATTTGCGGCGATGTGATGACGATGCCGGGCTTGCCGAAGGTGCCCAGCGCCGTCAAGATCGATATCGATGAAAACGGCAAAGTCGTCGGCCTGTTCTGATACGGAGATTCACATGCGTGCCGTTGTCTATACCAGCAAGGGCCCTGCGGCCGAGGTACTGAAGATCGTCGACAAACCGCTGCCCGAGCCCGGCCCGGGCCAGGTGCGCGTGAGGGTCGCCTTCAGCGGCGTGAACCCGTCCGATGTGAAGTCGCGCTCGGGCATCGCCGCACGCACTGGCGGCTATCCGGAAGTCACGCCCCACAGCGACGGATCGGGCACGATCGACCAGCTCGGCGCCGGCGTCGATGCGGCGCTGGCCGGCCAGCGCGTATGGATGTACAACGCGCAATGGGAAAGGCCTTACGGCAGTTGTGCCGAATACGTGGTGCTGCCGGTTTCGCAGGTGGTACCGCTGCCCTCGGACGTGTCTTTCGAGACCGGCGCCTCGATCGGCATTCCGCTGATGACCGCCATGCATGCGGTGCAAAGCTGCGGCAACCTGCTGGGCAAGACCGTGCTGGTGCCGGGCGCGGCCGGCAGCGTCGGCTTTTACGTGACCCAGCTGGCGGCAATCGCCGGTGCGCGCGTGATTGCCATCGTCAGCAGCGACGACAAGGCGAAGCTGGCGCGCGAGAATGGCGCCGCCGACACCACCAATTACAAGACGGAAGACCTGGTGGCGCGCGTGCAGGCCCTGACGGCGCACGGTACGGCAGGCGAAGGCAGCGGCGCCGACGTCATCATCGACATGGATGCCGCCGCCCATGCACCGCACTACGGCAGCCTGCTGCGCTTCGGCGGCAAGGCCGTCATCTATGGCACCAACAGCCCGCAAGTGGCGATGCCCTTCGGTCCGATGATCCTCGGCTTCGTCAGCCTTTACTATTTCATCGTCTACAAGCTGCCGCAGCCGCTGCTGCGCGAGGTGCTGGACGGTGTGTCGGCCGTGCTAGCCCGTCCCGGCTTTCGCCATACGGCTGTCGCTGTTCATGCGCTGGACCAGGTGGCTGCGGCGCACGAACAAGTCGAGCGTGGCGCAAACGCCAAAGTGCTGGTCAAGCCCTGAGGGCATCCGGTTCGGCGCGCCGCCCGATGACCCACTTCAGCGACCACTTCGGCAAAGTCTCGGCGCGCTACGCCGACTTCCGCCCCACCTATCCGCCGGCACTCTTTGCCTGGCTGGCCGACCGCAGCAGCGCCTTTGAACTGGCGTGGGATTGCGGCTGCGGCAACGGCCAGGCTTCCATCGCCCTGGCCGCTGATTTCAGCCGGGTGCATGCCACGGATGCCAGTGCCGGCCAGATCGAGCATGCCACGCCACATCCGCGCATCAGTTACGCCGTCGCGCCTGCCAGCGCCAGCGGCCTGCCGGCCCATTCGGCCGACCTGGTCACGGTGGCCCAGGCGCTGCACTGGTTCGCCGATGACAGTTTCTATGACGAGGCCAGGCGCGTGCTGAAGCCCGGCGGTCTGCTGGCCGCCTGGAGCTACGGCATCATCGTGGTCGAGGGCGATGCAGTCAACGCAGCCATCCGGCACTTCTATCACCAGGTGATCGGCCCTTACTGGCCGCCCGAGCGGCGCCATGTCGAGACCGGCTACCGCGAACTGCCCTTCCCCTTCAGCCGTATCGCCACGCCCGAGCTGGCGATGCAGGTCGCCTGGCCGCTGGCGCAACTGCTGGGCTACCTCGGCTCATGGTCGGCCTCGGCCCGCTACCGGGAGGCGACCGGCAAGGATGCCGTCGAGGCGCTCGGCAGCGTGCTGCTCGAGTGCTGGGGCGACCCGGCGCAGGCGCGCACGGTGTCGTGGCCACTGGCCCTGCTGGCCGGACGGGCCTGAGGACAGGAAAGCAAGCTGCGCCCTTGCCGCGCCCTTGCCGCATACAGGTCGCCCCATCCGGCACGGGCGGGTGGTGGCGGCCCCGGGCGCAGCAACTGCTATGCCATAATTCGCGCACCAGGTTCATGGCCGGCATCCCTCCGGCCCACAACAAGAACATCGCATGCTGCTCGACCCCGAAGCCTCACAAGCGATAGCCGTCACGGTCAGGCTTTCCGCCATGGTCACCCTGATCCTGCTGCTGGTCGGCACGCCGATCGCCTGGTGGCTCGCGCGTACGTCAAGCGTGCTGAAAGCGCCGATCAGTGCCGTCGTCGCGCTGCCGCTGGTGCTGCCGCCGACCGTGCTTGGCTTTTACCTGCTGCTGGCCATGGGGCCGAATGGCCCGATCGGCAAGTTCACCGCCGCACTCGGTCTCGGGCAACTGCCGTTCACTTTCTGGGGACTGGTGATCGCATCGGTCTTCTACTCGCTGCCCTTCATGGTGCAGCCGCTGCAAAATGCTTTCGAAGCGATCGGCCGCCGGCCGCTGGAAGTCGCCGCCACGCTGGGGGCGTCGCCGCTGGATGCCTTTTTCACCGTGGCCGTACCGATGGCCTTGCCGGGCTTCCTGACCGCGTGCGTGATGAGCTTCGCGCATACGGTCGGCGAGTTCGGCGTGGTGCTGATGATCGGCGGGAACCTGCCGGGACAGACGCGCGTCGCCTCGGTACAGATTTATGACTATGTCGAAGGCCTGCAATATGCACAGGCCCATCAGCTGTCGGCCGTGATGATTGCCTTTGCCTTCGTCGTTCTGGTGGCGCTGCACCTGTGGCGCCCGCGCCCGGTGAAAGCGGCCTGAGATGAGCATGACGATGGATGGCATTCGCGTACAGCTCGGATTGCAATGGCCGGATTTCGCGCTCGACATCGCCTTGCAATTGCCGGGGCGCGGCGTGACGGCGCTGTTCGGCCCCTCGGGCTGCGGCAAGACCACCCTGCTGCGCTGCCTGGCCGGGCTGGAGCGTGCCAGCGGCAGCCTGAGCGTACATGGCGAGACCTGGCAGGATGAACGCACCTGGCTGCCGACCCATCGCCGGCCGATCGGCTTTGTCTTCCAGGAGGCCAGCCTGTTTCCGCACTTGTCGGTAAGGGACAACCTGCAGTACGGCCGGCGCCGCAGGTCTGGCGCCCATCGGGCCGAACTCGATCCCGTCATCGACTTGCTCGGTATCGCGCCGCTGCTGGCGCGCAAGCCCGATGCCCTGTCCGGCGGCGAACGCCAGCGGGTCGGCATCGCCCGCGCGCTGGCCACCAATCCGAAGCTGCTGCTGATGGATGAGCCGCTGGCCGCCCTCGACTTTGCGCGCAAGCAGGAGATCCTCCCTTATCTGGACCGGCTGCATCGGGAACTGGCGATCCCGGTCGTCTATGTCACCCATTCGCCGGACGAAGTGGCGCGGCTGGCCAGCCACCTGGTGCTGCTGGACAAAGGGAAAGTGGTCGCCAGCGGGCCCCTGGCCGAGACGCTGGCACGACTGGACCTGCCAATCAGGCTGGGCGAGGAGGCCGGTGTGGTGATTGATGCGCACGTCGGCCAGATTGACAGCCAGTGGCATCTGGCCCGACTGGACTTCGAAGGCGGCCACCTGTGGACGCGCGACCCGCAGCTGCCGGCGGGCACGGCAGCCCGCGTGCGCATTCTCGCGCGCGACGTCAGCCTGGCCCGCGACGAGCCCGGCCGCAGCAGCATACAAAACGTGCTGCAAGGCCGGATCGATGCCATCGCCGATGATGAAGCGCCGGGCCTGGCGCTGGTGCGTATCAAGATCGGCGCCGCCGCCCTCCTGGCCCGGGTCACCCGCCGCTCGCTGGCCGAGCTCGGCCTGAACCACGGGGACGCCGTCTGGGCGCAGGTAAAATCCGTGGCGCTGGCGCGCTGACTGAGCCACCGGCACTGCCCCGACCCAGACCGATGCCCACTGCCCTTGCACTGACCCTGCCGATGTCGCCGACCGTGCTGCCGTCCCGCAGGCGGCCCATGCCGTTCCTGATACCGACCCGGCTCCTGTCCCTGATGCTGGTGCTGAGGCCGGCGCTGATACCGGCGCTGATGCGGACCCTGTTGCTGGCGCTGGCGCTGGCGCCGGCAGCCGGGCATGCGGACACGCTGCACTACAGCTGCCGCGGCTGGATGCCGATTTACCTCGGCAGCTGGGTGCCGATCAATCCGGAACCGACGGACTTCGACATGCTGAGCATCGAAGTCAACGACCAGACCAAGATGACCAGCTTCGTGCTGACGATGATAGGTCGCGCCAGCTTCGCGACCAAGGTCAGTGAATCGCATGTCAAAGGCGCCATCCCGTACAAGCAGCTGATGGTGGACGACCTGGTCGAGTACATTGATTTTCTGCTCAATCGCGGCACGGGCGAAGTGATCATCACCGCATTGGAAAAGGCCTACCGCCGACCGCACCTGCTCTACAAAGGCAAGTGCATCGAGGTCAAGTCGCCATTTTCGAAACCGAAATTCTGAGTCCCGCCGACCCGCCGCCCCTGCTCCGCGCTAATTTAGGCCAAGCCCGCACTTGCATCCCATAGGCCGCACAATGCCGGCCTGGCCGGCCATGCCGCGCCCGTCATGCCCGCCGGCTGTCCATCCCGTTCAGGAACGTTTTGACCGTTTGAATGCTCTTTGTCATGTCCGGGGCCGGCAGCGATGATCCATTCGCATTTGATGGCTGTCAAAGCCCGCTCTGTTCCGGCGTATCGCGGCAGATGTTCGGCCCTACAGTATTGCTTGCCGACCAGAAACCCTGACAACTAAGCGACCCCTCCAACAGGCACAGGATGGACAGGATGCTGAGCAATCCCGCCCAGCCCGGCCCCGACAATGAGCGGGCCGAGTTGGCATTGCTGCGCGCCGAGCTGGCGCGCGCGCGCAGCCTTTTGGCCGAACAGACCCGGCGCCTGCAAGCCACTTTTGAACTGCCGTCAGTCGGCATGGCCCATGTCGAGTTGAATGGCAAATGGCTGGCTGTCAACGACACCTTGTGCGGCATCGTCGGCTATACCCGCGACGAACTGCTGCGCCTGAGCTTCCAGGACATCACCCATCCGGACGACCTGGATGAAGACCTCGCCCTGGTCGGGCAGCTGCTGTCGGGCGCGATACCGAATTACGCGCTGGAAAAGCGCTACATCCGCAAAAATGGCAGCCAGGTCTGGATCCGGCTGACGGCCAAGCTGGCCCGCGACGCCGACGGGCAGCCCTGGTTTTTTGTGGCGGCGATCGAGAACATCCATGACCGCAAGCTGGCCGAACAGGAAAGGCAGCGCATCGAGCGCGAGCTGCAGGCCAGCGAATCCCGCTTTCGCACCGCATTCGACAACATCCCCGACGTCGTCGTCATTTACGACCGCAACCTGCGCATCCAGTACATCAACCCGGTGACGGTGAAGACCACCGGCCTGCCGCCGGAAGCCTTCATCGGCAAGCGCGAGAGCGATATCTTTCCCGCGGAACTGATCGCGCCCTGGCAGCCGGCGCTGCATGCGGCGCTGGACAAGGGCATCGTCGAATCGATCGAAGTCGATGTGCAGCTGAACCCGGGCGTGCGCAACCTGATGATCACCTGCGTGCCGCTGCGCGACGAGCATGGCGACGTCAAGGAAGTGATGGGCATCACCCATGACTTCACCGACCGCAAGCGCGCCGAGGAAGCCGCAGTCAAGGCGGCGCTGCATGACAAACTGACCGGCCTGCCGAACCGCGTGCTGTTGTTCGAGTATTCATCCCATGTGTTCGACCAGGCGGCGCGCAGCCAGCATGAAGGCGGCGTGCTGTTCATCGATCTCGATCGCTTCAAGCCCATCAATGACATCCATGGCCATCAGGTCGGCGACCAGGTGCTGAAGCTGGTCGCGCAACGCATCCAGCGCCAGGTGCGCAAGGCCGATCTGGTGTTCCGCCTCGGCGGCGACGAATTCCTGGTGCTGCTGCCGCAACTGACCAACAGCACCGAGGCGGCGCAGATTGCGCAGCGTGTGCTCAAGGCGCTGGCCGAGCCGATGATGCTGGATGGAATAGAGCTGCAGATCTCGGGCTCGCTGGGCATCAGCATCTTCCCGCGCGACGGGATGGACATCCAGTCGCTGGTCAATGCCGCTGACAATGCGATGTACCTGGCCAAGCAATCGGGCAAGAACAACTGGCAATTTTATTCAGCGGACCTGTCCGGCCGCGTGCATGAGCAGCTGAGCCTGCAAGACCGGGTCAGGCGTGCGCTCGAGCGCAAGGAATTCCAGCTGCTCTACCAGCCCATTGTCGATATCAGCGCCGGCCGCGTGATCGGTGCCGAGGCGCTGTTGCGCTGGCCGGCCAGCGGCGTGGGCCCCGACCAGTTCATCCCGGCTGCCGAGGCCGTCGGCCAGATCATCCCGATCGGCGACTGGGTGATGCAGGAAGCCTGTCGCGCCCACAAGCGCTGGCGCGGCCATGGCCTGCCGGCGATTCCGATCTCGGTCAATGTGTCGGCCCTGCAGATGCGCCAGAAAGATTTTCGCTTCAAGCTGCTGTCGGTGCTGCGCCAGCAACGGGTGCCGGCCACGGCGCTGCAGATCGAGCTGACCGAATCGGCATTGCTGGAAGATGTCGATTACGCCGTCTACCTGCTCAACAGCCTGCAGCAGGATGGCGTGAAGATTTCGCTGGATGATTTCGGCACCGGCTATTCGAGCCTGTCCTATTTGTCGCGCCTGCCGATCAACAAGATCAAGATCGACAAAACCTTTGTGCGCCACCTGACCACCGATGCCACATCGCGCGCGGTGACCGAGGCCATCATCACGCTGGGCCGGCGGCTCAAGCTGGACATCATCGCCGAAGGCATCGAGACGGGCACCATGCTGGAGGAAGTCAGGCAGCTTGGCTGCCACCAGATACAAGGGCATTTCCTGAGCATGCCGATGGAAGCCGCCGCCTTCGAAAGCTGGTACGCGAACCCGATGCCTGCGCTGTCCTGAGCCAGCAGGCCGGCCCATGCAGGCCTGCTCAAGCGGCGCGCTGCCGCTGCCTCATTCTTCCAGTGCGCATGCGACCGGCGTCGCCGCCAGCAATGACGTCAGGCAGGCCGGGGCAAGGCTGACCAGGAAGCCGCGCCGGCCGCCATTGATGAAGATGCTTGGCAAATCCAGGATCGAGGCCTCGACAAAGACCGGCATCGCCTTGCGGATGCCAAAGGGCGAGGTTCCGCCGACCTGGTAGCCGGTATGCCGCTGCGCCTCGTCCGGCGCGCAGGGCTCGATGCTCTTGCGGGCGATTTGCCGCGCCAGGTTTTTGGTCGAGACCTTGCAGTCGCCATGCATGAGGATGATCAGTGGCTTTTTTTGCTCATCCCGCATCACCAGGGTCTTGATCACCTGGTGCTCGTCGACACCCAGCTGCCGGGCCGACTCGGCGCTACCGCCATGCTCGACATAGTCGTAAGGGTGACGCCCGAAATCAATGCGATGGCGAGACAGGAATTGCGTGGCGGGCGTTTCGGTGACGTGGCGGCTCATGGCGCTGATGATAACGCGAGAGGCCGCCCTGCCTGCCCTACCCGGCCGGGTCGCCGGCGCGCTGATCCGGGCCGGGTGCTGCCAGTGGCTCCTTGTCGGTCGCGACCGGCAGGTTGATGGTGAAGGTCGTGCCGAAGCCTTCTTCGGACAGGAAATCGATCGTGCCATCGTGCGCCTCGACCAGCATTTTCGTGATCGCCAATCCGAGCCCGGTGCCGCCCGCCTTGCGGGTGACTGTCGCACCCGAACGCGAGAAGCGGTCGAAGATGAATGGCCGGAACGATTCCGGTATGCCTGCGCCGTAGTCCACCACACGGATGACCGCGCGCCCGAATTCCTTGCGTATGCTGATCATCACCTCGGTGCGCGGCAGGGAAAATTTCGCCGCATTCGACAGCAGGTTCACCATCACCTGGATGAAGCGTTCGCTGTCCACCCGGACTCGCAACTGTTCGTCCGAGGGATTGACCCTGAAGCTGACCGCATACTGGTCGGCGAAGGGCTGGGTCTGAGCGATCGCTGCCTCGGCCAGCCGGACCGGCGACTCCAGCCGGCAGCTGAGGGAGAGCTGGTCGCGCGACAGCTTGTCGATGTCGAGGATGTCGGAGACGATGCGCACCAGCTTGTCGCAGCTGTCGTTGGCAATGTTCAGCAGCCGCAGCTGCGAGCTGCCCAGCGTGGCGCCGACGGCCGCCCGGTGCAGTGACAGCGCGCCCCGGATCGCGGTCAGCGGCGTGCGCAGCTCGCGCGAGACGGCGGAAACAAAGTCGGAGCGCAGGCCCTCGAGACGCTTGAGCTCGGTCTGGTCATTGAAGATCGTTACCTGGCCGTGATGGCGACCGTTGATGTGCCGCAGCGGCGCGACCGCAATCGATACGCAGACCGCGCTGCCGTCCTTGCGAATGAATTGCCACTCACGCCCCGGATGCGCCAGCAGATGATTGACCATCAGCTGATAAGGCGAGTCGCCCGGCCGGATGCGGCGCAGCGCCACCCGGATGTCTTCCGTGCGATGGAACACCAGCGGGCTCATGTGGCTGATCACTTCGTCGGCTGCAAAACCGAGGATGCGCGTCGCAGCACGGTTGATGAAAAGGATGGCGCCATCGGCATCGGTGGCGATGATGCCGCATGAGGTACTGTCGAGCACCGCCTGCTGGAAATTGCCCGAGACTTGCAGCGCCTCATTGAGCTCGCGCTCGCGCAGCGAGGCGCCGGCGGCCGCCCTGAGCGAAACCTGCAGCCGGGCCCGCAGGCGCGATTCGCGCAGCAGCAGGTGATAAACGCCATACCCGGGCACGCCCAGCGCGAGCAGGACCAGCGGCCCCGTCAGCAGCATCGAGGCACTGGCATGGGGCAGGCCATCCGACAGCAACACTTGCAGGGCGATCCATGCCGGCAGGGTCATGCCCCACCAGAGCGCCAGAAAGCGTTGCGGATAGCGTCTTGCCCAGCCCAGTGTGCGAATGAAGATACGCATGCCTTATCCCGTGACACGGCCCAGCCTGGTCATCGAGCAAAACCATGCGCAGGTTTGTTATTGATCAGCCCCATCTTCGCTTGACGGGGCTGCAACTCATGGACGGAATACCAAGCCATTCGCATGGCTGTTCAGGGCATCCTTCAGCGGATTCGGCCCCGGGACGGTTGGTCTGCCTTACTGGCGACGGCCGACACTGACGGCATACACCACCGGGCGGTACAGCAGCACCGGATCATTCGAGGGCTTGATGCCGTCGGGCAGGATGAGCGGGTTGTAGGCCAGCTTTTTTTCGATCTCTTTCGCATCGGGCACCACACGGGTGATCGACAAGGTGCCGAGTTCAACCACTTGCCGGTCCGCCGGCCAGACCACGGTCGGGTCCGTGATCACATCGTCTTTGCCGGCAATCTGCAACAGCAGCTTGTATTTCGCCGGCTTGGCGGCGACCCGCTCTGCCAGCTCCTCCATCAGGTAGTTCGGGCCCAGTTGCGCCATTTTCTCTTCCGGCATGGACTGCTCGCCGGCGACCGGCACGATCTGGTAGCGCCCGAAGACGCTCTTGCCCTGCTGGTTGGTGAACTCGAATGCATTGACCCCATAGAAGGCCTGGGTCGCAAAGCTGGCTGGCATGGGCTTGGGGGTCTGCACGAAAGCCAGCGCGGCCGGATGCGATCCGAGGAAGGACTCGATCGGCGAAGGCTTGACATCGGACTTGCCGCTTTCGGCGACTGCCGACAACAGGCCGAGGAAATCCTCAGGGGTCGCCACCGGGAAACCATTGAAGCTGATGCCGACCAGATCGGTGAAACTGCCGCCGGGAATGGCAAAACGAATCGCCATCCCGTACGGACGGCTGTTCGGGTTTGCATCCGGAATCATCGGCACGCCGGTACCGGTAGAGAAGCGAACCGTCACCCCCACGGAGCGACGGAAATGCGGCGCCTTGCTGATGCTCGCCGCATCCGGCGACGGCGTGAAGATGCCGCCGGCGATCACGCCCTTGGCATGGTTTGCGCGGTAGCCTGCGTGCGGGCCGCCCGACAATTTGTCCAGCGTTTCAACGGTCTGGAGGGCGACGTTGCCCTGCTGGGCGCTGGCAAGCGATGCAGCACCCGCCAGGATCACGGCCAGCACGGCGCCGGCGAATCGATGCGAGCTTGCGGGGTGTTCCATGGCGTCTCCGGATGATTAATGGGTGTTGGAGCGACAAGATCGCATATCCCGATCGCAATTCATCTCGCACGGCATTGAATTGCGCGTCATGAATTTCATGAATTGCAGACAGATCGGGGCGCTGCGCCCGCGGCCGGCGCGGCAGCGTCAGCGACTTATCCGCGCGGCCTGGTATCGATTTTCAAACTCAGGGCCGCCGTGATCAGGCCGCCAATCAGCAGCAGCCCGTACATCAGCTGAAACTGCGCCATCCCGGCATCAACCTGCCCGACCAGCACAATCGATGCCGCTGCACCCAGCGAGCCCCCGACCTGACGCACCGCTGCATTGGCCGCATTGCCCACGCCGAAGTGCTGCGGCGACAGGCGGGCAACGGCAGCCCCGGACAGCGCCGGCAAAACCAGGCCCACGCCTATGCCGCCAAGTACGAGCCCGACGATCCAGTCAGGCAGCGATGGCGTCTGGCCCAGGCGCAGGAAGAACCACGCATTGCTGGCCGCGTAGACCAGGCCCCCGGCCACCAGCAAGGGCCGATGGCCAATGCGACCGGCAAGACGGCCGGCAAAGACCGCCACCGGCACCACGGCCAGCGGCCCCGGCGTCACCATCAGCCCGGCGATACCGAGACTGAGCTTCCAGGGCCCGGTCAGGAACAGGAAAAAGCCGAGGAACATCATGCTGAAGGTGGCGCCGAAAACCAGCGTCGCCGCATTCACCCAGGCATAACTGGGCTCACGGAACAGCGACAGATCGAGTGCGGCGTCCGTCCGTCCTTTGGCCCAGGCGATGAACGCGCCGAGCAAGGCCAGACCGCCGATACTGGTGCTGGCCGCCGCTGCGGCGCTCCATCGATCGGCCTGCACAAGGCCCAAGACGATGGCGCCGATCGCTGCGATCAGCAGCAGAATGCCCGGCACATCCGGTCGCGCCGCGGGTGCCGGGCTGCGCGATTCCTGCAGCCGCTCGGCGCTGCGCCAGAGCGCAAAGGCCACCACCGGCACATTGACCCAGAAGACGGTTTGCCAGCCTGCCAGCTGCACCAGCCAGCCGCCAACGGCCGGGCCGAACGCAGCCGCCAGCGCACCGACGGCGCCCCACAGCCCGACGGCAATCGCGCGCTTCTGGGGCGGAAAGGCCACGAGGATCAGCGCCAGCGAGGCCGGCGTGAGTGCGGCCGCGCCCATGGCCTGCAAGGCCCGGAAGACAATCAGCCAGATCGGTCCCGAGGCCAGCGCAGAGAGCGCCGATGCAATGCCAAAGAGCGCCACGCCCCACATGAACACTTTGCGCCGACCATGGGTGTCGGCGAAACGACCGGCGGGCACCAGCAAGGCCGCATAGACGATGGTGTAGGCATTCAACACCCACGACAGCGTGGCCGGCGCCACCGCCGGAAAGGCTTCCCGCAGCGCCGGGAATGCGGCGAGCACGATGGTGGCGTCGAGCGAGACCAGGAAGACGGCGATCGCCACCAGGCTGAATACCGTCCACGGGGACGGCCCGAGCTCAGCCTCGTCAGACGGTGCTACTGCAGGTGTGGGTGCGATCAGAGACATGTCGTCTACCTTTTATGGATGAGGGTCGGTCGGTGGATGAGCGGGCACTGCAAATTGCGTTGATATCCACTTATTTGAGTAAAAAAAACAGCGTTGCTGATGTCCACGCTGGCTAACGCAGTGCACCGAGCTGCTTCCTGAATTCTGCGGATGCGGACAAGCCGCCGAGCTGATCGACGATTTGCAGCTGGGCTTTTTCCCAGAGCGGAATCGCCTTGCGCAAAAGCGTTTTACCGTCGGACGTAATCGTGACGACGCGGCTGCGCAGGTCGCCATCGGCCACATCCACCGCAACCAGGCCCCGCCGCTGCAATGGCTTGAGCGCGGCCGTCACCGTCGTGCGATCCATGCCCAGACGATCGCCAAGCACGTAGATCGCCACCGGCTGCAGACCGGCAATCGCGGTCAGCATGGAAAACTGACCGTTGTTGATTCCCAGCGTACGAAACGCCTCGTCGTATTGACGCGTGATGTTCCTGGCAGCGCGCTTGAGCGCGAAGCAGTTGCAGGCATCGGCAATCAGGCGTGGGTCGAGGGCGGGCATGACGAGAATATAGTTGATATCAACTCAAACTTCAACGCGTATGAGGCACAGGCCAGGTTCTGACCCGAGCCCGGGTAGCGGCGAATGAGCTCTGTAGAGAGTCCGGCTCGTCCGCCCGAGACTGTTCCTTATTCCCCACGGCCGGCAAAGCTTTGGTTCTTTCTGCCATGGGGTTGTTGCCCGTCGCCGCCACCTCGCACCTCGATACGTTGCAATCCCCCAGGCTTTCCGGCTTTGCCCGCTTTGGAAATGTGTCAAATGGTCGGCAATTGCTATTGGGTGTCAATTGACAACCAATGATCAACTCTTTTAGGCTGGAGTCTTCCCATGGCCAGGACACCTCAGCCGGACAAGGACATTGACAAGGCATTACGCATCGCCGAGAACCATGGCTGGCGCATCGTGCGCGGTGGCAGCCATGCATGGGGCAAGATTTACTGTCCCTACAACGATGCCGATTGCCGCTGTGGCGAATTTTGCATCACGAGCGCCTGGAGTACACCTCGCAACCCGGGCAATCGCGCACGCGCGTTGTCGCGCGACGTGGCGAACTGCAAGCGGCGAGCGGCCGAGTCCGGCAGCACGGAAAAATCGGAGACAGGAGATGGAATACGTGTTCACACTGAAGTACCACATCGGCACGCTCGACCCGGACGCCGCGATCGAACGGCTCGGCGAAGCGGGATGCGATGACGCGCTGGCCGGTACCGGTCAGGCAGGAAGACTGGCGCTAGCGTTCACACGCGAATCCGGCCATGCCCGAGCAGCGATGCTGAGCGCCCTTGCCGACGTCAAACGCGCCTTGCCCGAAGCTCGCTTGATCGAAGCTGCACCCGACCTGGTCGGCCTGACCGATGTCGCCAATCTGATCGGTGTCAGCCGTCAGAACATGCGCAAACTGATGCTCGGCCACGGCACGAGCTTTCCGGCGCCGCTGCACGAGGGCAGCGCGAGCGTCTGGCACCTCGCCGATATCCTGGCATGGTTGAAAGGCAAAGGCGGCTATGCAATCGATGAGAAGCTGGCAGAGCTGGCCGACAGTGCGCGCCAGATCAACCTCACCAAGGAAGCGCGGCAGTTGAAGCCGGGATTGCGATCGGAGATCGACGCGCTGCTTGCATAAGTGAATGCGCTCAGCTTTGCCGAGTCGGGCCGCCCCAAACGTCGGTGCGGCGACCCACAAAGAAAAAGCGGCTGAGGTGACCTCAGCCGCTTGTTTTGCCGTTTTCCGGCCTTCTCCTGACATATCAGGGGCAAAGGCGGGGAATTTTGGCGTCCCCACGAAACTTGGACGCAGTTTCCGCCATGTTCACGTGGAAGAAAATCAGCCTTGACGCAGCCTGATGGGACACCGGATATCTCGCCAGCCTACCCAGGATACCAAAGGGTATCGACACGGCGCCATGGCTATAGCCGCTAGCCAGCTCACCGGAAATTTCCCAGACAGAACAACATTGCAAACTTTGCTACGTAAGCAATCTTCGACTCGACGTATTGACTTCGATAGCACACATGCTATACTCAAATGACTTACAAGATACTGTTTTTTAACCAGCGAGTACGGTCCCAGATCGAAGATTGGCCAGCCGGCATCGCCGCCAGCTTTGCGCGGATAGCGCAACAAATGGCGATCTCCGGCCCCAACCTGGGTATGCCTTACACCAAGGCCATGGGTGATGGCTTGTTCGAGATTCGGGCACGTGGCTCGGAAGGAATCGGGCGGGTCTTCTATTGTTGCCTCGTTGGACGCCAAGTCATCATCCTGCATGGCTTCATCAAGAAGACCCAAGCAACGCCGCCGAAAGAATTAGCCATCGCCCGCAAGCGACTGAAGGAAGTGAACGATGCAAAACCCTGACAAATTTAAGCCGACACCCTTCGAACCCGATGCTTACGTTGCCAAGCGCAGCGCGAAAGACAAGGCGTTCAAGGTGGCGTACGACTCGCTCGAAGACGAGTACGCGGCGCTGGCTGCTCTACTGCACGCACGTACCGAGGCCGGACTGACTCAGGCTGACGTCGCACAGCGGATGGGTGTGTCGCAGCCAGTAGTGGCGCGTATCGAGTCCAGCTTGGGGAGAAAAGACCACTCGCCGTCGCTGCATACGCTACGGCGCTATGCTGAGGCTTGCGGGATGAAGTTGGTGATACAGATGGTGGCGCAGCACTGAAAAATAAAAATCAGGCAAGCAGCGAGATAGAGTTGACCTGCCCGGATTTTTCGGACCACATTAACTTGGGATAGCTCCGGTTAATAAATCGGTTGGCACTTTCTTGCTAAACGCCGCTGGAGTCTCATCGTCCAGACTCGAATGCGGTCGTACCTCGTTGTAATGCCGCCGCCAGTCTTCCATGACGACCTTGGCCTCAATGCAATTACGGAACCACTCCATCGCCAGGCATTCATCCCGGAACTTGCCGTTAAAGCTTTCGTCGGCCCCGTTCTGCCGAGGCTTGCCCGGGTCAATCAACGCAGTTTCGATGCCTTGATTAACGATCCAATTTAACAGCGCCGTACTGACAAATCCCGGACCGTGATCACTGCGCAGATAGCGCGGTGCACCACGCACACTGATCAGCTTGGTCAGCACCTCGATCACCGGATCAGACCGACTCGACCCAGCCACATCGATGGCCAGCGCTTCCCGAGTGTATTCATCGACGACCGTCAGGCATTTCAACTGCTGACCATTGGCGCACGCATCGTACACAAAGTCATAGCTCCATACCGAGTTGGCTTGCGCCGGTTCCAGCGGACGGGGACGTGATCCGGCGACCCACCGCCTCGGTCGTTTCTTCGGCACCTGCAGGCCATGCTGGGCCCAGAGACGCTGGCACGCCTCTTTGCCGACCTTCAGACCTTCACGCCTCAGAAATACCCGAATCCGCCGTGACCCATAGCGCGGGTACTGCCCCGAGAGTCGTCGCATCGCAGCCACGACAGGCGCCTGCTTCTGTGGCAGGGACGGGACGTACGTCAAGCTGGATCGGGCAATCTGCATCAGCGCACAAGCCCGTCGTTGCGAGATCCCTCGCTCTATCGCGTAATACGCTGCGATCCGATGAGCTGGTGCACTCACCACTTTTTTGCAGTGATTTCCTGCATGACCTTGATCTCGAGATCACGCTCGGCCAGCAGCTTCTTCAGCCGGGCGTTCTCCTGGGTCAAACTCTTTAACTCCTTGACCTCATCGACTGCCATGCTGGCAAACCGCTTGCGCCAACCGTAAATGCTCTGTTCCGACACCCCGTGGCGCTTGGCCACCTCCGGCACCGGATCCTTGTCCGCTTACCGCAAAATCCGGACGATTTGCTCGTCGCTGTATCGGCTCTTCTTCATGGCTCCCTCTATGCTGGGAGCTATCTTCTCAAATTCCGGCTGATCCTAAAATCCCAGGACAGGTCAGAGAGGACTCATAGAATAAAATAAGCTGACGAGCAAAAATCCGGGACTAACAATATGAGAAGAATCATCGATCGCGTTCTGGCATTTGTATCAGGAGAGTGGATCCTAAAGTGGATGATATCTAATGGCGGAAATGTCATTTTTTTGCGATCCGCATGGGTAACCATCTTCATGCTCGTCTTACTGACGACCTTTGAAGTCAATTTCCAAGAGCCTTACATTTTCCAAGTATTTTTCCGAACGCTTGGGTGCATGATGCAAGATCACAAAGAATGGTTTGGCGCGATCTTTGGGGCTTCGTATGCTTCTTTCTACGCCCGCTTCTCATCCCAATGGAGTTACCTAGCAGGCGTATACAACCAAATCAAACAGGCGGAAGTTAATGGGGTAAATAACTGGAGCGCTCTCGCAGAGTGGCGAGCCGGCTTCATCGAAGATGCAATGCACTTGCACCTTACAACTAAAGTTAGCATTGCTCCGATCATTGAATCATGGTCAAAATATCCCGAAGTGCAAAAGGCGTTTATTGAAAATGTCCCTTCAGGAGAGATGAGATGGCACAGCCTGATCAAATGCGTGAATGACTCAATTAGGGCAGAGGATTAAATCAATTTCAGATCAAGAATGAAGCACCAAAGGATGCTCAGTTGATGAGGCTCTTCGGTGAGCACAAGCTGCGCTTTGCCCGTAGTGTCTTCAGCCAGAGTAACAGGTTGGGCTGACATGGAAACTGCCACAGGAGGGCAAGTAATAGGGGCACGGCAGGAATCGGGGCACCCTGGCGAATTTGTTATATTGGTTAGAAGAAATATGAAATCTGACTGCCATGAACAAGGACACAATCGTTGAGCGACTCAAGATCGCAGGCGTCATTGCCGTGCTAACGGGTGCTGCTTATCTGGAATTCCGACCTGCGCCACAGCAACTGGCCAAAGTCGAACCGCCGAAAGAAAAAAGTGCTGCAATGACGTTGTACGACCAAGTCGCGTCGGTGAATGCCAGCGCCGCGATGGTGATGGTCAGCGGCGGTTTGCTCTTGGACGAAGCGGCTGATTGCCTGATTAACGCAGCCATGACGGAAAAGGTGAAAGAGCCAGACACGTATCTGCAGCAGGCTATCGAACAGCGAAAAGCCCTTTGTCAGATTTACACCGCTCTTCGGGAAACCACGATGAAAAATTTCGAGGCAATCGCATCCAACCGCGAATTGCCCGATGGCTTGATGGCCTTTGAGATGTATGACGATGACAAATGGCATACGCTCGGCCTCTTCGCCAATGTGGCAGAGTGCGAATACGGCCGATCGATCGCCGTTGAAGCCAACTTCGGCCTCAAAT
>JACCDT010627413.1_pt1 | contig 17005 bp, 16 predicted proteins | sample 7446291 | NCBI WGS metagenome assembly JACCDT01 (sample SAMN15323446, study PRJNA562643) | freshwater metagenome | isolation source: river surface water | place: USA:Blue River Watershed | collected 2017-08-17 | reverse complement strand
GGACCAGCTAATGCTGTTAATGCACCTAAAAATGTAATAGCTTGTTTAATTGGTTTAGGAAGATTTTCAAAAAACTTTAAGGCCTTATCTACAATATTAATGAGAGAAGTAGCAATTGTTAAGAACTGATCTCCAAGGCCAGCTAGATCTGCACGTAAAGATTCGATTGCTCTCTTATATTTACCAGATGCAGATTCTGTAACTGCTGTTAATTCTCGAGCTGCTACCTGCTCTAAATCAGAAGCGCTTACCTTCATTAAGTCTAAAACCTGTAAAGTCTGGCTGCCCTGTCTTCCTAAGTTATTTAAAAGAGCGCTAATTCTTGCAAACTGGAACTTACCAAAAAGTTGCTCGATGGCTTGTGCTTTTTGTAGAGGATCTAGATTATCTAAAGCGGCTTGCAAATCAAATAACATTGCTGTTGTATCGCCTGTATTTTTCCTAACCATAGAAAGAATATCAATGCCGAAATCGCTCATAACACCAACCGTTTGTTTTGTTGGGTTAATTAATGCTGCAAGTCCTGACTTCAATGCGTTTGCACCTTCTGATGCATTAACTCCACCTTCACGCATAGCTGTCATATATAAAGCTAAATCTTGAACATCTCCTCCTAATTGTTGAACAACTGGGCCTGCTTTTGGAATAGCTTCTACTAGGTCTGCAAGGGATGTTGATGTTTGGTTTTCAACTGCGTTAAGAAAGTTAATTGATTCTGATAGCTGGTCAGTATTTTGCTGAAATGCAGTTTGAATTGCAAGTGTTGCTTTCATAGCTTCTTGACGATCTACTTCACCAAGAACTGCTAGGCGGCTTGTTTCTTTTACTGAATCTAAAAGTTCTTGCCCCTTCTTTCCTGTTGCTGCAATGTCAGCAGCTAAAGAAATAGTTTCTGTAAAACTAGTTCCATAAGCTCTTGAAAGCTCTTTAGAAGTTGCAATAACATCTTCACGAACACGACCAAGCTCTGCTGCTGTAGTTCCAGCAACGTCTCCATAAACCTTTGTTAAACGAGTTAATTCTTGATCTGCAACTTTAAATGCATCGGCTGCTGCTTTGCCAAATGCTGCTATAGGTAATGTTAAACCAACTGTAAGCTGGCGGCCTGCCCATTGAGTATTTTTACCCCAGTTAATAAGTTGTACTGCTCCATCTTGAATCACACGATTCATAATCTGCAATTCTTGTCTTGCAATTGCAGTCTTATTTTTTATCTGATCAAGGCCTCGTGGGACATGCACATTGAATTGCATTAATCCTTGAGAGTTACGACCTAGTGGTTGGAGTACGGCATTTTGCATAGCAACTTGCTGTCTAGCAAGTTCTCTGATTAGCCCGCCAGATGTTTTGACATGCTGTTGAAACGTACCAAAATAGTCTCTTAATTTAAGCCTGCCACCATCTAAGTTTTTACCAAACTTTTCTACGTCTGATGTTAGGCTAACAAAGTGTGTTGAATACTGACCAGTGCTTCTTAATGTGTCAGCAAAGTTGCGATTCATTAACGCAACATTATTAGCCAACATCTTATTAGAGTTGGCTAGTTGTTCTTGTAATCTAGATAGGCTGGCAGTAACCTTATGCACATCGGCAATAAGGGCTGAAAAGTCGGCATTAGCGACTATTCGGGTACTGATTGTTTCGTCAGCCATTTAGTTATTACTCCTTAGAGTATCCAAGTCCTGCACCGATTCCAAATCCAGCTTCTGCTGCAAATGAACCTTGTAGCGATACAACGTCGTTTGAAGTAGCATTTATGCCTGCAGCTTTAAGACGAACGTCATCAAACTTAGACCCTCCTTCATTTGTTTCGTATTCTCCTATATCTACACCTTTAAGCGAAGCTTGAAACTTTTTGTCTGCGTGTTCCTTCTTCTTTATTGCTTCTAATGTAGCTATAAGTTCTGGCATTGAAAGATTTTCTTCTAGTTCTTCGTAATTCTTCCAATGACCTAAAAGAAAAACTTCTCCTTCTAATGCGGCTAAATCGAGTTCTGACCAGCCAGAACCGCTGCCGCTAGAAGGTTTGGGTCGTCAAGTTTAATTCCTCCGCAAACTTCAAGAATGCGGTTCATTGTTGGAACGTCCAAAGCATCTTCTAGTGCTTCTCTGTCTTTAACCAGATCTGGTAGTTGTTTCTCTAATGCAATAGCGCATGCATCTATAAGGATTGTAAGTGTTTCATCTTCTGTAGTTACATTGGAAGTCTTTTGAATAGCTACCATAAACTTACGAAGTTCTTTAATTGATAGTGGTTTGAGCTTTGCTGTTTGCCCATTTTGTAGTTGAATTTCTTCTACATTGTATACTGTAGTTGCCAATTTATCCTCCTTGGATAGTCTAAATTATTATAACATAATGGTATTACATATACAAGCAGAAAGCCCCCGAATTTTCGGGGGCTTCCGACATTTATTTGGTTATTATGCTACCAATACACGGTCAATAATCTTACCGTACTCCTGGCCCTCATATCCCGACATAGCGGTAGGGAGAAGACGGAAGGTTACTGGAAATGTAGTTGGAGTAGAACGTGCCAAAGTGAACTGTGACTGTTGTACAGAAAGAACACGACGTGCATAATATACACGCTCAGTCTTTGATGCTGATGCTGTTGGAGCTTGTCCAACTGCAATTAGTTGACGCTCTGTTGGAGCGATACCTAACGCACCTGCTGCAATACCAAGTTCTGACTTCTTGCTTGTTCCAGTTCCTGTTTCAATAATTGTGTTATCTTGTGTGATAGCAGTATTATTTGTTGGATCATCTGGTTGTCCGAATACTACTAGAACGTTTTCTAGTGTACCTTCTGACATTTCAGTTGCGATCATAACCTCCATCGCAGACTTGAACAGCTTAGCTGTATCAAGTAGCTGGTCAACGGTTACTGAATCATATGTTGGATTGTATGTAATCTGGAGACCATTATTGGTAAAACCTACGTTTCTGTAGTAGAAAGTACCAGAGTCTTTGTTATTAAGTGTTGTTGTATAAGAAACACCTGTAGCAAAAGCGCTAGCATTTGTTGTACCTGGCTCTGAATTCTCATATGTTGAGTATCCTGCTGTTGTTGAATCGATATTCGAAATAAACAAAGGAGACGCACCTACGAGAATGTTTTTAGCATTACCTGCATTTTGTGCCATATCTTTATTTCCACCTCCTGGAATTCTATCTATTAAATTTTAATCAAGCTGGCTAGGCTTCTTTCCTCTTGTAGTCTAATTTTAGGCCATAAAGGGTCAAAAGGCAAACCTCAGAGAAATCTGCCTTGACCGTCTAATATTCGTGAGTATTTGATTTCAAGTATTACTTCTGCTGAGAAAAATCCTTGAAGTTCTTCTGAAGGGGCAGTCGGAGAGATATCTGCCACAAATATTGAAAAGAATTTGAATTTATCTGATAGCCCAGACCAGTAATTCACATCTCTGGCAGACTCATCCATACGTCTAAATTGATCTGTCATAAAATTGCGGATCTCATTAATTTCTGAAAAGTCTGTTGAATATATGGTAAATAAGATTTGCTCACAGCATATCATCCAGTTGTCTTCGTAGGACATACCTATCTTGTCATAGACTATATGCTTTTTCCCGCTTAAAAATTGATTCATTTCTGCAGTCTGCTGAACTGGGACAATTGGAACAATGTTCTCATTTAGATTATCTGACCAATAATCATCTTCGTCAAATATATTACGAGTCTTTAGCTCATCCCATAAAAATTTACGCAGTTCCAGCATTGCATCTAATTTAAAATTTGCTGTCATAGGACACCTCCAAATGCTGATGCAAGGGAAGCATCTGCCTGACTTCTAACTAGGTTAGGGCTAAACTTATATTGTACTTTTTTAATTCCAGAAGGAAGACTAAGTGCTTTTGCCATTCCAGCATTAAATATTCTTTGAAATCCAGATCTTTTAATTGATTGATTTACAAGTTGACCTGAAAAAAATCTAGAGTGTGCTAAAGAATATTGGTTTTTTACTCCAGGTCCACCTGGACGCTTAACAATAACTGATGCACCTTTAGGCATAAATACTGTTTCTCCATCAGATTCAAATACTAATCTAGTAGCATTCTTAGGAGATATCTTTAGTGGCATTCCTGCTTCCATTATGCTAGCCTTATTTATAAATGTATGTCTACGTTTTGTTCCGCCGCTAAGCGGTACAAGGGAGCGTGATGGTTTAAATGAGGTCGCTACTTTAAATGATAAACCATCTTGTGCAACAAGGCTCAAACCAAAAAGTCTTGCAGTCTTATTTCCAACCTTTTTCCACTCATAAACATGATGTAAAGATCTTGGAGACGTTCTAGCTTTTGCATCAATATATTCACCAAAATCTTTATTTATTTGATTAAATATAGTTTCAGAAAATTTACTTTGAAATTGTTTATTTTCGGTTAATTTAGCAATCACATTGGCATTGTAATATAGGTATGCAGATATCTGAGCTACTGTGCTATCTTTTAGCACACCGCTTTGATTGCCAGCCATAAGTCTCTCTAGGCCGCTAGATGCCTGCATCAACATTACACTAGAGTCCAATTTGCTGGTTCTCCGATCTCTTCATAGATGAGTTATATCCAAGAACATTGCCAAAAGGGTCTGTAATTGGAGTTGTTCCTATAACCTCAAATACTGTGGGGGTTTCTGTTGGAAAATTTATTTCCGACCAAATTACATTATCCATAGCGTCTCTTACATTTGTCACTTTTTCACGCATAGTTAATTTCTCAGATGTTCTAACCTGAATAATTTGATCATTCATATACTTATTGCTAAAAACTTGTTTGTCGCTAGATCTAGTTGTTGCTGAGTTGCTAATAACACCTTTTGCATGACAGTCTACAGTTCTGTGATAATTCCATTCACGCTTAATTGCCCCAGTATCTGGGTCTTGGATTTCTGACTGTCTATAAACATCTAGCTTCATAGACAATACTGAGTCTATGAGATCATTCATTAAATTATCTCTACCTTGCTAACCATTACATAGTCAGCAAGCAATCTGTCAGCGTATGCATTTCCTGTACCTGCATATGCCTCTGAAGTATATTCGAAATCCCAGTCAAATGTAGAAATATTCTTAATATACTTATTTCTCCATACCTGATCTTTAGTAAAATAGTCTTTCATAAGTTCAATAGCGGCAAGCTCTACATCATCTGGAACTTTATCCCATCCAAATTTGCCCTGAACCTTATAGGGAACGTTATTCTGAAAAACTCCAGTAGTGTCATATATCGATGGTGGAACCATGCCATTTGCAACATATACAGTATTGTCTATTACACTAGAACGATCAATTCTAATTCCATATCCAGTTTCTGCAATAATAACATCGTAATTTAAATTATTAACATTATTTAGATTATCTAAAAGAAGGTAATCGTTTCCGTATAATTCATGCAAGCTGTTCAACTTTGCAGGCAAAGGTAGGATGTCAGAGCCATACCCATAAACAACATATAGGTCATCATATAGGTAAAAGTTTTGACCAGTGTATTGCTCTATTTGCTTGCGAGCATATCTTTCTGCACGTACAAGTTCTTTATATGATTTGTATCCTGGGTCTGAAGAATCTGCGCTAAAACCTAAATCTTGTACGTGATTAAAGTCTACATAAGGAGTTACTACATATACCTCATCAGCCCTAACTACTGATGTAGAGCCAATCGTATAGTACCACTCTAGCCTTAAAGTTCTATTTCGATTTGTATATTGATATGGAACATAAACTACATATGTTCCAGGATTATTTTCATCTGTAGATGTAGATAAAATTTGAAGTGGAGTATTTGGATTAATGGCTGGATCTACTGCAGGGTCAATTGTTATATCATACAATTTAACCGTAGGTAAAGTATCCAGAACAGTTATATCACCGTTCCAAAATACCTGATGTGTAATCGGTGACTGACTATTAATTAATATCTCTGCCATTTAATAGGCTTAGATTAGTGGTAGAACTCCTGAACCTCTTTAGGGGTTGCTAATCTAAAACCTGCCTCCTTGTCAAAAATTGCTTGGGCTTGTTCTTTATTCATAGCAATATATGGATGCTCTTTCGTAAATGTAAACCCTTGAATGTCATAACGGAAATTATCTCTTTCCATTTTAACTAAAACTGTGTCTTCTGGCTGCTCCTTCTTAGGATCAAACTTAGGAAGAACCTCTACTGACATGTCTTCTGCCTCTTCTACGTCTTTTACGGTCTTTTGATATACCGCCCAGGTGACTCCCTCTTCTGAGAGCGCTGCAATAATGTCTGTTTTATTTTTTAAGCCGTCGATTTCAACTCCGAAGTCCTCGGCTACCTTTTTTAGTTCAGATACTTTTAATGTCTCAAATGACATGTGAATCTCCTTATTCTCGTCAATCAATTATAGCATTAAGAAATTTAAATGAAAAGCCCCCCAAAAATTAATTTAGGGGGCTTTTTTGCAGATCTAAATCCTATAAATTAGGAAGCGACCTTAACGTTCTTAACAACTACCCATGCGTCTGCTTGCTCGATCTGAACGCCTACACGAGTATACATTGTGTACTCGATAGAGTCCTTACGTGGCCAGAAGAAACGGTAAACTGTAACGTCACGCTTGATACCAATAACTACGTTATTTGGGAATGTCAAGTGGATGTCACCATGTGAACCTGATGCGCCTGTGTAATCACCAGTTTGTGTTTCTGGAAGAAGTGGAACTTCAACAATCGGAATACCGAATGCGAATGGAGCCACATAGCCAGATGGACCACCTAGTGGTGCAACATCTCCACGGATAATGCTTGAAGCGATATCTTGTGGAATTGTCTGGTTAGTTCCAATGCTGTTTGCGTACAGGAAGTCCTGAATCAAATTGGAACCTGCAAGGAAGCGAAGGTCTGTACGACGTTGCTTGTACTTACGTGGAAGAGCCTTAAGGGCTGAGTTGAAAGCTGCACGAGATACGTTAGCACCTGCTGCATCTACAACATGACCATAAGCCTTAGATTTTGCAACAACGCCCTGGAAAGCTGACATTAAGCCAGAACCAGAACCTGTTCCATTGAGGACTACGTCTTCAATGTCGTTACCTGCCTGTGTTGCCATCATGCGGGCAATATGATCTTCGAGATCAGCACCTTCAATATTATCTTCTAGAGACTCTGTTGAAAGCTCCCAATCCAAGCGAAGTTTCTTTGTCGTAAGAGAGATCTTAGAGAATGTGACTGCTGCGTTTGAACCAGTGTTATCTGCTTCTGCTGCGACTGTCATGAGACGTTCTCCGACACCAATACGATCAATTTCGGTGGTGTCTGACTTCATGCGGACAGTACGAGCCACCTTACCAATTACAGTTGAATCAAACATGTAATCCAAGAATCGAGATGATTGCTCTGGATTTAGAATACCGCCGTTGCCGTTTTCAGATGCACGATGGATACCTGTTCCACCTGTTGTGGAAGCAAATGTACCGCTTGCGGACTGACCGACACCAGCAATAGTTGTATTAGCTGCAACTGCTTTTTCTAGTGTTTCATTGCTCATTGTTATATTTTCACCTACCTTTTCAGTTAAAAAGTTCGTTTACGGAACCGAGGAAAGAACCGTTCCATTTTGATTTGGATTTTGTTATTACTTCCTGAGACCCGCCAAGGTCTGAGGACTTCTTAATTGCAGTCTCTGATTCGACTGCTACGACACGCTTCTCTACGCCATCAATCGTGCCCTTGATATCTTCTACAGCCTTTGAAAGTGCTGCATGTTGTTCTGCCAATTCTGAAATTCGAGTATCTACGCTCTTGCTAAAGGTTTCAACAGTTTCTTTAATTGTTGTAACCTGAGCTGCGTTTGCCTCAGATGCCTTTGCAAGTGTATCTGAGAAGAATCCCTTAAGATCACCGAGCATCTTTGCAAAATCAGGTTCATCAACCTCAACTTCTGATACGTCGGCTGCTTTTTCCAGAGTTTCGGCAGGAGCGTCAACAGCTGGTGCTTCCTCAGCAACAGGTGCTTCTTCAACAGCTACTGCTTCTGCAGGTGCTGCTTCTTCAACAGCAGGAGTCTCTTCGACTACTACGTTTTCTGTGTTTTCTGACACTTCATTACCTCCTTCTGCGTTTGCCTGTTTTGCAATTGTTTGTGTATCAGGCAACGGTAATCTTGATTTCTTAAATGAATCAAGAATCTTATCTATTTCTTTCGCTTTGTTAACATCATTACTCTCAACCCATCCGATTAATGTTGCAGGCTTACCTGTAACTGGGGAGTCATAAGATGCATCTGTAGAAATGAATACTGAATCAGAATCTTGGCAATAAAAAATATTTTCTGTTACAGTCTCTGCTGCCATTCCTTTAAACATAAGTTGTCCATTCATTTTCTGAATTGACAATATGTTGCAAAGCTCGTTAGCTGGAGAATCTACTACAGACAACTCCATAAGAGCATATTCCTTAATGAAGCGAACTGGCTTACCAGTTGACTTGTTAACTTCATTTTCTGAATCAATAATCTTTCCGCCAATTGAGAAACCTTGTAAGGTTCCATCCAAAATCTTTTCCCATGTGTCTTGTGCGCCTTTTGAAATATATGCATCTACATATACACCACTGTAAAATTGTTTTGTCATTGGATCATAATAAGTTTCTGGTTTAAATGAAACCATTTTACCAACTGCTGTTGGTCCATGCATTTCACGAATGTTTCCACGGAAACTTTCAAAAGCTTTCATGCTTGCTTCTGATGTGACTACGTCACCTGTTTGATCTAAATTATCTAGTGTGGCAAACCCAGAAACTGTGCGCTTTTCACGATTGACTTTAGTGAATGGCACAGATAAGTTGATATTATCGCCATGAGAGGACCACAAAGATTTTTCAATATTCATATGCTTTATTTTATAGTGTTATTTACTATAACGCAAATAATAGTTGAGCAGGACTACTCGACTTGTCTTCCGTCCCCTTGAGCATTTCTGCCCTCCCCAGAAATATCTGGTGAATTTGCAGCCCTTTCAGAATCTCTAGTTCTGGTCTGTCCTGCCTGGGATCTAATTTCTGCCTGCTGTTGTGGCTTCAATACTACGACCTCATCGCCACTATCTAGAGGAACCATGCCTTTTCTAATACGAACTTCATTTGGAGTAATTACCTGCATTCTCAAATAACGCTCATCAATCTTAGATTGGGTATCCTCATCTGTGAGAGACAACTCATTAAATTTAATTTCAAGGGCGTCTGTCATTTCGCTAATAATTCTATTTAATTTCTTTTCTAGATTTTCCTGTGCTGGACGACATACCTGCTCTTTAAATGTCTTATCGGCATCTCTTGCTGCCGCCAAATTAATTCCTTCTGGGGTTCCAATTTTATTTATTGGAGTTCTATGGGCCATTAGAATTTCATCACGGTTCATCTTACGATATGTATTAAATGATGAATCCTGAGTTCCAGCCTCAACTGGTTCCATCTTAAATTCAACCTTTGAATCTGGTGAATCTGGAGGAAGTGGAATATAAAGAGAACGATGGTTCTTGCCCTTTAATCCAACCTGGAAAAATTCAAGAAGCTTGCGTTCTGATTCTGTTGAAAGCTTTGCACCCTTAACAGTAATAATATATCTTGGGACTGCCTTGTTCTCAAAGTAATCAAGGTTATACTTTCCAGCAAATTCATTTCCAGCCATAGAGTTTGCGGCTGCTACGATATCTGGAATTCCATAATAGTTATTTTGTGGAGTGTATTTCTTTACATGAATAATTTCATTTGGCCTATCTAATCCGCCTGCAATTGGGTTAGGAGTTTCTTGATCTCCAAAGTTGCGGAAGAATACAGCCTTGCCGTATAGTAATTGAATAAAGCCATCACGCAAACGACGCACACGCATTGTCTTTGCTGGGATATGTCCGATATATCCGATCTTTCCAGAAGTTGTACGGCCTATTTCAAGGTAGCCGTTTCCTGTTGCTTCAACATCTGTATAAAATTTAATTAAAGTCTCTTTAAATGTTTCTTCTTCGTTGCAATCTTCTAACCACTGATTTAGATCTTGACGAAGTCTATTTAGCTTTCTACGTGCCCGCTCAAGTTGCATATCGCTATCAATTCCATCCATAGCCTCAACTGTTTTGCGTGTTTCAATAAAATCAAATCCAAGTCCTACGATATTTGCAACCTTAGCATTTACAGCAGAATAGTTATATGGATCTACTTCGTAAACCTGAGATAGATATTCCATATTGTACGGTGGCTCGACAAGGTCGAACATAGCGTAGCCAGTAATTGCTTGCTGTAACAAATTCTGTTGTGTAGCAGTTCCATCAATGCCTGTAAATCTTTTTTGAATATCACGATTCATCTTACGGCGGAATGTAGGAGAAAGGCCTGCAACCTTAGTTAGATCTTCGCCTTCTACTTTAAATGGGTCATTAGTCTTTTGAATTACTGGACTATGAAATTTTACCCAGTCTGCAGCATTAGAGATTTCAACCTCTTGGCTATCGTTATCTGCAATATAATCTGACATTACTTTCCTGCCTTTTTAATTTCGTCCTTATAGTTTCCAATATCTAGAGGATCTGGAACTAAGCCCCATTCTAGTCTTTGCTTCTGATGTTCAAATTCTTCATCATCAATCTTTCGACGGCCTGACAAGAACTTTGGCTGTCCCTCATAAATACCATATGAGCGAACTGCGTTTGCAAGGGCATCGAGCTTTGCTTTGTTGCCCTTCATTGAAGTGACAGACAGATAATTTCCATCATCGTCGCCAATCCATCTTCCGTCTGGCATTTCCCAGACATATATACCTAGGCGGGTCTCTTCTTCTACGCTAGAATATTTAATCTTTCCGTTATCCATTGTTTTTATTTTACCACTCTTTAGGGTCTAAGTCCAGCTTTTTGTCAGACTAATTTACATATTATACTGATTGTAGCACAATCCAGTCATTATTATAATATGAAGGACTTAATTCTGTCAGGGTAATGGCAGATTCTGTGAGAGTTTCTACTGGCTTTCCTGTATATAGTTCAAAATGGGTCTCTACTTCCTGTGCAGTAAATGCCTTTTCGTATATGGCTATGTTCTTAAACTGCCCCTGAATTCCACCATATAGAGAATAATTAAATGTAAGATCGCCAGAAATAGGGGAAGCATATTCAATAACCACATGGTGTGGCTGTCCCAGCACAAAAACGTTGGACACATTTGTTTGGGATGTCTTATCTACATTATTTACATATATTTTAGATATATTAGACTTTGAGATTGTTCCTGAATTCCGCCATGAAAAATTAGAGGCGGTATAGCCATTTGTAGATGTAGACGATACAAGACCTGAGTCATTATACGAATCTGGGGTATAAAAGAATTCTAGGGTCTGAATATCCATTTGTGTACTCAGAACAAATCCTGAGTCAGCCTTACATTTAATTCCATTCATAGCATTTCTGGAAAGTATTGGATAATTTAAAGATCCTAAATAATAATCTGTAGTAGAGGTAATCTTGTCTCCAAAATTGTCTGCAAATATTGTTCTGTCGGAATAAAAAGTTACACAGAAAAATGATAGCTTTGGAAGGAATTTACTAGCATCTGTTGTAGACATAGTAATTTTAATATATACCTTGCCGCTAGAATCAAATGAATCTTTTGTATATTGAGGCAAAGGCTGTCCATTAGTGCATGCCACCCAAGTTGTACCATTTACGCTTGACTCAACTGTAATTCCAAAATCGTTTCGCCATTCAACCTTAGAAGTAGTTAATCCAATTTCTAGCGGGATTAAAAAGAAATCTTCTATAATAAATGTTTTAGCCTGAACTGTATCTGTTTCATAAAACGTTATATATTTTCTATTTGAATCGTAATATGTATTTTCATCTAAGAATTGAGTCCATGGCTTATTTACTGGATATGAATAATCAAACGGGGCACGAATATTTGCATCTGTGCCTGTAAATAAAATTCCATTATCTGGATATACAACATGGATAGGGGATACGGTTACGTTTCCATCTATATAATGCCGCCTCAATGCATCCTTATTTAATCCATATCTATAAACTGCTGGGGCATCTACAATAAATGAATCTGATGAATTTAATGTTGGACCTGATTGCAGGGTAGTTGTTGTATTTGTAAACTTAAAACTATTTAGTTCTTTTGATGCTACTGGAACAGAATCAATAAATAAAGTAATTGAATTTACAGAATATACTCCAGTAAGGTGTAAGGACTTCTTTGTATATGGCATACAATAGCGTACAGAGTCGTTTTCAGACACTTTAAATACGATATCGCCCTTTTCCCAGTAAAGCCCTATATCGTTCGTTATATCGGCTAATAGGGGCGTTTCTGAGGTGGTAGTAATATTTTGACTAACCCATACCTCTAAAGTAAAATCATTATCTGATGTATATTTTGTTCCAAATCCCGCCCCAACATTTGCGCCATAATAATCTTTATTTATTGGGAATGTCGCATATGCAGTATTTGTTATTTTAGTTCCAGAAATTCCGCCTGGAACAAGCGGTAGCATATTTGCTGCAGGAGATCCTACATATGTTCCATTATTTCCGCATCCTGAAATATCTGCGGCAGTTGAACCAGATGATTCATCTAATGGCCAAAATCCGATTGGATAATCTTTGATTACCTTAAGCTGGTAACTCATCTATTATCCCCCTACAGATGCTTTAGTATAACGAACTACAACTAAACCTTTTCCACCTGCGCCAGATGAATATCCTCCAACATTGTCCAAAGTTCCAGTTGCGCCGCCACCTGAACCAGTGTAGTCTATACCAGAAGTACCATTTGCTGTGCCATATCCAGCATTAATTCTTGCTCCTCCTGCACCGCCGCCACCACTGCCTCCAGCTGCAGGCTGAGGATGTTCAGCATCTGCACCGCCTCCACCACCACCAGCAATATATCCTGAAGATGTCGCTGATTGCCAGTTTGCTGGCATAATTGATGATATAGCAGATAACCATGATGAATATGAATTTGTTCCAGGTCCTCCAGTTCCAGCTGTACCTCCAGTTGTTGTGTTTGATCCAGAATTTCCTACTCCACCTGCGCCGCCGCCTCCGCCAGCTGTATTTGGATTTGCGTTACCTCCAGAATAACCTTCTGGAGGATTATAACCTCCTTGATTTCCAGATCCTCCAACAGCACCGTTAGAACCTCCGCCGCCTGAACCGCCTGATTGACCTGGATAATCGGATGCTCCATTATCTGCGCCGCCGCCACCGCCACCAGTTGATGTGATGCCAAGAGCTGATGAGTTTTCTCCTCTATTTCCTTTAGTTGAATTAGATGGAGGATTTACAGCAATTGCTGCTCCTCCATTACCAACAACAATTGAATTTGTTCCTGAATTTATAGTTACTGATGCACTTCTTACACCACCTGCTCCACCTCCACCTGCGTCTCCGCTGGTATTAGCTATAGCATGTCCTCCAGATCCACCTCCTGCAATAACTAATACATCTGCAGATAATGAACCATTAGAAGTAAGTGTTCCAGATGAAGTAAATACTCTATAATAGTATGTGGTATCAGATGTAAGAGTTCCTCCACTTACTGTTAATGGATTTACAGTAACACTAAATGATCTAGACTGTGCAGCATTTATTCCATCTGAAGCATTTATGGTAAATGAATAAGTTGTAGCATTTACAACTCCTGGAGCAGTTCCACTTATTACACCAGAAGAAGAATTTATTGATAACCATGCTGGCAAATTTGGTGATGAATATGTAATAGTATTGTTTTCTTCATCTGTTGCAGATACTGTACTAGAAAAAGACAATCCAGATGTAACGGTTCCTAAAGAACCAGAAGATGTTTGCCATATTGGTTTATCATTAACTGTTAAAATATCATAATATACACCATAAAGATTTGAAGGATTTGTAACTTTAATATCATATGGTTCTTGTGTTGCAGAAATTCCAGTATTAAATATTGCTGTTATAGATGTTAAATTATTAATAGTAGTGGTATCAGCTATGTATTCTGTTCCATCAGAACCTATTAAAGTAGTAGTAGCTCCTGATGCAAAGTTTGTACCTGTAATTATAATTGTTCCGCCAGATGTTTCAGAAATAGTTCCTGTATATCCAGTTACTCCTGGAGTTTCGGCAACAATATTCTGCCATCCATATTGAGCACCCGTATATAACTCTAATCTTTGTACTTCACCATTAAAATATGGCTGTCCAACTGCAGGACTTGCTGGACGGCTTGCAGTATTACCAAAAGGAATACCTGAATTTGATGACTTTCTAATAGCCATTAGTCGAACCTCCATCCAAGCGTTGAGCCTGTATACATAAATATTGAGCCTGATTGATCTACGTCAATTATAGCATTCTCTGTTTGTCCATTAATCTTATTGCCATTTCTGGCTATTGTGATATTATTTGTTGCCGCCGTCCCTGATGCATCATATACTGCAATTGTATCGCCTAGGGCGGGGCTAGCAGGAAGAGTCAAGGTTCTTGCTGCTGTTGTATCTACAAAGTAATTATAGTTTGCTGTCATTGTAATATTAGATGATACTGCTTGGGCGGTAGGACCAGTAGGTATTGTTACACTTCCGCCTAAATTAACTTGGCTTCCATTAATTGTTATATAAGAATATGGCAAAGCGGCACCAACATTTTGCCATTGTGTGCCATCCCATACTCTAATTAATTTAGCCATTAGAAAACAATACTCCCATTTGCGGTAAACTTATAATATTTATATCCACCAGAAGTTGTAATTTCAGGAGATCCAGTTACTGTACCTTGCGTATTACTTGTAGAATGTCTAAGTATTACTACACCACTACCGCCAGATCCTCCAGCATTAGTTCCTTTTAAGTTTCCTCCACCGCCACCGCCAGTATTTGTTGATCCTCCTGAAACAGATGCTCCACCTGCTCCTCCTCCACCAATACCTCCAGCACCTCCAGTTGATCCAGATTGACTTCCACCACCACCGCCACCAGCATAATAATTACCATCTAACCATTGTTTTCCTGCTCCACCTGCGCCAGATTGAGTAGTGCTAGGTGCTGTTTGACCTCCAGCATTTGCTCCTCCGCCGCCACCTGCTGGAGCATCTCCACCGCCACTTATACCATTTCCACCAGAATAACCCTCTACTGGAGAATATCCTCCAGCATTACCTGAACCTCCACCACCAGTAGATGGAGTTCCACCGCCACCTGAGCCACCAGATGCACCGTTTCTATTATCTCCAGCGCCGCCACCGCCACCGCCAGTTGCTGAAATCAATATAGTTGAACCATTTTTAATTGTAGAGTTTACACCATTAGATGAATTCATAGAAGTTCCATTATTATTAATTGCAGCTCCACCGCCGCCTATTTCTATTGTATAAGTTGTTCCAGAAGAAATTGATAGTGTTGATGATCTATATCCACCTGCACCACCACCGCCAGCACAACCATTACCAATAGACCAACCGCCACCACCGCCACCAGCGACGACAAGATATTCTAAGGAAGTAGGTGGAACTGCACTTGTTGCAGTAATACTATTACTTGCAGAACTTGCTAATGATGTGCCATTTGAGTTTGTTGCAGTAACTGTAAAAGTATATGTAGTTCCATCTGTCAGACCTGTTACAGTAATCGGCGACGATGCGCCAGATGCTGTAATATTCCCTGGAGAAGATGTAACTGTATAAGATGTAATTGCAGATCCGCCTGTTGCATTTGCTGTGAATGTTACTGAGGCTGATAATAATCCTGAAGATGAAGTTGCACTTCCAATTGTTGGAGCTTGTGGCACAGTAGTTGCAGTAACACCTGATGAGGCGGAACTTGCTGCAGCAGTGCCATAATTATTTGAAGCAACTACAGTATATGTATACTGTGTCGAAGATTGCAAACCTGTAATTGTAATTGGAGAAAATGAACCAGTTGCTGTATATGAACTTGGATTTGATGTAACTGTATATGTTCTACCAAGGACAGTTCCTGGAGTAAATGATATCGAGGCAGAGCCATTATTGTATGACCGTCCAGTTCCTGTATTTGTTGCAACTACATTTGTAACTGTTGATGCTGCTGCACCAACTTGTTCCCAACCATAAAGAGCGCTATATACTTCTAGAAAACCTGTTTGTGTATTTGAATAAACATCTCCTTCTGTTGGAGATGCAGGGCGGGAAGCAGAATTTCCACTTTGAATTCCTTTATTTGCTTGTACATATGCTTGTGTAGCAAGAGATGCAGTATTAGTTATTCCATGAACAGAAGTAGTAGCATTATTATGTGCAGCAATTGCGGCGGTAACTTCAGCATCAGTTGCCGCATCTGTTGATCCGCTAAATAAGTTTGCTATATCTCTGATTCTGCTCATTAGTAAGTTATGCTTCCATTATTATTAAATTGATAAATATGATATGAGCCAGAAGTTGTGTAAACTGGAGATCCAGTTGTAGATGCTGCTGGACTTAATGTTCTTAAAATAACTACGCCAGAACCACCATTACCACCTGCATAACCTGATCCGCTTGAACCACCTCCGCCAGAACCTGTATTATCAGTTCCATTTCCACCAGTATTAATATTACCAGTAGTTGCAGTAGCTCCAAAGCCGCCTCCGCCAGAACCACCAGAGCTTCCTGCATATGAAGAGTGTGCTCCACCTCCACCTCCGCCTGCACGAGTTACGGATGATCCTGTAATTGATGAAGCAAGTCCGTTTCCACCGTTTCCTGCTCTAGATAAATTAGTTGCATTTTCTCCAACTTGTCCTGCACCGCCGCCGCCAGAACCACCATTAGGAAATGTACTAGAAGATCCAGTAGATCCACCATTATAACCTTGATTATTTGTTCCAGTTCCTCCAGAACCATTAAGAGATGATCCTCCTCCTGAACCGCCAGAACCTACTACTGTTGGTGTATTCCAGCCTGCTCCGCCTCCGCCGCCAGTTGAAGTAATTGTTGATATTGAGGAATTTTGACCATTTGACGCTGTTGTTCCATT
>JACCDT011800293.1_pt1 | contig 17013 bp, 12 predicted proteins | sample 7446291 | NCBI WGS metagenome assembly JACCDT01 (sample SAMN15323446, study PRJNA562643) | freshwater metagenome | isolation source: river surface water | place: USA:Blue River Watershed | collected 2017-08-17 | reverse complement strand
TATGTCCGGAAGGCCCTCGAAGAAATCCGCACCCACCAAGTCCAATTGATTGAACGTCTCCAGAACGTCGAGCGTCTCGAGGACATCCAGGATATCCGTGAGTTTGCCCAGGTCATCAAGCAGAAGATGCACGACCTCGATGTCAAAGCCGGTGAGGGGAGTGTCAAAGAGAAAAAGATTATCGCGCTTCCCGATGATGAGAAGCGAGCGAGCAATGCACGCCTCGCTGAGTATGCCGCGACCAAGACCGAGCTCAACCACAAACTTGAGGCACTCCAGAAGCGTCTCGCCATGAAGGAGGCCGAGATTCAGTCAGTGCGCGAGTCGAGCCGGACCAGTCGGGAAACATTTTTTACCAAGGAAAAGCTGTGGCGAGAAAAGGATCGCCAGTTAAACGTACTCAAAGACAGTTTGAACGAAGTCAAAGTCCGTCTCGCTCGAGTAGAAGTGCGCGAGGAGGACCTGGTCAATCTCGTCCGCGAAGAACTCTCGATGAGTGTCGACGATCTCCGGCATGACGGGACCGAGGTCGAGCGCGACAAGCTCGAGCGCGAGATCGCTCGGCTCAAGGTGGAGGTGGAGCATATCGGCACTATCGACCCGCTCGTGGTCGAGGAATATCGTGAGACCGAAGACCGCTATGCGTTTTTGACTCGGGAGTCCGCCGATCTCAATCATGCTATCGAGTCACTCCGTGTCGTCGTCAAAGAAATGGATCAGAAAATTGACGGCGTATTTGAGGAGGCGTTCAAGGAGATTCGTCACAAATTTGAAGAATATTTCAAGATTATCTTTGGGGGAGGCAAGGCCGAACTCTCGATGGTCAAGATCCGTCGCCGTGTCCGTCAGGGCGATGATGATGCTGAGTCCAGTGATGAGGAGGATGAGACTGTGCCCGAAGAAGTCGGTATCGAGATTTTTGCTTGCCCTCCTGGCAAGAAAATTACCAACCTCTCGATGCTCTCCGGTGGCGAACGCTCGCTTACCTCACTCGCGCTCCTCTTTGCGATCATCTCGTACAATCCGCCTCCGTTTGCCGTGCTCGATGAGGTCGAGGCCGCCCTCGACGAAGCCAACTCGCGGAGGTTTAGTAAGATGCTTCAGGAGCTCTCGGATCATACCCAGTTCATCGCGATCACACACAACCGCCAAACCATGGAACAGGCCGCACTTCTCTATGGCGTCACCATGGGAGCCGATGGTGTCTCCCAGCTCCTCTCCATCCGCCTCGACCAAATAGGTGATGGTGGCAAAGTAGTAAAGTAGAACACTTGACCCCGCCCACCCGGCGGGGTTTTGTATAATTTGACAGTGGTGGTATACTTTTTGCATAAGGAACTACATATTCATAAAAACTTAACTTTTTCATACAAGAGTATGTCAAAGAGAATAGTGGGGATGCTCATTGCTCTGAGCGTGTTGATACCTTTCTCGAGCGCTTCCGCTAGTGACCCATGGACGGACTATGAAAATTACACCGTCATCGACGAGGACACGACGTGGAGTGGACACCTCACTCGCGCCGACATGCCCAAGGATACCGTGGTGGTCAATGGCGCGACGCTCACTATCCTCCCTGGTACACAGGTGGAAGTAGGGATGCTCTCGGTCTACGATGGTCGCATCGTAGCTCTGGGTACGGCCACAGAGCCCATCCGTTTCACCAAGCAAGCCCCTGACCTTTCCAATTTGCCCGCAGACTACGCTCCCTATGACCGGGAGTGTTATTTTTTTCCTGAGGTAGGCATGATCGAATTCGCGACGTATGTCGAAGCAACCACTGAGCCCTCAGTCTTCCGTCACGTTACTTTTGAGGGTATGGGGACATCCGAATGGGTAGGGAGTGACAACTGTCCTTGGAACATGGGGATGAGGAATCCTGTCCGTGATTGGTTCATCCGAACGGCCCATGCCTCCGAGCGTCGGTTCGTGGAGTATCCTGCTCTGAGAGTTGATGGCGGTAAGCTCCAGTTAGAAAGCGTGTCGTTCCGAAACAATGCTCATGCTGATATTGAGGCCAATCACTACTTTGGCAATGATTGGGAAACGTACGATTTTCTACACGTGATAGATTCCAACTTCGAAGGTAACACCGTTGGTAGAGCCGTCATCTCATATATGTTCTACGACGAGGGCATGACACATAACCGATCGGGTGCCGTTCTCCTGCGGAACAACTGGTACGGTGATGCGAGTGGACCGACGACCGCGAGTAATCCCGGTGGCACGGGGGAGCAGTTGATTGGTGATTTTGAGCTCGACGGTTGGAGTGTCACTCCATTTTCTTCAGCCTGCACGACAGATTGTTTCTCGAATGTCCTCTTTCTCCCAGGACTGGAAGCAAGCCGATTGTATGATGACCAAAATTCATCATGTGTCGCAGACAAAGTAGATCCGAAGCGAGCTTGGGAACCTAGTTGCAACAACGATGCCCGCAAACTCTATCTCGATGCGTCAGGGAAGAGTATTGATCCCGACATTCATACCAAAGAGGGGGACGTGTTGGATGAGACCCCTACGGGAGCCAATATCTACCAGTCTTTTCTTGAAAAACTGGAAAGAATGAAGAGTACCGATCATCTTATTAATGATTGGCAAGCGGTGGCGTATGATTGGCGACTTTCTTTGGATGATATTCTGGATGATGGAACTGTGGCTCAGCGACTTCGTGAGTTAGCAGACACTTCAAAGTCAGGAAAAGTGACGATCGTGGCCCATTCCAATGGTGGTCTCTTGGCCAAGGCATTGATGCAAAAAATTGGTGATACAGAAGCGGGGAATCTCGTCGACAAGATAGTTTTTGTGGCAGTGCCTCAGGTGGGTACCCCTGCTGCCGTTGCCGGGTTGCTTCATGGGTACAAGCAAAATTTCTTCCCCGTTCTAGATACTCCCACGGCGCGGGGGCTGGCAGAAAATATGCCAGGAGCCTATCAGCTCCTTCCAACAGATCAGTATTTTTCTTCAGTCGAGACTCCAGTAGCGACCTTTGATACTGATGGTTCATTAGAATGGCATCAGCGCTATGCTGACACGGTGGATTCCCAGGGAAAGCTCCATGATTTCTTGTCAGATACATTTCGGCGAGTCACTGCGACCAACACTGATACCGAGACATTGGCCGATTTGAATGAGTCACTTTTGAATCACGCGGAGCAACTTCATGATGATCTGGATACCTGGGTCGCTCCGGCTGGCGTGCGGGTGGTGCAGATAGCCGGATGGGGGGTGCCAAGCACGCTCAGTAGTACAGCATACACACCGGAGAAGAGGGAGCTGTGCGATGATTTGCTGTGTCAATCAAATATCGAATTGCTGGAGCCAAAGCACAAATTTACTATCGATGGTGATGGGACCGTCGTGACGCCGAGCGCTCTCTGGATGAGTGGCGTGGAACGGTATTGGGTGGATTTAAAAAAATATACCACAGATCATAAACTCGAAACATTATTTGGATTGCTGGGGATCGAGCATGCTAACGTGTTAGAAATTCCTCAGCTGCGTACGTTTCTTGCCGATCTCATTACTGGTACGACGAAGCCACTTTCGGAGTATACGTATTTTTCGACTGATGCGCCGGCTTCGACTGATAAGCGACTGCAGTATTCACTCCATTCTCCACTGACGCTCAGTCTCCATGATGATGAAGGGCGGCACACGGGGGTTTCTCCAACTGGCGAGATAGAAGAACAAATCCCTGGGACGTACTACAAACAGTTTGGCGAGGTGAAGTATATATTTGCTGATGCAGGGTCTGCCGGACACATCGTGCTTGATGGGTACGAGACAGGGAACTTCACTTTTGTGGTAGAGGAACTGGAGGGTGATACATCACTGGGGAAGGTGACTTTCCGAGATATGCCCACTACGCCCGAAACAAGGGTGACGTTTGATGTACCGAGTGACCTAGCCAGTGCTTCGCACCTGCGGATCGATCGTGATGGTGATGGGACGACTGATATCGACCTAGCACCCAAGATTGGTGAAATTGTGACGTATGATTCGACTGCTCCAGTGACGACGGCTGTTGTGACGGGCACACAGGGAACGAATGCTTGGCATGCAAGCGATGTGACGGTGACACTGACTGCTACCGATGAGGGGAGCGGGGTGGAACATACGGAGTACTCACTGGACGGTACTACGTGGCATGTCTATGGTGGACCTGTCACGCTCTCGACTGAGGGCGCGACGACACTCAGCTACTTTTCTACTGACCAGGCTGGTAACCAAGAAGAGAAGAAAACTGAGACGATACGAATAGACAAAACCGCTCCGGAGGGCAAGATCGTGTTTAATCCTACGACGCAGAAGCTCGATATCACTGGTACCGACAATCTTGGTGGCACGGTCACTGTGGCTATCATCGAACAAAAGAAGGATTTGGTCGCAACCAACGCCAAACTGAAGAAAATCAAACCCTGGTTTGAGCGCTGGCTCAAGCGCCACAAAAAGAACTTGCCAGATATGCTCGCGACACTGACGGACGAGGCAGGTCATACGACCAGTATCAGTTTCGAGAAAACGCGGGATCGCCAGGGCTATGTCTTTGTCAGAGTCCGCTCTCTCGGCTATGATGACAATGAGACAGTCCTTACTGAAGCCTTGGCTCAGTACCAGTGGCAGGTAGACAAGAGTGCCAAGTATCGGAAACTGGCGAGCTCTCTCAAAGCAGGTAATGCTCGTCTCGAGTCACGCTACATACCACGGACCGATGAGACCTGGATCATGGAGCGGCCACAGGATCTCGGTGATGATGAGCGAGATTATGACAGTGATCGACCAGTCAAGAAAAAACTACCGGGTATGGTGGTACCGTATATGCAAACAACAATGGGGATAGTCGAGGTAAAGTATTAATATAAATATATGACGAAGAAAAGAGTACTGATTGTGGCAGGAATAGTAGCTGTAGTACCAATAATTTTGGAGTACTTAGGAACTTATAACGTATGTGATTTTGTATTGATGAATGGACACCAGGGCAGCTGTCCTTTTGTGATGTCTGGTATGGAATTAGTTCTCTTCCCAACGATTCCTCTTTTTCTTTTCTCTCTCATCACGTACAAAATGTCAGAAGGGGTATTTCAGGCTTGGTGGCGGTTCGCCCGTGTCTTTGTTCCGCTGGCGATGTTCCTCATCCTTATTACGCCAGCCAATACCCACAACTGGATGTTTCCTGTTACCAAGGGTACAGTCGCTGTCGCCCTCTCAGGACTTTTTGTTCTCACTTCCCTCATCCGAATTATTATCACTCACCGGAGGCTTAAGCAGGGGAATATGTAGGAATTATTGGGAAAACGCTCTATGAAAAAGTTATCAAACAAGGGGGTAGCCATCTATCAGGCCAAGTCTGGAGCGATTGAGCTTAAGGGTGATTTTACTCGTGAGACTCTCTGGGCGACCCAGGCTCAGATAGCCGGCGCTTTTGATGTTGATGTTCGTACAATCAATGAGCATATTAAAAATATATATAAGTCAGACGAATTGAGTGAAAAGTCAACTATCCGGAAATTCCGGATAGTTCAAAAAGAAGGAAAGCGTGAAATAGAACGCGAAATCAATCACTACAATCTAGATCTCATACTATCCGTTGGATACAGGGTCAATAGTAAGCGAGCCACTCAGTTCCGGCAGTGGGCGACCAAGACTCTTCGCGCCCATATCGTGGATGGCTATACGATTAACCGTACCCGTGTTGGCAAGAATTACGACGCTTTTATGAAGGCGGTAGCCGATGTGCGGGCGCTGCTCCCCACGGGGATGCAGAGTGATACCGGGAGTATCCTCGAACTGGTACGCATGTTTGCTGATACCTGGATGTCGCTCGATGCCTACGACAAAGAAACACTCGATATCCGCAAGCCAACCAAGAAGAAAGTAGCCCTGACCGGAGCCAAGCTTGCGGAGAGTGTTGCCGTGCTGAAAAAGGAACTCATCCACAAAGGCGAAGCCACCGACCTCTTTGCTACGGAACGAAATCGAAACGCTCTGGAGGGGATAGTCGGCAACGTCATGCAGGCCTTTGCTGGAGCCGATGTCTACCCAAGCGTCGAGTCCAAGGCGGCCCATCTCCTCTATTTTATTGTGAAGAATCATCCCTTTATCGATGGGAACAAGAGGACAGGTGCGTACTCGTTTGTCTGGTTTCTCAGTCGGGCCAAGGTACTCGATACCAGGCGACTCACCCCAGAGGCACTTACGGCCCTGACGCTCCTCATCGCCGAGAGCAATCCTCGCGACAAAGACAAGCTCATCGGGCTCGTGATGATGCTGATCAGCAAAAAGTAGCCAAAACCGGCCTAGAGCTGGTTTTTGCTTGTTTTGGAGGGTTTACCCCGTTAAATTGTCCGCATTTAACCGGGGTGGTAGAATATACGTAAGGAGTTACGTAACAGGGTACGTACTAGGTAAGTCGTAAATGGATGGTCTATGACCAAAAAAACAGGAGACAAAAGCGTGCGGAAGCTGACCAAACTCGGGGGAAAGTCGATTGGTCTCACTCTCCCCATCGAACTCGTTCGTGAGCTCGGGTGGAAGGAAAAACAAAAGGTGACTGTGAAGCGAGTCCGAGGGGGATTGGTAATCCGGGATTGGAAGGAATAGTATTTTAGCATATGTCTCGCATCAAGGGTGTTTCGAAAGTTGATATGCCTCGGGAAAAGCTCGAGAAATATGGTCCGGAAAAATTGACGGACAGTGAATTGTTGGCGCTGTTGCTCGGGTCCGGAATTAAAGGACTGAATGTCTTGCAACTGGCTAAGAAAATCCTGAAGCTCATTGAAAAGATGGGAGTAGAAAAAGTGACACTCGAAATGTTGTTCGAAGAAAAAGGTCTAGGAAAAGCCAAGGCATCACAAATCATTGCTATCCTCGCCCTAGGGAAAAGGTTGCAAAGCAAGGAAAAACCGGAAATTCTGACGCCTCAGGATGTTTGGAAACTATGCGCGGATTTTCGAGAGTCCAAAAGAGAGCATTTCGCAGCCTTTTATCTTGATACGCAGGGGAAGGTCATCGATCGGCAGATTATCTCTATCGGTACGCTTGATGCCAGCTTGGTCCATCCGCGCGAGGTCTTCGAGCCGGCTGTTTCTCTCCGTGCTGCCAGCATCATTGTCGCTCACAATCATCCTTCTGGAAATTTAGAACCATCAAGAGAAGATATTGAGATAACCAAGCAGCTGGTAGAAGCCGGAAAAATCCTGAATATCCAGATCATTGATCATGTTATCATCACGAAGATTGGCTTTACAAGCACCAAAAAGAAGGGCATTATTTCATGAGATCCCCTATGAACAAGAAAGAGCTGACAGAACAGGACATTTGCTCGAAATTTATTCTCCCAGCAGTGACATCTGCGGGGTGGAGCTTGCAGTCCCAGATTCGTGAGCAGTATTCTTTTACGGCAGGACGCATTATTGTTCGTGGCAATACGATTGCGCGCGGAGACCGTAAGCGTGCTGATTTTATTCTTTTTCAAAAGCCCAACACTCCTCTTGCTCTCATCGAAGCCAAGGATAATAAGCATTCCGTCGGCTCTGGTATGCAACAGGCGCTTGAGTATGCTGAGGCCTTGGATATTCCATTTGTCTATAGTTCAAATGGTGATGCATTTCTTGAACATGTTTTGCTTCCGAGTGCTGATCCTATAGAGCGAGAGATACCAATGGATCAATTTCCTTCTCCTGAAGAACTCGCTCGGCGTTACCGGGAGCTTAAAGGTATTACCTCAGAGGTAGAAGCTGTTTTTGAACAAGAGTACTTCCAAGAACTTGGAGGTAAAGAACCTCGTTATTTCCAGAGAGTTGCTATTAATCGTGCTGTTGAAGCTATAGCAAGGGGACAGAAACGTATCCTTCTTGTGATGGCAACCGGAACAGGAAAGACCTTTACTGCCTTTCAGATCATCTGGCGTTTGTGGAAATCCAAAACGAAGAAGCGAATCCTTTTCCTTGTAGACCGAAATATCCTTGCCGATCAGGCAATGATTAATGATTTCAAATATTTTGGTGATAAGATGGTAAAGATTCAAAATCGTTCTGTTGATAAAGCATACGAAATCTATCTGGCCCTCTATCAAGGAATTACTGGCATCGAAGAAGAAAAAAACATCTTCAAACAGTTTTCTCCCGATTTTTTTGATCTTATAGTTGTAGATGAGTGTCATCGTGGCAGTGCGCGCGAAAATGCCCTGTGGCACGATGTTCTTGATTATTACAAGAATGCCACACAGATCGGATTGACCGCTACACCTAAAGAGACGAAAGATATCTCCACGCAGCACTATTTTGGTGATCCGATTTATACATACTCACTTAAACAGGGGATTGATGATGGATTTCTTGCACCATACAAGGTTGTGCGATTTACAATTGACCGCGACGTCGAAGGCTACCGTCCCGAAGAAGGGAAGACGGATATGTATGGCAATGAAGTCCCAGATCGTATTTACAATCGTAAAGACTTCGATCGAGAAATCGTCATTGATGATCGGACGAAGCTGGTAGCTCGAAAAGTCTCTGAATACCTCAAGGCCACTGATCGAATGCAGAAAACCATTATCTTTTGCGTCGACATCGACCATGCTGAACGAATGCGGCAGGCTCTCGTGAATGAGAACCCTGACAAAGTATCCGAGAATCGTCGCTACACCGTCCGTATCACAGGTGAAAATCCCGAAGCACCCAAGGAACTTGATCATTTTATAGACCCAGAAAGTCTGTATCCAGTTATTGTGACAACATCCAAGCTCATGACTACGGGTGTAGATGCACAAACCTGCAAAGTGATCGTGCTCGATACGAATATCCAGTCTATGACTGAATTCAAACAAATTATCGGTCGCGGTACTCGTGTCCGGGAGGATTATGGGAAGCTTTTCTTTACTATTCTTGATTTCCGTGGAGTGACGGAGTTTTTTGCTGATCCTGATTTCGATGGTGATCCAGTGGTTATATATCAACCAAAAGGTAATGACTCTCCAGTGCCGCCGGAAGAGATGGATGATACAGAAAACGCTGACGGGATTACGGAGGATAATATTATCTATGGAGGTATGTCAGATGGGAAGCCAGGGATGGTACATGAGCCCAGACAGAAGTATTATGTAAAAGATGTCCCGGTAGAAGTGATCAACAAGCGTGTGCAGTATATTGGCGAAGATGGGATGCTTATAACCGAATCGCTTGAGGACTACACAAAAAAGAATATTCTTGCCCAGTATAGATCGTTGGATGATTTTCTTACCGCCTGGAGTCATACAGACAAGAAAGATGTGATCCTTGAAGAATTAGCACGACGAGGAGTATTTCTAGAAGCGCTCGAGGAGGAGGTCGGAAAGAGCTTTGATCCGTTTGATCTTATTTGTCATGTTGCCTATGGTAAGCCACCGCTGACGCGTGCGGAACGAGTTAATAATGTACGTAAGCGAGATTATTTCACTGAATACGAAGGTCGAGCCAGAGAGGTGATTGACGCGCTCCTTGAGAAATATGCTGATCAAGGAATTACCGCGATTGATGATATTGGAGATTTAGGCGTAGTGCCGTTTATTCATATTGGTACACCAGTCGAAATTGTTAATGTCTTTGGTGGTCGTGAACAGTATCTCGAAGTAGTCAAAAAAATCCAAAAAGAAATTTATACATAAGATATGTCTCTTCAAGCAGCAGTCAAATCTATTCGGGATATCATGTGGAAAGATGAGGGTGTTGATGGTGATGCTCAGCGTCTTTCTCAGCTTGTGTGGATGCTGTTTCTCAAGATTATTGATGATCGAGAGAAACAGTCAGAGCTTGAAAACAGTCGTTATCGTTCATCAATCCCAGAAAAGCTTCGCTGGCGAAACTGGGCCGCCAATGCCGAAGGGATTACAGGGGATGAGCTGCTTGATTTTGTGAATAATGAGTTGTTTCGACAACTCAAAGATCTCAAAGTTCATCCAGAGGATTGGCTCGGATTGATTATCAAAGAAGTGTTCAACGATACCTTTAACTACATGAAGTCGGGGACGCTTATTCGTCAGGTTATCAACAAAATAAATGAAATTGACTTTAATAAAAAAGAAGACCGGCATTACTTTAACGAAATCTATGAACAGCTTCTGAAAAGTCTGCAGAGTGCTGGGAGTTATGGCGAGTACTATACCCCGCGTGCTTTGACGAGCTTTGTGGTTGAGATGGTAAATCCAAAGTTGGGTGAAATTATTCTTGACCCTGCCTGTGGAACAGGTGGATTTTTGGTCAATACCTTGGAGTACATTGCGGAACATGAGGTCAAAACACAGAAAGACAAGCAACGTCTCGAACGTTCAATTCGGGGCATTGAACTCAAGCAGTTGCCTTATACGCTCGCTCTCACTAATTTGATTTTGCATAGCGTAGATATTCCAGAACAGATCACTCGTGGCGATGCTCTTTCAAAACCACTGCGTGAATATGGCCCAAAAGATCGTGTGGATGTTATCGTAGCCAACCCTCCCTTCGGTGGATCAGTCAAAGATGGTACTACCGGGAATTTTCCGCACGAGTTTCGTACTCGTGAAACAGCCGATCTCTTTCTTGTGCTATTCATTCATTTGCTCAAGCCAACGGGACGAGCGGGTATTGTGCTGCCGGATGGCACGCTGTTCGGCGAGGGGGTCAAGTCTGCTATTAAACAGAAGCTGCTTTCGGAATGTAACCTCCATACCATTATCCGACTTCCACAAGGGGTATTTAGTCCGTATGCTGGGGTGAACACCAATCTTCTTTTCTTTGAAAAGGGAAATCCAACCAAGGAAATTTGGTACTATGATATGCCGCTTCCTGAAGGGATGAAGCAGTATACCAAGAATCGTGGCATTCGTGATGAAGAATTTGACCCCGTGCGCAAGTGGTGGAAGAAGCGCACACAAAACGAGCATGCGTGGAAGGTTTCGATCAAGGATATCGAAGCGCGGAATTATAATCTGGACTTCAAAAACCCAAGCAATAGCGGCACCATTGAACACGAGGATCCAAAAGAAATTCTCGCAGGGATTTTGAAGATGGAGAAGGAGATTGAGAAGATATTGGGAGAAATCAAGAAAGAGATATGAAAATAATAAAGAAAATAGAGGTAAAGCATTTCAGATCTGTCTTTGAGCAGACGGTTGAAGAATTGAGTCATCTTAACGTATTTGGAGGGCAGAATGATAGTGGAAAGTCGAATATTTTGAAGTCATTGAATTTGTTTTTTAACAATCAGACCTCATTCTTAGAGGGGTTTGATTTTCAAGCTGATTTCTCTATGTATTCAAAGGTTAAGGCAAGAGAGAGCAAGAAGGGTAGGCAGTATATTTCAATAAAAATCTTTTTTGATGCTTCAGAGATAAAAGGGAAAACCGGATTAAGGAAATTAGCTGAGACCAATGAGGCCAGTGGTGGTCTGTGGATTGAAAGAAAATGGTGGGCGTATAGTGAGGACGGTTCATATGAACAAACTCTTCCTAGTTATATAACTACGGCAGATCAGGGCATAAAACGTTCATTTTCAGTTTTCCTTCAGTCAATAAAATTCGTCTATATACCAGCATTTAAGAGTGAGGAGGTATTTTCGTATATTTTAAGATTATCAGCAAAAAATGAAGGCCTTTTTTTAAGTTCTAATGCGAAAAATGAACTAGACAGCAATATTGTTAAAACTACCCAAGAATTTTCCAAAGATTTTTCGGACGTTACTGGGATTCAAACAACGATTACATTACCAATTTCCCTTGAGTCGTTTTGGTCGAGCCTGGAAGTGAATAGTCAATTTGAAGGAACGCCTGGCGTGATTCAACGTGGTGATGCGAAGGATTATCAAATAAAGTTTACATCAAGAGGAGAGGGAATCAAGAGTCTTTTTATTCCGGTAGTCCTTGGATGGCTGTCTAGGAAAGCGAGTAGTAGTTACTGGATTTGGGGCATTGATGAGCCGGAGAATGCGCTTGAAGCACTTAGAGCGGACAATTTATTTAGTAAGTTCTTTGAATATGCGTCGTATGCTCAGATTTTTGTCTCTACGCATTCACCGTCTTTTATTTTCCCTCAAGAAGACGGATATGATAGAGGGAGCATCGATAGTATTTGTCGAGTATTTATTACCAAGCAAGATATTCCTGGCTCGACGACATTCGAGTTTATTAACGAGAGAACAGATGAACTTGAAAATTTATTTGGTTATGATTATGGTTCATTTTTACGTGTCCAAAAGGACTATTCTTTGAGTATTAAGAAGCAAGATGATCTTAAGAAAGAAATAGAAGAACTTCGTAAGTTAAACCTACCAGTATTATTTGTTGAGGGGAAAACAGATAAGAAAATTTTGGAAAATGCATGGAAGAAACTTTATCCTAAAAAATTACAACCTTTTTCGATTTTTGATCAAGGTAATGCTCAGCAAGTCTCTTTAGCACTTGAGAACTCGAATGTCTTTAGAAGGGATGTTATTTTTGGTTTATTCGACTTTGATTCTGAAGGTTATCAAAGGTGGAACGGATTAGAGTCACACGGCTACTCTTTGGACTCTTCAAGTTCTCCGGAGTCTTGTCTGGTACGGAAAAGAAATGGCAAGAAGCATTTTGCGTTGCTATTACCAGTTCCAGTCAGTGGGAATATACGTGATCAAGTGATTAATCCGAGTAGTAAGAGGCATTATCAGGATCGTTCGAAATTGACTATGGAGCTTATGTTGCATAATGTTGTTAGTCTCGGAAGTCATTTTGAGACCGTAAGTACGCCAGGAAATGGCCAGGAGGTTAGATTTAAAGGCGATAAGATGAGTTTCGCGAATAGTACCGCGAAGTTAACTAAGAGAGATTTCCAAAATTTTAAGCAGTTATTTACTACAGTTGAGGATCTAAGCAAGTAAATCATGATTTGGCCAACAAAAAAATTAGGAGAAGTATGTGAAGTGATTGGTGGCGGAACACCAAAAACCGGCGTTTCTCGGTATTGGTCTGGGGATATTGTTTGGATTACGCCAAAAGATTTAGGAAAGCTAAAGGGCAATGATATCTATGATTCCTGTAAAAAGATTTCGAGTGAGGGCTTGAAGGAGTCATCTGCGAGACTCTTGCCAAAGGGTACGGTAGTTCTTTCATCGCGTGCGCCGATAGGATATGTATCTATTGCAGGCGTTCCATTGGCTACAAATCAGGGATGTAGGAGTTTCATTTGTGATGACAGAAAGATCTATAACAAATTTCTTTATTACTATTTGGTGACTAAGCGAGAATACTTAGATCAGCTCGGCGGAGGGTCCACCTTCAGGGAAGTTTCAGGATCAAAGTTGAAAGAAGTTGAAATTCCGCTCCCGCCGCTTACAGAGCAAAAAAAGATCGTAGCGAAATTGGAGAAAATGTTGGCGAAAATAAAAGAGGCAAAGCGACTTTGCGCAGAAGCTCGCGCCGCTACCCAATCCCTGTTTTCGGCCGAGCTTCATAAAATATTCGAAGAAGGAAAGAAAAAGGGCTGGGAAGAAAAGATGATTGATGAAATAGCTGGCACTGTTCAGTATGGTTATACTGCTTCCGCTCGTGAAAAAGGGAGCGCACGACTTCTTCGTATCACAGACATTCAAAATGGTGGTGTAAGCTGGGAGTCTGTTCCTTTTTGTGAATGTGAAGATTTGGGGAAATACAAGCTTTATGATGGCGATATTGTATTTGCTAGAACCGGCGCTACGGTTGGTAAAAGCTATCTTATAAATAATCCTCCAGAGAATGCAATTTTTGCTTCATATCTCATACGTGTTGGCACAGACCGCAAGCAGTGTTCACCAGAACTTCTATACTATTTTTTTCAATCAATGGATTATTGGGATCAAATTACAGAGCATGCTGTAGGTGGAGCGCAACCAAATGTGAACGGTTCGAAGTTAAAAAAAGTTAAGATTTTTCTTCCATCTCTTGTTGAGCAAGAGAAGATTGTTACACGATTGGATAAACTTTCGGCTAAGCTGAAAAAACTTGAAGAACACCAAAAATCCACAGCCCTCGACCTCGCTCGCCTCGAACAGGCTATACTGCAAAAAGCATTCAGTAGAGATAATTTATTATAGGAATAAGATATGTCCATTCCAAAGTTTGACGAAACATTTGTTCCAATTCTTGAAGTTTTGGCGGATAGTCAACCAGCTCGGCGAGCTGACTTGGGATTGAAACTTCTTGAAACGAAGCGATTTGTTCTATCTCCAGAGGAAGAGAAAATGGAGACAGCGAGCGGTGTGAATTTGTATGCGAATAGAGTTGGTTGGGGGTCAGCTTATTTGAAGCAGGGGAAATTTATCATGTCGCCCGAGCGAGGCTCTATACAGATTACAGAAAAAGGTAAACAGTTGCTTGAGAGCGGTAAAGGGCTAATGCTTTCAGAGCTTCGCCGAGACCCAGACTTTTTAGCGCATCAAAAGAAGATTTCAATTGAGCGAGATAGTGAAAAAGCTCTAGAATCAGGAAGTGTCACACCGCAAGACATGATTGATCTTGGATTCCAAAGTATTACTGAGGCAGTAAAACAGGAACTGCATGAGAAGCTTGTCACAGTGAATCCGTATTTCTTTGAAAAGATTGTTTTACAGCTTTTTCAAAAAATGGGATATGGGGATTTTCTTGAAACACCAAAGTCGGGGGATGGCGGTATTGACGGAATTATTAACCAGGACCAGTTGGGTGTTGAAAAGATATATATCCAGGCCAAGCGGTATGCCGATGGCAACAAAGTCCGAGAGCCACTCATCCGGAACTTTATTGGTGCGATGGCGGGAGATACCAATAAGGGTATCTTTGTGACCACTTCAGAGTTTGATGATGGCGCCATCAAGAAGGCGCGTGAAGCAATGCATAAAATTATTCTGATCGATGGCGAAAAGTTGGTTGATTTGATGGTGCGTTACAATGTCGGTGTTCAAATCAAAACAACATATGAAGTTAAGCAGGTAGACGAAGATTTCTTTGAGGAAAATTAAACAAAGAATTACGTAACTAATTACGTAATTAATCCGCAGAGTGTATGAATAAACAGTCACTCATCTCATTTCTCAAGGGAACCGGTCCGGATAGCCAGGGGAGACTTCATGCCGATATCTTGAATTTTTCTGATGAAGAACTGGAAGAGGTTCATGACTATATCCAGTGGCTGTTTCCGCTTCGCGAGAAGAGCATGGCTGTGCCGGGCTCGCCAGTAGTGGAGAGTGAAGACATGGCGAAGCTACTGAGAGCTGATGTGCGTGTGCAAGAGAATATGCGAATGGCACTCGATCGAATGAAGCGTTTCTATACTGACAATGACCATTGGCTCGAGCAGGGGGATCACAACCACCTGCGTATCACCCGCATCCTCAAGTCGCTTTGTCTCCTTGGCTTGCGAGACGAGGCCATTAAATTTCATAACTTCATCCTCCAAAGAGTCGAATCCGCCCAGCCTGTGACACGAGAATCACTTGCCTACTGGGAGAAGAGTGTTTCGGAAAGGAAACAATTTTAAGATAGAGAACGCGTATGAGACAAGGGGGATATACTGACCATTCCTTCTTGTTTTACTATGTATTGACTGATGGCGCATTTTGTGCCATCATATTATGTTCATTTGTGAGCATCCCGCTCATATCAACCAGGAGGAAATGAACATGCTGAAGGAACTGCATCTGATGGCGCGCGTGATTTACACCGCGGTCATCGTTCTGCTCTTTTCCGTCCATAGCGGATTCAGCTTCACGACGTGCTTCATGGGCATCGGCTGGATCATCTTCGGGATGAGCTTCCTGTTTCAGTACTACGTGCTTCACCTCCTGCTGAAGCAGAGTGGTGCAACCCCACGACGTAGGCTCTACATCCTGATCGGCTGGTTCGTGGTGTCGATGGCCGGCATGTCGTTTGCTGGGTACATGACACCTTCCCTGAATGATTTGTTCATGTTCGAAAGCGACAAAGAGTTTGTCCACAAGGTGGCGCTCTGGGGGGGTATCTATGCCGCCTTCGGATCGAACTTCGTTGCCATGACGTGTGCAAGGCGTGCGTTCAGTCGACATGGCGGCTTGGGCTGAAGGGCGGCGTCCAACCGGCGGGAACTCCCGCATACCAAGGCTACTTGGTTTCGACCAGGTAGCCTTTTTCTTTTTTTAGATCGGGCCGAGGTTGGCATTATAGTATAGAATATAACAGTGAACTAATTTGACTATTCTAACACCTCGATCAAAAATTAGATCGTTAACTGTTCATATGGAAGCCTATGCCAATTCCGACCAATGGTTACTCTAAAGAAATGCTCGAACTACTTGATATTTACTATAAAACAGGTATCTGGAGGAAGTATAATTGGTATGATTTTTTAGAGGAATTAAAGAAGATTCTTTTAAAGTAAAAATCAAAAGAGAACAATTTTCTTTTGATCATGCATGAGCATTTGTTTGTTTTTCAGAAGGTATAATTACGTAATTAATTACGTAATTAATATTTGGAGATATGTTAAAACTATGATCAAAAAGTATTTCTATATCGGGGCGTTTGGGTTCTCGGGGGATTATATGAGGACACCTTGAAGTAGGGGAAATTAAAGAGAGAACGTCTTTCGACCTCCTCTCTTCATGTTTTTGTTTTCATTTTTTTGGCAATGGACGAAGTTTATCTCCGGCTTTTGGGAGCGCGCTGTGAAAGTGCGCTTCCGGCCGCTTTCTTTGAGTCACGGCCGGTACGGCCATCACGCAGGACGCGACTTGCTGCCTTCGCTGCACTCGTGCTTGTTTTTCGGTTTCCAGACATAGTCTTTTCTTGTTGTTTTGATTAGCCAGGCTCGACGTCGGGAGGGGATTCCTCCGCCTGACACCACTAGAATAATTCAAAGCGATTGTCATGTCAATAGGTGTTGACAATGCTTACATAATTATACAGATGCGTTGACAAAAGTATGGTAAAGTGATAGAAAGGGTGGTAATATTGAACTAGAATTAAAGCTACAAATATGGCTACTTTCACCGATATCAGGGGGATGCGCGAGCAGTATGGGATGTCCCAGGCTGAAC
>JACCDT010650066.1_pt1 | contig 17025 bp, 19 predicted proteins | sample 7446291 | NCBI WGS metagenome assembly JACCDT01 (sample SAMN15323446, study PRJNA562643) | freshwater metagenome | isolation source: river surface water | place: USA:Blue River Watershed | collected 2017-08-17 | reverse complement strand
CCATTAAATAATTACCCTCAACAACTTGACTATACTGGAACAACTAAGTGGAAAAAAGATAATACATTAGGACTTGGTGGTTTTATTACTCTAAGCCCTAGTATTGTTTTTGAATATGATAGTGTTGATTACCATAACTATGGCAATGGCGAGATTGTGCTAAATATTAATTTAGGCATTAATCAGTTTAGTAATAATGTTGATTGGGTTAAAAATATTTTATTCAAAGACATGACGCAATTCGATACCATTAAATCAGACCATGTTATCACAGTTAATGTTATTGGTAAAGATGACAAGGTTATTGCATCTCCCTATCAGGTTAATGCTGGTGATAAGATGGTTTTAAAAATTCCAGTAAGTAAAACTGAAAATACTAAAGTGTTACGGTTTAGTTGTTATGGTAACAATGTAATAATTGGTTAATCGAAAGGTGGTAAGTATTCCGCCTTTTTATTTTATAGGGGGTACGTTATGGGTTTTCTTGATGGTATGACTTCTCACGATAAGTTGATACTTGCTGGGATGGTTATATCTGGTTTTGCGGTAGTGCTTGCAATGGTATTATTTAGTAATGCATCCGTTAACATAATGGGCAAAGTTAAAATTAATTATAAAGGTGAAGATTCAAATGGATAAAGTTAAAAATGTTATGGCTCTTAAACTTAGAATTTTAATGAGGAAATATTGGATTGTTAATACTACACTGGAGATTATCTTGGCTTTTTGTTTCTTGGTTGGTGGTGTATTCGACATCGATCGTGGCACCACAATGATTCAAATTATTGCAAAACAACAAACAGAAGATAATTATATTCTAGTGGCATTTGGTCTGTTCTTTATTATTTGCTTCATTGTTGAAGCTTGTCTAGGGTTACTGCGTTCAAATAGTAAATGGATTATGGGGTGGAGATTATTTGTGTCGTTTTTTATACCAGCACACATTATTTATAACGTGGTTTATATGCATGTAGAGTTATTTAGTGCTGATAGTTTATTGTTTGTAATCATTCCGATCGGAGAATTTGCATTATTAACGGTTGCTAGAATTAATGCTGACCAATTTAATTATGATTCATACTCAGATTATGACCGAAAAAATGATTATGAGTAGGATCTTAATCTTCATCACCATAACTATAATTTTAACCAGTTGTGCATCAACTGGTTTTTTTAATCCTCATGCAGCAGTTAGTTACTGCCCAAGTGAGAATTTTTCTTGTCAACTTAAATTTAACTAACTTAAAAAGGAAATTAATATGTGTACACGTGTATCTTATTTTAACGGTAAAAAGAAAATTGCTGTGGTAGTCCGTACTATGGATTTTGCAAGCCCAACAGGTATGCAAGATGGTTTATTTAACGCTGGTGAGTCAATCACCAATCCAGTAGAAAATTTAACTGCAGGCGTAACCAAATACGCTTTCATTGGTAAATACTCAGATATTGGCTTTACCGTTCTTGGTAAACACTTTGGTGCTCGTACTGTGTCGGATGGTGCTAATAGCCAAGGTTTAAACCTTGGTACATTGTGGAATGCAGGCAGTCGCTTTGATACCTCTGTTAAGCAGCCAGCTGATTGTTTTTCTGGTATTAGTTTGCCTCAGTTAATCCTTGGTACATGCGGTACTGTTAATGAAGTGATCAAATTGTTTGAAGCTGACAAAGTAACTTACTATGATTTTAGCGGTAAAGAAAAAGTTAAATATGTGTCTAAAAAACGTGTGAACGTACCGACCAAAGAAGTAGCAAGTTTTGCAACTATCCATTTAGCGTTATCCGATAAAACAGGTAATGACATGGTCGTTGAGTTTGAAAATGTAAATGGTAAAGATGGTGTAGCGGTGTTTTATCCGAATCCAGTAGGTGTTTTAACTAATGCGCCACATTTCACTTGGCAAATGGAAAATCTACGTAACTATGTTGGATTGACTGACAAGTTTAATGTTACCAAGGGTGATTTTATGGGTGTTGAAATTGACACTACTGGTTTTGGTAATAACTTACGCTCTTTACCAGCTGACAACACTCCACCTAGCCGCTTTGTGCGTTGTGTAGTGAACAAAAATTTAATGCTTAAAAATGGTAGCTTTGACACTGTAGATACTGCTATGGCTGCATTAGATCAGATTATAGGTAGCGTAGTATTATCAGAGGGAACAAGTGTGAATCATGGCACATTAAGCTCAGATGTAGATTCTACATTATGGATTAGTATGTACGACCTTGAGAACTTTAGGCTTTATAAGAAAACTCCAGCGTCATTTAACTATGTTGAAGTTAATTGTAAACCGTTGAAACTTGAAATGTCTCCAGTTGAATTACAAGCTTGTTTAGAACAAGTAGCTTAAACCCAGCAAGCTAGAGTGTAAAAACTCTAGCTTTTATTTTATGGTAGATACATCATGACAGAAACAGAATTAACACTAATTGAATTGGCCAATAAACATGGCATCACTAATAAACTGGAACTAGCACATTTATTGGCACAATGTAACCATGAAAGTGCTAATTTTACACGAATGGTTGAAAATCTTAATTATTCAGTTACGGGATTACTGACTACATTTCCTAAATACTTCACAACCACTACAGCAAACAAGTACGGACGTACGCTAAATCAACCGGCTAATCAATCTGAAATTGCGAATATTGCTTATGGTGGGCGCATGGGTAATCGTCCAGGAACAAATGACGGCTCAGACTTTCGAGGTCGTGGAGTTATCCAATTGACTGGACGTGATAACTACACATTATTTAACCAATGGCTTAAAGCCAATGGTTATAACTTTGATGTAATTGCCAGACCTGACGAAGTTGGCATCAATCAGGAACTCCAGCTTTTATCCGCTATCTGGTTCTGGCAAGCTCATAAGTTAAGTGTGTCAGCTCAGAAAGATGATGTTGCAGCAGTGACTAAGTTAATTAATGGTGGTACTAATGGACTAGCTGAGCGCGAATTCTTAGTTAAGAAGTACAAAAAAATGTTGAGTATATAGTTTGGTTTGACACCAAATAAAAATAACGTGTTACGGTACATTATTTATCTGATGTTCTATTAATTTTAACTATACACGCAGACTATTTATTGCTTTTTACAACATAAATACATTTATTTATTGCGTTATTGTAATAAATAACCCACGAGCATTGAGCATATCCGCCAAATAAGCTACAATATCGTACTTATTGGAGGATTTATGAAGAAAATATTTGCGGTTGCTACAGTTTTATCTACTTTGTCATATAATGTATTTGCTGCTTCGTGTGGTATCTCTGCTCAAGCATGCCTCAATGGATGCTGCCCAGAAGGTGCACCTAATGATAATTATCTAGTAAACCAAAATATTTTCACATTAAGTGCTAACAAAACTACTAAATTTGCTGATTGGGTTAGTTACATAGTTGAACCACAAAATGTAAGTGGACCTAGCAGAACACGAACTTGGAAAAAAGACCCAAATATTCCAGCCATCGACACAATGTCACCAAATGATTATACTGATGCTAATGCAACATGCGGTTATGACCGTGGTCACCAAGCGCCATTGGCTGCATTCAGTAATAATGATCTTTGGGCAAACACAAATTATCTATCGAACATCACACCACAAATGGCGGCTTTGAATCAAGGTTCTTGGGAACGTTTAGAAGATGCTGAGCGTAAACTACTATCTAAATATACAAAAGTATATGTTGTGACTGGACCGTACTATACAGGTGAACCAATGTGCGGATTGCCTAAGTCATCCGTACCAGCTATAGTACCTAATGGTTATTGGAAAGTTGTGTCAGTGGTTGACAGTGCAGGGCATAGTCAATCAGTGGCGTTTATGTTTAGCCAAAATACTGAACGCACAGCCAAGTATTGCGATTATAGAACTACAATTAGTAGCGTTCAATCAAAAACTGGACTAAACGTATTACCTAATAAACAAGATGCTTATAGCAATACATTGGTTGCTGATTTGGGTTGCTAATTCGTGGAATTATGTGAAAGACATGTAAAGATAATAAATAGTCAATACAAGGCTATTTAACAGCATCCAATATTGTGCGCAAATTATGAGCAGGTAATATTAGGATTAATTAATATCTCAAAATTTAAAGAATTTGCAATAAAACAATACTTGTGTGCTAATTCATGTAGCTCATTAGCTAATTTCATATGTTCCATGTTTTTAATTCTTATTGTAGGATTAAGTGTTGCTTCAATAAATTTGCCTGAACCGTTCGAGTCAATTTGCATTTTTGCAGTAGCTATATCGTTGTATTCTTCAACAATTATATTGTTATCGGAACATAGATGTAAGTACCATAACATATGGCATGAAGAAATAGATGACAGGAGTAAGTCCTCAGGGTTATGCTTAGATATATCTCCAGAAAACATCGGATCTGATGACCCATGGATTACTGGTTTTTGTGCTACCGAGATATCGTAAGACCTTGAGTAGTTTTTATAGCCAGATGTTCCACTTCCAAGATTTCCTGTCCATGATATTTTTGATTCATATAAATGTATTTTGCTCATGTTCTAAGACCTTATTCTTTGAATAACATTAATTTAGTGCTGGTGAAGTTTTTCATAAGCCATTTTATAAGCCCGTAATACTTCATTAATTTTGGTCTGATATTTATCACTGGTTTTTTTAAAAAAATCAATGATATCATCATCAAGCCTTAAAGTAACAGGCTTTTTCTCATGTGGCTTACGGATGAAAGCTAACTTTAAAAACTCTTCTGTCAGTTCAGGAGCTTCATCATAATCGTAAGTATCTTCTGAAATTGCATCAACTTTTTTCCAGTCAATTTTTGATGATTTGTTGCTCACGTTTATTTGCCTTTCTAAAAGAGATAATTCGGATAATATCAGGTAAACGCTCAGTATAAACTACAACCATTAATCTACCATCAATTTTACCGTATCCAATATAGCGAGATTCAGTATAATCAAATCTGTTATCAGGGATTACTAATAAATCAGTATTGAATAATTGTTTAGCAAATTCAAAATCTAAACCATGTTTTTCAATATTTAATTGATTTTTGCTTTCATCCCAATTAAACTGCATTTGTTATCTTTTTTAAACATAAGATATTATAACATTGTATGTATATATTGTCAATATATTTGTACGTAATTTAAGAGAAAACCCAGCTAAAAAGCTGGGTTATTTTTAATGTCTAGTTTGTTCTTCAAAAAAAGCACCTAGATCATCGGTATCTACATAAACCTTACCTTCATGCTCCAAAAAGCGTAGTAATTTTCCATCGTAATAATCTTTAAATAATTTTGGCATATCAAGCTCCTAAAATTGAATTAATGTTAATATTATAAACTTCGCTCCAAGATTCGGCAGGGTATGAGTTCACCCGTCCAAATCTCACGTCATCCACTTGTCTAACTTCCAAACCTTTTCTTCGGCAAAAATTCGCCAACTTCAAACCGTTAGCTTTCAAATTATCCACTCTACTTTGAATCGCTAAAATTGTGGCAAATTTTACCGCCTTACTTTGTATCGTCTCTGACATATCTTTAACATTAACCATGGCAGTTAATTGCTTGATCTTATCATTAGCCCGTGCCAATTTACCCATGGCGGAAGCTTACATTTTTGTCAAAAATAGTTTGTTTTGGTAATTGTTTTACAATTTTATCAAAAGCGTATAGTTTATGGTGTTTTTTACAAATTAAAGAAATATCATGTCTTTTTGCCATTTTGTAACATTTTGCACATCTTTGCAACTTTTTGTTCTTAATGCTATAATGTAGGTGTGAGAAACGAAAATAGCCCCCAAAAGGGAGCTATCCATTAATTGCCGATAATTAATATAATCCAAAAGATTATTTTAATCACAACATTTAATGTATTCATAGTTTGGCGTAACCATGATTTTTTAACGTGTTTTCTCACATCTTTCACCTACTTTCTACTTCTAGATTTAGTAAGTAATTGAATGGCTAGCCGTAGTTGTAGCTACGTCTAGCCACCAACTACTACTATGAAGTCCCATATTATACCTTATCACATAAAAGTCCAATAAAAAAAACCCGCATAAATGCGGGTTTGTGTGATTTGAGGCTATAATATGTTTTTCAACAGGTGAATTAAGTTTATCCAATCGAAACCTCTTGCATCCATAATATTTTCAATTGCATCTTCCAAGAGGTTTGCTATTGAAAAGATAAAACTTGCGTAAAATAATCTTTTACTGTTTTTAGGGCTTAGATTTAGAAATATTTTCATGTTTAGATAGCCAGAGATAGCGGTTGCTATAATTACGATGATTAATAAATTAACTGAAACATTAATTCCTTGACCCATAAATGTGGCAAAGGATAAAATTTGAATAATTAATGACGGGATAATTCTCTTTTGTACTGCCTCAACGTGACTAGACCCTAGTAATGTATATAGTATACTTATAATCAATCCTGCACCGCCTACTGCGCTACCACATATCCCTGCAAATATTGGCAGTGCACACATGAAAAATCCAGATAAATATGTACCTTTTGGCTTAAAGAGTATTAAGAAAAATAGACCAATAAGAATCACTGAAATAAGAAACATAAGGCTGGTATTATCTAATTTACTTAAAAATAAAATACTTAACAAAACACTAACACATGAAGCAATTGTTATTGTAAAATCTCTTTTATCAAATTTTGGTATTTGTCGTCCATTGATTAATGCAAACAAATTAAATAATACAAACACTACAGCACTAATTCGAACAAGCACCATCACTTCTTTAATATCATAATTTAGTATTAGTAATGATGGCATTAGGATTAAACCATTTCCGCCTGTGACAGCTACGAGACCAGAAAGAACTGTTACAATAAAAACAGCACATAAAGCTATCATTAAAAAAACTCCTTAATTAAATTTTCAAGTTTAAGGAAGATATTTTACTTTCTTACGCATTTATGTGCTTATTTATGTGGGAATTAAATTTAATAAACTGTCCGACCTTTCCAGCTACACAATCGATCTGGCTCTAGATCATACTGTCCAAAACTTTCATTTTCTACAGTATAATTAATTCCATTGTGATTGATCTGTTCGCCGACGACTAATCCGTGGCGTGCTAGGGGGTGGTTTGATTTAATTTTCATGATTGATACTCCAAATAGAAAAACCCAGATGTGGAATCTGGGCTTGGAATATTATTAATTATAATCTGTGATAGTTCAAAAACTATGATTAATAATACTTGATTAGTTAAATGATTTTTTGATTGCTTTGTTACTGATAATGCCATATTAATGCCATTTGGTATTTTGATGTAAGTAGAACAGTATGTTGATGGTGCGGAAGAAGAGACTCGAACTTTTCCCAACTAACTGTAATTGTTAAGTATATTAAATTTTTATTTTATTTGGGGCAGCTTTGGGGCAACCGTTTTAAATACTTTAAGCTTTTGAGCCTCCTCCTTTGATAATAAATTTTGTGGTTTAATCCTTGTGTAATCACGAATTGTTTCTTCGATCGTTTTATGGCCTAATAATTTTGAAGTTTCTTGTACACCTACCAATTCAATAGCATAAGCAGTAAACCAATAACGTAAATCATGAAAAGTTATGTACTCATGAACTCCGATACTAGATAGATATGCCCTCATTACTTCATTCAACTTATCGCTTCTTTTCCATGGGTTACCTGTTGCCGGATCATAAAATATATTAGTAATATTGGTAGAATTTCTTTTGTTGTATTCATAAACGAGCACCTCGTACAAAATATTTTCAAATTTATTCACATGATTTGGGTTTTTGCTTTTCATTACAATTGGAATTTCGCGAATGCTATTTTTTGACTTGGGCGTTACTTGATAACCAGAGCTGAATTGTTTTATAATCTTAATAGAGTTATTTCTAAAGTTAATTTGCTCATAATTCATAATGATCGTTTCACCAATTCTACCCCCCGAGAATAATCCGAATAATACAGTTGATCTTATGTGACAATGTGGCGCCTCAATAAGTAATTGAATACTGTTTTCGCTAAGTATTGAGATATTTTTCTCGGTCTTTTTAAGAACTCTTCTCATGTGTTTCTTAATGAATGTATTTTTGAATACGTTAATTTTGATATCGCCTAACTCTATATGATCTTCGAATATCTCGCGTAATGGTATAAATAGATTATCTACATAATCATAAGAGTTGTCTCTATCCCGATGTTTATCAATAAAGTTTATAATATCATTTAGACTGAGGTTGGCAATTTTGATATCTAAAAACTCTTTGAATCGATGTGCCAAATAGCTATTGTACGTAATAATACTACCAGCCTTTAGTTGTTCTTTTTCATAAGGTATTACAGATTCCCTAGATTCATACTCTTGTTGCTTTTTAGAAAAAATTTCTCTAAAAGTTGGAGTATTAGTTAATATTTGAATTTGTTCATTTTTACTATTCAAATTATTTATTATTCTGGTGGATTGATTAATTAATTGTTTAAAATATCCATCTTTAAAAATATTATTAATAATATCAGTAGTAACTGATTCAATTTCAAATAGGCCATCACTTACCATTGACTTAACCTGCAAAACTACATTTGCGGCCTTTAATAAATTATATGGGTTATCCGATGACTCTTTAATGGTGAACTTCTTTCCTTTAATTCGTACTCGAATCAAGCCATTACGAGTAAAAACATCTCGGTAAATTGTGCCTAATTCAAGGTTATGGTTTAATTTTTCATTCATATTAAAAATTCTCTGAAGTTGGTATATGATATAATTCTTTGTTCATATATTTAGTGTATATATACGTTATTATATAGTATATAATCGTACATATACAAACTATATTGTTATATTTATATGTTGGCAAATTTAAATTTGTAATTTAACAAATTGAATTGTTTGAAGATATTGAAGGGATTATTAAATGCAGATAACTGCTGAAATAAACAACAATGAAGTAAATGATGCAAACAAACAGGAGTTAAGACGTAAAAAGCTCAAAATTATTTTAGATAAATATTATTTTTCTATTGCGGCGTTAGCGGAAAAAATTCAAATAAGTAGAGCAAACGTATCTACATTATTATCTGGAACTCGACCATTTACTCAGTACACAGCTAATAAGATTGAAGCATCTCTTGCTTTACCGCATGGATATTTATCTAGTGATCTAGGAGATGATATTGAAATAACTGATTTTATTGATGTTAGATATTATGAGGATATGAAATATTTAGTAGGTGCATCATTTGAAAAGAAAATAAAAATACCAGTAGAAATAGCTAAACGATTTAAGTTAAATACTGGTGATGATATAGTAATGACTAGCATGAATGATGATTTGATGTACCCGACTATTAAGCTGCATGATATGGTATTTGTTGATACAAGTCAAAATACGATAGAGGATAATAAAATTTATTTAATTAAGATAAATGGATTTTATAGAATTCGTCGACTATTAATCGACAAAACTATAGTTTCAATTCATATTGATAACGAAGAAAAAAAGAAAACTTATGTTGTTAAATTATTCAGTTTAGATGACGTGGATGTGATTGGTAAAATAGTAGGCTTAATTTCTGATTTAAATTAAAAAGGGGATAAAATTGCTAAAAAAATTAAATTATCTTTATAATAAGTTGATGAGTGATATAACATATCTTAACATCCTTACGATCGTGATTGTAACGTTAGTAGCTGATGCGTGGTATTCGCTAGTTGCGTTGATGTTGGTTACGTTGATGCAAATTTTACAAATATATTCCACCATTGATTACGAGCCACTAAAGCCAAAGCTAGCATTTTACAGCGGGATAAGAAAGATTATTTTAAGATTTTGCGTAATGTTCTGTATGGGTGTGGCGTTTAAAACTATGTATATAGTAGGATTTTCTCCTGTAGATATTCAAACTAAGTATAAATTATTATCTGAGATTATAATAGGTTTTATTATATTGCCACATTTTTCTGATTGGCTGATTAAATATGACACCACTAAAAAAATATAATTATAAATCCATGCTTGCTCCGTTATAGCGTAACCAAATTTTACGCTCATGGTAATTGGGCATTATTTTGTCTACTTCTCCCCAAAACTCTGGTGAATGGTCTGGGTGTTTAATATGAGCTAGTTCATGTACCACCACATAATCTAAAATGTAAATTGGAAGCATCATACACTTCCAGTTAAAACATAAACTGCCTGTCTTTTTAGAGCATGAAGCCCAGCGATTTTGTAACTCTATTACCTGAATACTTGAAAAGCTTACCCCCATCTGATTTTGGTACAAGCCTATTCTCTCTGCTATTTTTTTTAGTCCCTTTTTGCGGTAAAAATCTTTAAAAATCTGCTTTGATTTTTCTTTTTCAAGTGTCCTTAATGAAAAATAACCATTGGATAATTTTAGCGCAACGTCTTGTGACTCTACAAACTTTAAACGATAGTTGCGCCCAAGATATATGTAACTTTCACCACTAACCAGTTCACGGACTCGTTGAGTGGCTTTTAACTCGGCAAGTTCAGCTAGCTTACGATAAATCTGTAGCTTTTTAGAACTTATAACAGCGTTGATTTCAGCATCTGATTTATTTTCAGGGGCTAAAATTGTTATCTCACCTGTTGGCTCGATGTAAATGCTTAAAGTTTTACGCCGACTTTTTTTGACGGTGTAATGTAAATCATTCTGTGCCATATTTGACTATTTCATATTTTTTATGTTTTGCTAAATCTACAATCTCGTTTGTGAGATAATCAGCATTATCAGCAAGTTCATCAATACCACTAAAAATCAAAGTATCAACAATTTTACTTTTTATATGCTTTATTTCAAAAGGCTTATTCCAAAAATCAATAATTATAATAGATTGTTGTAGCTCAATTAAAATTGACTTAGTTATTGCAATTAATGTTTGGGCTAATGATTCAGTTGATGTTATTTTAGCTTTTTGAGTAATAAAATCAAAAAATATTGCTTCTAATTGATTTAAGCCATATTGATTATCTTTGCGTCCCTGTTCAACGTCCTTTGTAATAAATAATTGTAATTCTTCAGATAATTTTTCCCAATCTTCACGATACTTTTTAAGGATTTCCTCAAGCTTTTCATAGAGTTTTGAATAAAGCGCTGGATCATTCTCCATATTCACTTTGATGTGTTTACGAATAGCATGCTCCATTTCAGAAGCCACTGATTTTTTTGAGGGTTCGCTTTTATTTAGCTCTTTGATGAAATTTGGCGAAAATAACTCTGTTGGTGGAATTTTGGGATTAACGCCAATACTAATTAAATGTTCATTTATCAACAATTTGATTTTTTCACCAACATTAGCGATAGTTAAGCTATCGTCTTTATAACGCTGTCGCATAGCAAATAATATATCACCTAAATGCTTAGCTGGGATTTTATATGCTTCTGCTGCCTTATTCGGCAAAACAATATCCATACTTTGTAAAAAATGCTGTAAGTAAACTTCAAAATTAGCTCTAAATTTAATGTTTTCAGCTAAATCAACGCATTTTTCTAAAATTAATTTTCTGGTTGGTATATCAATAAATATTTGATTTAAATAGGCTTCAATTTCAATTATTTTATTGTCACTAAATAGCTGAACCATTCTCCGATAGCGATGTTCTAAGATAGGAATTTCAGAATTAATATCTTTAAAGCTTTGCATTACTTCGTTGGCATCTTCTTGGCTATAGATACTTAAAGCATCTTTCAAATTGCCTGGATTAGCGCAATAGTCAACAATATAACCACGTGATTTACCTTTAGCCGTACGGTTGACACGTGCTATTGCTTGTAATAAATTATGTTCTTTGAGTTTTGTATCAATATACATAACTTGCTCAATTGGGGCATCAAAACCAGTTAAAAGCATATCACAAACGACTAGAAAGGTGCAGCTTGAAATTGGTTTAGCATAATCAATTTTATTTAAAAACCCGCTGATAGCGTTATTGGTCGTGGCTGATTTACGAGAGTTAGTTATTATTGCTGCTTCATTCGTTCCTTGTGAAGAAACAACCGCTTCGGCACTAATAAATGTCAATAGTTTAATTAAATCACTGTCTGGTTGTGATTTAACTGCTTCTAAAGCTATCCTAGCTTGTAGTGTCGCCATGATAGCATGCTTATAACGAACTGCAGCAATAACTGAATTAGCTACTACTTGCGCTTTGAATCCATTTGGTAAAATATTATCAATATAGTGATTAACTAAGTCATTGGCTACATTATTAACGTGCTCTGGTGCATCCAACATATCTTTGGATGTTCCATATTTTTGACGGATTGCTGCTTGTTCTTCTGATGAATACCCCTGAAGTAAAGTATTTAGTTTTTCTTCAAAAAGCATTTTGTCATAAATAGCACTATCCGCAGATCTGCCTTCATAAATGATTTGCAAGGTTGCTCCATCATCAACGGCATCCTGAAGTTTATATTTATCGATATAGCTGCCAAAGCGTTCAACGGTCTTAGTGTTGTGCCGTTCGGTTATTAATGGTGTACCAGTAAAAGCAATGCGCGTTGCATTAGGAAACGCGGTAAACAAATTATCACCCATTTCACTGCCTTGAGTACGATGCGCTTCATCAATAAGTACTAAAATATTTTCAGCTGGATTAATTTCTTTAAATACTCGATAGAGATTAACATTTTCAAGTTGCTTACCAACTCGAGTGGTAACTTTATGTTGAGATTCTTGGAATTTATGGATCATAACCATCACCACATTAGATGATGGAGTAGCTAATTTTTCTCGTAGCTGATGAGTATTATCAACATAATCAATTTTCTCATTAGTTAATAAGGCAGTTTCACCTAATTGATCTTCTAAATCAATGCGATCGTTAACCAATAGTATTTTGAATGCTTTAAGTGTATTAACGGTGCGTAGCTTACGGATAAGCATTACCATAGTTAAACTTTTACCTGAGCCTTGGGTATGCCAAATAACACCAGAACGCTCTAAAGGCGTAATTCCAGTAACTAAACGTTGAATAATTTTACTAACTGCGCGGTACTGTTGATAACGAGGTACTTTTTTAATCGTTACTCCGCTTGTAGTTGTTTCAAATAATGTAAAGCTGCGTAAAATCTCCAATAAGTTAGCTGGCGCTAACATACCGCAAATTAACTTGTCTTGTGAGGACAAGTTAGATAATTCAATACCGTAAGGTAAATTTTCAGGTGGATAAATATCTTTCCACTCAAAATAAAATTCTTCATCTGAAGTAATAGTGCCATATTTGGCAACATTGGCATAAGTAGCAATGCTAAATATATTAAACCAAAATAAGCGTTCTTCACCTTCACGTAAACCAGCTAATTTAGTTGCTTCGCGTAAATTAGCATAACGATGAATTTGAGTCACAGCTTCATGAATCGGATTAGCAACATCAAAGTCTTTGCATTCAATTACCACCAACGGCAGACCATTAACAAATAAAACTATATCAGGAATAATAAAGCTTTTATCCGTGCCAATGGTATCAATCCTAAATTGATTAATCGCAATAAAACTATTTGCACTGATATTTTCAAAATCAATCAGCTTTACTTTAACAAATTGCTCACCAGTTAGCTCATTACAATCAACTACGATAGTTTTTTTAGCAATTAGTTCGTGAATAGCCATATTGGCGGCTAATAAATTAGGATATGGCTCAACCAGTAAATCATCATAGATCTGAACTAACTGTTTATCAGTTAACCATTCTTGACCATCATCGGTAAGATTAATTTTACGCATTGACTTAATAAACTCATCACGTAAAACAATCTCACGAAAATTTGAGCGTAAGCTAAGAGTTGCATCTTGTGGTATAGCATTACAACCTTGATCAATTATTTGCCAACCAAGTCCATGCAGGCGATTTAAAAATGGTTTTTCGACGTTTTTATATTCTGACATTATTTATCTATTTCTTTCAAATAACTCTTCAACATTACTATAATCTGTTGATCTTTCATGCCTGTCATAGTAGTCATCTGGAGGCTCATATTCATATCCATAATCTTTTATTAATTTCTGTTTAATTGTACCGATATCTATTACAGATAAAATCGCATCTTCATCAATATAAATACCAGACAATTTATTAAGATAAGGTAGGGTATCATTTATAGCGTCTAGAATGAAACACTCAATACTTTCCTCAACGATAGAAATACCTTCATCACTACCGTCGTAATAATTAATTTCTTGATAAGTTTCTATTGCATTTATATCAATAGTATCATCCACCACAAAATTAATGTAGCATGGTAGGAACTCATTATTTATGTATTCATCAAGCGAATTTATCAATGAACCATTGTTTATTTTCAGATTATTAACCAAATCAATAAAGTCAGAAATTTCATCAATACTATCTTCTATTTGTGCTTCTTTTAACATGGCAAAAGTATAGTTTAATAATTCTAATGTGTTTTCATTACTGAGAAAATTATAGTCGTCAATTTTTAGTAAGATTTTTATCCAGAAGCCTAAAACTATATAATTCTGAGCAGCTACTAAAGAAAACTTTCCCAATTTGAGTTTGGAATCTAGTTCGATATTTGCTAAATTAGGCTTATCTTTCAATATCTTTGCTATAAGTAATTGTATTTTATTACTTTCATAAGATGAGTTAATATTTTGAACATAATAAATCAAGCTAATAATAAAATCAAAGCTGTATTCAAGACCATATTCATCAACATTTATTCTAGAAAATAATTTGCGTATTGACTGCTCTGTTGATTTTTTATTTAGACCACCACTAATCCCTGCTTTTGAAGTAAAAGTTAATGATCTAGTGTTTTTTAAAGCAAATAGTATATTTGAAATAGTATTACTATCTGAGTGATATTTTTTTATGATGAAATCAGTTATAGATGGGTTAAATAGTGAGTAGCTAATTATTTTAGTTTCTACGTTTATATTTCTATCAACAAAATAATTATTTGCGACACGAATGCTGGAATTATAATCAGTGTTTTGGGTTTCTGTTTTTGTAATTGTTTTAGATATGCTATTATATGCATTGATTAATTCAGATTGTTCTATTGACCCATTTGAAAAAACGACTAGTAATACGAGCATCCTAATATAATCATTACTCTGATTATCAAACGTATTAGCCCAAATTTCGGCTGGATTGTTTAACTTTTCCTCAATATCTACCCAGTATTGACTAGCTGATATTCCCGATAACCTATCTATATCTGTAATAAACTCAATTATTCTAGGATTGAAGTTTTTATGTTTTATAATTTTTAGATATCTTTTATCTTCATATAATTGATCTATGTAATTTACAGGTAACTTACTATGCCAGATATGATTATATAGTATCTCAGCTTTATTCATCTCAGAAAGCTGTTTAACGCTCAAAACATATTCGTTTTGTTTAGTGTTGGCATTATTAAATGTATCACTTAGTGATTTAGCCCTCTGAATGATATTTGTCCGACTTGTAAGAATAAACTTTTTATTTTTAGATTTTGAAATCCGTTCAATAAAATTAACGATATGTGAATCTTTGTGATTTTCAATTTCAGTTAGGTAGTTACTACCTAAAAAATCATCAAAGTAAAATAGCTGTTTTTCTTCATCTGATATTGAGAATATTTTTTCTGCATCATTAATTGAGTTTTCAATTTTATATATTTTATAGTTGTTTTTTATTCCAATCAAAATTAGCATTTCTGCTAATGTACTTTTACCAATTCCTGGCTCACCTTCAATAATAACGGTATTCTTTTTTTTCAGAATTCTGGATGCTTCTGTGACTATATCAGAAAATACGTATAAACCTGATTTTGCTTTTATTTTATTAATAAAATAATCACTACGCCCAACAATTGCGTTATTTAAAATTGTATTTAAAACATTAACACTACTTAACCAAAGTTTAAAATATCTCTTTTCAATGTCAGGATGTCTACCTAATAATATGTTTAGTTGCTCTTGCCCAATTACATAATCATCATTAGGTATATATGACGTAAATAATGCTCGAATTTTTGTTTTATTTGCTGGGTTTAATGGCACTGAGGTAACTACATAGTACTTTTGTGGTGAAAGCTTATTAACTTTTGGTTGTTCTATATTTTTTAATGTATGCAACAATCTATCAAATCCAGATTTAAGATAATGTTTACACTGAATAATTTCACTTAAATTATCTGCTCCAAAATATCTACCATCAATCCCTCCATCTCTACCAGCTTTAAATCTTGTAAATTGTTTACCATACTCAGCAGATAATAAATCGATACAAAGTGCTTCAAACTCTTTGTCATTTAATGTTGAAAAATCATAATTTGTCATAATTTAACTTAATTTCATAATATTTACTTTCGGTTTCCACTTAAATCAGCTATCGCGGCTTGCAGTACTTGCCAACAAATTTTTGCAGTATGAATATCTGGGTTAAAATTTTGGCTGGCTTGTTGGCGAGGATGAATATAATTTCTAAAATCCTTAACGGCATGGCTAAATTTTTTAACATCCAATTTTATTAATCCTGTTTCATAACTCACGTCAATAAGAGAGTTTAATGTCCATTCATATAACGGTTTGGCTTGTCCTCCTTTGTTTTTTGGAGCGCCTTTCGCTCCATTAAATATTTGTGGGTCTTTAGTAGCTATATCCAACAGTAATCCCTCTAAAGAGCTACCACATAAAAAAATTACTGACAGTGGAATATTAGCCTTTAATCCTTCTTGTATTTCATTTAATCTTAACTTTATTACTTTTTCAAAATTCGGATCTAGATTGAGTTTTGCAATCTCAATTTCATCAAATTTAGCTTCAATGAATTGTGCCTCTGTAGTTTCAGATAAATCTTTAGTTTTGTTTGAATAAAGAGAAATAATTTTCTTACCAGAATCTAAATCTTTTTGATCAAGCGCTGCATCTGTAATGATCTAATAAAATTGTAGATATATATATCCGTTACAGGTTAATATAACTAACAAATTTAATTGGACATAATAAATGAGAAAGACAAAACAAACATTCACAACATTACAGAAGCTTGAATAT
>JACCDT010238127.1_pt1 | contig 17046 bp, 28 predicted proteins | sample 7446291 | NCBI WGS metagenome assembly JACCDT01 (sample SAMN15323446, study PRJNA562643) | freshwater metagenome | isolation source: river surface water | place: USA:Blue River Watershed | collected 2017-08-17 | reverse complement strand
CCATTGGACAAGAAATAACCATCAGGATTAAAAGCTTTCAACGCTTCAAATGAAGCATTGTAAGGAAATACTTTGTTGTAACAATCTCTTTTAGCGAGATTGCGCAATATATTCGTTTTAATTCCTAAATCAAGAGCAGCAATTTTATATTTAGCAGTTTCATCACCGAAGAAATAAGGTGTAGTGGTTGAAACTTTAGACGCCAATTCCAAGCCATTCATATCGGGAACTTGGGTTAATTTTTCTTTCAACACTTCAATGGGTGTTCCATCCGTACAAATGACAGCATTCATAGCTCCATTGTCACGAATATAACTCACCAAGGCTCTGGTATCAACATCAGAAATAACAATAAGGTTTTGCTTGTTCAAATAGTCAAACAAACTTTCAGCAGCATCTTCACGTGAATAATTAAAACTAAAGTTTTTACAAACCAGTCCAGCTATTTTCACCGAATCTGACTCAACTTCTTTTTCATTGACACCATAGTTTCCAATATGAGCATTGGTAGTAACCATGATTTGTCCAAAATATGAAGGATCGGTAAAAATTTCTTGATACCCAGTAGTTCCAGTATTGAAAGCAACTTCTCCAAAAGTTACTCCCTCAATGCCGATCGATTTTCCGTGAAAAACAGTTCCGTCTTTTAGCAATAAAACGGCTTTTGCGCGATTGTTGTATTTCATTGTGTAGTGTAGTTGTGATTGCAAATTTAGTTATAAAAGTTGTTTTTTTCAACTGTTTGATTCGTAAAACCAAAAAAAAAGGATAAACTTAAAAAGTCTATCCTTATTATTGTTACATGAGTGGTTTCATGATTATTCTGTAGCTTCAGATGTTGAAGAAGTTGCTTCTGTTTGATCAGCAACAGTAGTGTCAGCTGCAGGAGCTTCAGGAGTACCTTCTGCTTTTTTAGCTTTACCACGACGGGTTGTTTTCTTCACTTCTTTTTTACCACCGTTGTAAATGGTATTGAAATCAACGAACTCAATCATTGCCATGTCAGCGTTATCCCCTAAACGGTTACCTAATTTGATGATACGAGTGTATCCTCCTGGACGGTCACCTACTTTAGCAGCAACTTCTCTGAACAATTCAGTAACCGCATATTTATCTCTTAAGTAAGAGAAAACGGTACGACGATTGTGAGTAGTATCTTCTTTTGATTTTGTAACTAATGGTTCAACAAATTGTTTTAAAGCTTTCGCTTTAGCAACAGTAGTGTTGATACGTTTATGTTCGATTAAAGAACAAGCCATATTAGCCAACATAGCTCTTCTGTGTCCTTTTTGTCTACTTAAATGATTGAATTTTTTTCCGTGTCTCATGACGTGTTTTTTTTATCTTCATCTTGCATCAATCCATAATGGAGCGCAAAATATGAAGCAATTACTCTTTATCTAATTTATATTTAGTAAGATCCATTCCGAAAGTTAGGTTTTTATTAGCCACTAACTCATCTAATTCAGTTAATGATTTTTTACCAAAATTACGGAACTTCATTAAGTCGTTCTTGTTGAAAGAAACCAAATCACCTAAGGTATCAACTTCAGCTGCTTTAAGACAATTTAATGCTCTAACAGATAAGTCCATATCTACTAACTTAGTTTTCAATAATTGTCTCATGTGAAGTGATTCTTCATCGTAAGACTCAGTTTGAGCAATTTCATCTGCCTCAAGTGTGATTCTTTCGTCAGAAAACAACATAAAGTGGTGAATCAACGTTTTAGCTGCCTCAGTTAATGCATCTTTAGGATGAATAGATCCATCGGTAATGATTTCAAAAACTAATTTTTCATAATCCGTTTTTTGTTCCACACGGAAATTCTCAATAGAGTATTTTACATTCTTTACTGGTGTGTAAATAGAATCTGTAAAAATAGTTCCCATTGGAGCATTTGATTTTTTGTTCTCTTCTGCAGGAACATACCCTCTACCTTTTTCGATAGAAAGTTCCATATTTAGGGTAGTTTTACTATCTAAATTACAGATCACTAAATCAGGGTTTAACACTTGAAAACCAGAAATGAATTTTTGAAAATCACCTGCAGTAATCTTATCTTTTCCTGAAAGAGAGATAGAAACAGATTCGTTATCAATATCTTCAATTTGACGTTTGAAACGTACTTGCTTAAGATTTAAGATAATTTCTGTTACATCTTCAACTACACCAGAAATAGTAGAGAACTCATGTTCTACTCCTTCAATTCTAACTGATGTAATTGCATATCCTTCAAGCGAAGAAAGCAAAACTCTTCTAAGTGCATTACCAACAGTCAATCCATAACCAGGTTCTAAAGGTCTAAATTCGAATTTACCTTCAAAATCGGTGGAATCGATCATGATAACTTTATCGGGCTTTTGAAAATTAAATATTGCCATACTTTCGACTAATGTCAATTATTATTTGTTATACAACTCAACGATTAGTTGTTCTTTAATATTTTCTGGAATTTGAAGTCTTTGAGGTACAGAAACGAAAGTACCTTCTTTAGTATCATTGTTCCAAGTGATCCACTCATAAACTTGAGAAGCACTAGCTAAAGAACGATCGATAGCTTCAAGAGATTTAGATTTTTCACGAACCGCTACTTTGTCACCTGCTTTTAAGTGATAAGAAGGAACGTTTACTAATTCACCATTAACAGTGATGTGTCTGTGAACTACAATTTGACGTGCTGCTCTACGAGAAGGAGCAATACCCATTCTGTAAACAACATTATCTAAACGAGCTTCACACAATTGAAGTAAAATTTCACCTGTTACTCCAGAAGCAGCAGATGCTTTTTTAAATAAATTTCTGAATTGTTTTTCAAGAATTCCGTAAGTGTACTTCGCTTTTTGCTTTTCCATTAACTGAACTGCATATTCAGATTTTTTACCTCTCTTTTTAGCCAAACCATGTTGCCCTGGAGGGTAATTTCTTTTTTCGAAGGCTTTGTCTTCTCCGAATATTGCTTCGCCAAATTTACGAGCAATTTTAGTTTTTGGACCAGTATATCTTGCCATTTTAAAAAAATTAAAAAAGGTAGGAATTATGAATTCAGGTCTATATCCTTCGATAATTTTAAACCTACCTATGTTATACTTAAATTATACTCTTCTTCTTTTCGGAGGACGACATCCGTTATGTGGCATTGGAGTTACATCAATGATTTCTGTAACTTCAACTCCAGAATTATGAATGGATCTGATAGCAGATTCTCTTCCATTTCCTGGACCTTTCACATATACTTTTACTTTCTTTAGTCCAGCTTCAAGAGCTACTTTGCTACAATCTTCTGCAGCCATTTGAGCAGCATAAGGCGTATTCTTTTTAGAACCTCTGAAGCCCATTTTACCAGCTGAAGACCAAGAAATTACTTCACCTTTCTTATTAGTCAAAGAAATGATGATGTTGTTAAAAGTAGCATTAATATGCGCTTCACCCGAAGATTCAACGATAACTTTACGTTTTTTTGCAGTTGCTTTAGCCATATTATTACTTATTATTTAGTTGCTTTTTTCTTGTTAGCAACAGTTTTTCTCTTACCTTTTCTAGTTCTAGAATTGTTTTTAGTTCTTTGACCTCTCAATGGAAGTCCAGCTCTATGACGAATACCTCTTTGACATCCGATATCCATTAAACGTTTGATGTTTAATTGAATTTCTGAACGCAATTCTCCTTCAATTTTAAAGTATGACACCGCGTCACGGATTGCTCCGATCTCGTCGTCATTCCAATCTTGAACTTTCTTGTCTTCGCTCACTTGAGCTTTAGCTAAAATATCTTTAGCTCTGCTTTTACCAATACCAAATATGTATGTTAAAGCAATGATTCCTCTTTTCTGTTTAGGTATATCTACCCCTGCAATTCTTGCCATAATTATCCTTGTCTTTGTTTAAATCTAGGATTCTTTTTGTTAATAACGTATAATCTTCCTTTTCTACGTACAATAATGCACTCGGCACTTCTCTTTTTAACTGATGCTCTTACTTTCATTTTAATAGCTTTAGTATCTATAAGTAATTCTTGCTTTAGACAAATCGTAAGGACTCATTTCAAGTTTCACCTTGTCACCTGGTAATAATTTAATATAATGCATACGCATCTTACCAGATATATGAGCAATTACAACATGTCCGTTTTCTAACTCTACACGAAACATAGCATTTGACAATGCTTCTACGATTGTTCCGTCTTGTTCTATTGCTGATTGCTTTGCCATAAAAATTAAGCTACTGCTTTTCTATTTTTACCACTTTTCATCAAACCATCATAGTGTTTATTCAATAAATAAGAATTTATTTGTTGAATAGTATCTATTGCAACTCCAACCATGATCAACAAAGAAGTACCACCATAAAAATAACCCCATGCCCCTTGAACTCCAAGCAAACTTACTGCTACCGCTGGGAACACAGCAATTAAAGCAAGAAATAACGAACCTGGGAAGGTAATTAATGACATTATTTTATCTAGGTAATCTCCGGTTTCAATTCCTGGTTTAACACCTGGAATAAATCCACCGCTTCTTTTCAAATCATCAGCCATTTTGTTGGTAGGTACTGTAATTGCGGTGTAAAAATACGTAAAAATTACGATTAACAAAGCAAAAACAATATTATATACCAATCCGAATGGATCGTTGAACATTGCTGCTATTGATAGTGCGCTATCAGATTTAGATAAACCTGAAACCGCAGCTGGAATAAACATAATTGCTTGAGCAAAAATGATCGGCATAACACCAGATGCATTCAATTTCAAAGGAATAAATTGTCTATTTCCTCCCATCATGTCTTGTTCAAAATCTCCAGAAACTGTACGTCTAGCATACTGAACTGGAATTTTTCTAACAGCCATTACTAATAAGATACAAGCTATAATTACTAAAAACCATAAGATCAATTCAATAACAATCATCAATGGACCACCATTTGTTTGAGCGGTTCTTGACGAAAACTCTTGAATAAATGCTTGTGGCATTCTAGCAATAATACCCACCATTATCAATAAAGATATACCATTACCAATACCTTTGTCGGTAATTTTCTCTCCTAACCACATCGCAAAAATAGTACCTGTAACTAAGATAAGTACCGATGAAAACAAAAACGGGAAAGAACCAGCTCCTAACATGAAAGCCTCACCAGGCAACGTGTTGTATAAGTTATAAATATAACCTGGACCTTGAACTAGTGTAATTAAGATTGTTAACCATCTTGTAATTTGGTTAATTTTCTTTCTTCCACTTTCACCATCTTTTTGTAATTTTTGCAAATAAGGTACTGCAATTCCCATTAATTGAACTACAATAGAAGCAGAGATATACGGCATGATTCCCAATGCAAATACAGAAGCTTGCGAAAAAGCGCCTCCTGTAAACACATTAATTAACCATCCAATACCTTCATCAGTTTGGTTTGTAAGATTAGTCAATTTAGTAGCATCAATACCCGGAAGAGTTACTTGTGCACCAAAACGATACACGAATAACAATCCAAGAGTCAATAAAATTCTATTTTTTAACTCTTCAATTTTCCAAACGTTGATGAATGAATCTATAAATTTCTTCATTTTACTAAAAGGATTATAAAGTTACAGCTTCACCACCAGCAGCTTCAATTGCCGCTTTAGCAGATGCAGTAAATTTGTGAGCACTTACTTTAAGTTTTGTTTTTAGCTCACCTCTTCCTAAAATCTTTACTAAGCTATTTTTTGTAGCCAAACGCGTATCAACAAATACAGTAAAATCAACTGTATCTGTAACTACTCCGTTTTCTACTAATAATTGTAACGAATCAAGATTGATACCTTGATATTCTACTCTATTAATATTCTTGAAACCAAACTTAGGTACACGTCTTTGAAGTGGCATTTGACCACCTTCAAAACCAATTTTCTTTGAATATCCAGAACGAGACTTAGCCCCTTTGTGTCCACGTGCAGCGGTACCACCTTTACCAGAACCTTCTCCTCTACCTACTCGCTTATTTTGGTTGTGAACCGAACCTTCAGCTGGTTGTAAGTTACTTAAATTCATAACTGTATAGTGTTATTTAGTTTCTTCAATAGAAACTAAGTGTTTAACTTTATTTACCATTCCAAGGATAGCAGGATTTGCATCATGCTCAACAACTTGTCCCATTTTACGAAGACCTAAAGCTTCCAAAGTTCTCTTTTGATCAAGAGGACAATTGATTTTACTTCTTACTTGTTTTACTTTTAATTTTGCCATGATTTCCTGTTAATTAACCTTTGAATACTTTTTCTAAAGATACTCCTCTTTGTTTCGCAATAGTTACAGCACTTCTCATTTGTAATAAAGCATCAAAAGTTGCTTTAACCACATTATGAGGATTGGATGAACCTTGTGATTTAGATAATACATCGTGTACACCAACAGATTCTAATACCGCACGAACAGCACCACCAGCAATAACTCCAGTACCGTGAGAAGCAGGCATTAAAAATACTCTAGCACCACCAACTTTACCTTGTCGTTCGTGAGGTACAGATTGCCCTTGAAGAGGAATTCTCACAAGATTTTTCTTAGCATCTTCTACTGCTTTAGCAATAGCTTCAGAAACATCTTTAGATTTTCCTAATCCATGACCTACTACACCGTTCTCATCACCAACTACTACGATAGCAGAGAAACCAAATGCTCTACCTCCTTTAGTAACTTTAGTAACACGATTTACACTCACCAAACGGTCTTTTAATTCAAGACCTCCTGGTTTTACAATCTCTACGTTTTTATAATTATGATACATAATTTCTTAGAATTTAAGTCCAGCTTCTCTAGCGCCTTCAGCTAATGATTTCACACGTCCATGGTATAAATACCCACCTCTATCAAAAGAGATTGTTGAAATACCTGCTTTAAGTGCTTTTTCAGCAACTAATTTACCCACTGCTTTTGCAGTTTCAACGGCAGTCCCTTTAGCAACACCTTTATCTCTTGATGAGGCAGCTACTAAAGTAGTTCCGTTAACATCATCTATGATTTGTGCATAGATTTCTTTATTACTTCTGAATACAGAAAGTCTTGGTTGAGCAGCAGTTCCGCTTACAATCTTTCTGATTCTGAACTTAATTCTTTGTCTTCTTTCAGATTTCGTTAATGACATAGTCTTACTTTTTAAGCTGATTTACCTGCTTTTCTTCTTAGTTCTTCTCCTACAAACTTAACTCCTTTTCCTTTATATGGTTCAGGTTTGCGGAAACCTCTGATCTTCGCAGCTACTTGACCTAATAATTGTTTGTCGAATGATGATAATTTCACTATCGGGTTTTTACCTTTCTCTGAAATTGTTTCTACTTTCACTTCAGAAACTACTTCCAATACGATGTTGTGTGAAAATCCTAAAGCTAAGTCTAATTTTTGACCTGCATTAGAAGCTCTGTAACCAACTCCTACTAGTTCTAATTCTTTTGTGAAACCTTCAGATACACCTACAATCATGTTGTTGATTAAGGCACGATAAAGTCCGTGTTTCGCTCTCTCATCTTTATGATCTGATGAACGCTCAACGATAACTTGGTTATCCTCGATTTTAACCGTTACGTCAGAAAATTCTTGAGTAAGCTCGCCTAATTTTCCTTTAACTGAAACTACAGCATCTTTAACTTCTACAGTTACTCCTGCTGGAATTGCAATTGGATTTTTACCTATTCTTGACATTGTCTCGTCTTTATTATTAATATACGTAACAAATTACTTCACCACCAACATTTAATTGCTTCGCTTGTTTTCCAGTCATCAATCCTTTTGATGTAGAAACAATAGCAATACCTAAACCGTTTAAGATTCTTGGTAGGTTAGCTGAACTTGCATATTTACGTAAACCTGGTTTACTAATTCTCTGGATATCTTTGATAACAGACTCTTTGGTGTCTTTATCATATTTAAGTGCAATTTTGATAGAACCCTGAACCGAGTTATCTTCAAATTTGTAACTTAAAATATACCCTTGATCGAATAAAATTTTTGTGATTTCTTTCTTCATATTAGAAGCAGGGATTTCAACCACTTTGTGATTGGCTCTCACTGCATTTCTAACACGTGTTAGATAATCGGCAATTGGATCTGTATACATATGTATAAATTTGCGGCTATGGTTTTCAAAGAGTACTCACTAATTGAACCTTTAACCCATTAAACTTTTATTTGGATTGCAAAAGTAATAACTTTTTGCGAGATTACCAAGATGCTTTTTTAACACCTGGAATTAATCCTTGGTTAGCCATTTCACGGAACGTAACACGAGAAAGACCGAATTGACGCATATACCCTCTTGGTCTTCCAGTTAATTTACAACGATTGTGTAAACGAACAGGAGAAGCATTTTTAGGTAATTTTTGCAATGCTTCAAAATCTCCAGCAGCTTTAAGCGCTTTTCTTTTTTCAGCATATTTGTCTACAACTGCTTGTCTCTTTACCTCACGGGCTTTCATTGATTCTTTAGCCATATCTTAATTCTTTTTAAAAGGTAATCCTAATTCCGCTAATAATGATTTTGCTTCTTTATCTGTTTGAGCAGACGTTACGAAAGTAATGTCAAAACCCGATATTTTATTTACTTTATCAATATCAATTTCTGGGAAAATGATTTGTTCTAAAACACCTAAGTTATAATTACCTCTACCGTCAAAACCAGTAGATTTGATTCCGCTGAAATCTCTAACACGTGGTAAAGATGAAGTAATCAATCTATCTAAGAATTCATACATTCTTTCTCCACGTAAAGTTACTTTAGCACCAATTGGCATTCCTTTTCTCAATTTAAAAGACGCAACGTCTTTTTTAGAGATAGTAGCCACAGCTTTTTGTCCCGTAATTTTTGTCATCTCTTCAACAGCGTAATCTACTAACTTTTTGTCAGATACAGCTGCACCAACACCACGGCTTACAACAATTTTCTCAAGTTTAGGAACTTGCATCACATTTTTGTAACCGAATTCTTCTTTAAGAGCTGCAATTACTCTGCTCTTATATTCTTCTTTTAGTCTAGGAATATATGCCATAACTATAGTACTTGATTAGATTTTTTTGAAAATCTCACTTTCTTGTCTCCTTCTTGTTTGAAACCAACTTTAGTCACTTGTTTTGACTTTGGGTCAATTAAAGACAAATTAGACACATGAATAGGAGCTTCTTTTTTTACGATTCCACCTTGAGGGTTTTTTGCACTTGGTTTCGTGTGTTTTGAAACCATGTTCACTCCTTCAACAATCGCTTTGTTTTTCTCACGAAGTACTCGTACAATTTTACCTTCAGAACCTTTATGGTCTCCAGCAATAACTCTTACGATATCTCCTGATTTTATTTTTAGCTTTATCATCTTAATACCGAATTAAAGCACTTCTGGTGCTAATGATACAATTTTCATGAATTGTTTTTCACGAAGTTCTCTGGCAACCGGACCAAAAACACGAGTTCCTCTCATTTCTCCTGCAGCGTTTAACAATACACATGCGTTATCGTCAAAACGGATATAAGATCCATCAGCTCTTCTCACTTCTTTTTTGGTACGTACAACAACTGCAGTTGAAACCGCTCCTTTTTTAACGTTTCCGTTTGGAGTAGCATCTTTAATTGAAACTACAATTTTGTCACCAACAGAGGCATAACGACGTTTCGTTCCTCCTAAAACACGGATCGTAAGTACTTCTTTCGCTCCTGTGTTATCTGCTACTTTTAATCTTGACTCTTGTTGTACCATAATTACTTAGCTCTTTCAATGATTTCAACTAATCTCCAACATTTTGATTTAGATAAAGGTCGTGTTTCCATGATCTTTACTGTATCGCCAATATTGCAATCGTTTGTTTCGTCGTGTGCAACATATTTTTTTGTTTTTAACACGAACTTACCGTATAATGGGTGTTTAACTTTTGTAGTTTGTGACACAACAATAGATTTCTCCATTTTGTTTGAAGTCACTACACCAATTCTCTCTTTTCTTAAATTTCTTTTTTCCATCTTTCAGCTAGATTACAATTAATGTAACTCTCTTTTAGTCAACTCAGTGTGTAATCTCGCAACCGATCTTCTCAATGTTCTTAACTGAAGAGGATTTTGAATTGGAGATATTGCATGAGCATTTTTTAGGTCGTTATACGTTTTCTTTAACTGACTAAGTTGTGTTTGTAACTCAGCTGCAGATAGATTTTTAATTTCTGATTGTTTCATAATAAATTTTGATTATGCTTCGAAATCTCTAGCAACGATAAACTTAGTTTTAACAGGAAGTTTTTGAGCTGCAAGACGCAAAGCCTCTTTTGCAACCGATAGTGGCACTCCACCAACTTCAAACATAATTTTACCAGGTTTAACAACTGCAGCCCAATATTCAACTGCACCTTTACCTTTACCCATACGTACTTCTAAGGGCTTTTTAGTAATTGGTTTATCTGGAAATATTTTGATCCACAATTGACCTTCTCTTTTCATAAAACGAGTTGCCGCAATACGAGCTGCCTCAATCTGACGAGAAGTAATAAATGAAGATTCTAAAGATTTAATACCAAACATTCCATTTGAAAGCTCGTGTCCTCTTTGAGAAACGCCCTTCATTCTACCTTTCTGTACCTTACGGTATTTTGTTCTTTTAGGCTGTAACATTTTTCTTTAGTTTAAATAATTACTTTCTTTTGCGTGCGTTTGGTTTTCCATCTCTTTTTGGAGCAGAAGATCCTGAAGGTTTAGACTTTTGTTTGTCCATTCCTACTAACGGAGAAAGATCTCTTTTTCCATAAACCTCACCTTTCATTATCCATACTTTGATTCCCATTCTACCATACGTAGTATGCGCTTCAGCTAATGAATAATCAATATCAGCTCTGAAAGTTGACAAAGGAATTCTTCCTTCTTTAAAATTTTCAGAACGAGCCATTTCAGCGCCATTCAAACGACCAGAAATTTGGACTTTGATACCTTCTGCGTTCATACGCATAGCAGCAGCAATAGCCATTTTAATTGCTCTTCTGTATGAAATTCTACTTTCAATTTGACGAGCAATACTTGTACCTACTAAGTAAGCATCAAGTTCAGGTCTTTTAATTTCAAAGATGTTGATTTGAACTTCTTTGTCGGTAATTTTCTTAAGTTCTTCTTTCAACTTGTCTACCTCTTGTCCACCTTTTCCGATAATAATACCAGGTCTAGCAGTAGTGATAGTAACGGTTACAAGTTTTAAAGTTCTCTCGATAATTATTTTTGATACACTCGCTTTTGATAAACGTGCATGGATATATTTTCTGATTTTGTAATCTTCAGCGATTTTATCACCGTAGTCATTACCTCCATACCAGTTTGAGTCCCATCCTCTGATGATACCAAGTCTATTTCCTATTGGATTTGTCTTTTGTCCCATACTGTTTATTAATTGCTTTGTGTGTTATTATTTGATCCTAACACGATGGTTACGTGATTAGAACGTTTTCTAATTCTGTGTGCACGACCCTGTGGTGCTGGACGAAGTCTTTTCAACATCATTCCACCGTCAATAGTAATCGTTTTTACAAATAAGCCTGCTTCTTCTAAATTAGCATCTTCGTTTTTCTGTACATAATTATTTATGGCAGATAACAATAATTTCTCTAATTTTCTTGAAGCTTCTTTTTGACTAAATCTTAAAATATTAAGAGCTAGTTCAACTTTCTGACCTCTTACTAAATCTGCAACTAAACGCATTTTTCTAGGTGAAGTAGGGCAGTTATTTAATTTAGCGAAAGCCACTTGTGCTTTAGCCTCTTTTCTTGCGTCTGCAGTTTCTCTTTTACGAACTCCCATTGCTTCTTATTTTTTACCTTTATTTTTTGCTCCAGCATGACCTCTAAAAGATCTTGTTGGTGAAAACTCTCCTAATTTATGTCCTACCATGTTCTCAGTTACATAAACCGGAACAAATTGACGACCATTGTGAACTGCGATAGTCTGCCCAACGAAATCTGGAGTAATCATAGATGCTCTAGACCAAGTCTTTACAACACCTTTATTACCACCTGCAATATTTTCTTGAACTTTCTTCTCTAATTTATAGTGAACAAATGGTCCTTTTTTTAATGAACGTGCCATGTCTATCTAATTATTTCTTTCTACGTTCTACAATATACTTATTACTCGGGTTAACTTTAGAACGAGTTCTATAACCTTTAGCAGGTAAACCTTTTCTAGAACGTGGATGACCTCCAGATGAACGTCCTTCACCACCTCCCATTGGGTGATCAACTGGGTTCATTGCTACTGGTCTAGTTCTTGGTCTTCTACCTAACCATCTTGATCTACCAGCTTTACCTGATACGATTAATTGGTGGTCTGAGTTAGAAACTGCACCAATTGTTGCTGAACAAGTCAACAAGATTAATCTTGTTTCACCTGATGGCATTTTAATCGTAGCATATTTTCCATCTCTTGCCATTAATTGAGCAAATGTTCCTGCAGAACGTGCAATAACAGCTCCTTGACCTGGTCGTAATTCGATACACGAAATAACAGTTCCTAGAGGAATTTTACTTAAAGGCATTGCATTTCCAATTTCTGGAGCTGCATCTTCACCTGAAACTACGGTTTGTCCAACTTGTAATCCATTTTGTGCGATGATGTAAGTTTTAGCTCCATCAGCATAGAACAATAATGAAATAAAAGCTGAACGATTTGGATCGTACTCAATTGTTTTAACTGTAGCTGGAATTCCAACTTTAGCTCTTTTAAAATCAATAATACGATACTTTTGTTTGTGACCACCGCCTGTATAACGCATGGTCATCTTTCCTTGACTATTTCTACCTCCAGAGTTTTTTTTCGGTGCGATCAATGAACGCTCCGGCTTATCAGTTGTAATAGTGTCAAAGCTATTCACAACTCTAAATCGCTGACCCGGGGTAATAGGTTTTAATTTTCTAACTGACATTTTCTATTAGATATTAGTATAAAAATCTATTGTTTCTCCCTCTTGAACTTGAACAACTGCTTTTTTGTAAGCATTTGTTTTCCCACTGATTAAACCACTTTTGGTATATTTAACACTTCTATCAGCTCTGTAATTCATTGTATTTACTGCTACTACATTCACACCAAAAGCTGCTTCCACAGCATTTTTAATCTGAATTTTGTTAGCAGTTTTAGCAACTACAAAACCAAAACGGTTAAAAATTTCACCATCTTTAGTTATTTTCTCAGTTATAATAGGCTTAATTATGATGCTCATAATCTTATTATTTACTTAAATTAGCTTCAATTCCGTCTATTGCACCTTCTAAAAGAACTAAACTTTTCGCATTTAATACTGCGTAAGTACTTAATTCTGAAGTAGTTACAACGCTAGACGCCTTTAAATTGCGTGACGACAAATATACATTTTTATTTGAATCACCCAACACAAATAAAGATTTTTTATTCTCTAACCCTAAAGACTTCAATACGTTAATGAAATTTTTAGTGCTTGGTGTTTCAAATGTAAAGTCTTCCACTACGATCAAATTTGACTCTTTTACTTTTAAAGAAAAAGCCGATTTACGCGCTAATCTTTTTAAGTTTTTGTTCAATTTGAATGAATAGCTTCTTGGTCTTGGTCCAAAAACAGTACCCCCACCTTTAAACAAAGGATTTTTTGCAGAACCAGCACGAGCCGTTCCTGTTCCTTTTTGTTTTTTGATTTTACGAGTACTTCCAGCAACTTCAGCTCTTTCTTTAGCTTTGTGATTTCCTTGTCTTTGATTTGCTAAGTATTGCTTAACATCAAGATAAACCGCATGCTTGTTAGGCTCAATTGCGAAAACTGAATCAGAAAGTTGTACTTTTCTTCCAGTTTCTTTTCCGTTGATATCTAAAACTTTTACTTCCATTACTTCTGAATGATTACATAAGAGTTTTTGTGACCTGGAACACAACCTTTTATTACTAAAAGATTTTTCTCACCTACCACTTTTAAAACTCTAAGGTTTTGTACTGTTACATTATCTCCTCCCATTCTTCCAGCCATACGCATTCCTTTGAATACTCTAGATGGATAAGATGAAGCTCCTACAGAACCAGGTGCTCTTAAACGGTTATGTTGACCGTGTGTTGCTTGTCCAACACCGCCAAAACCATGACGTTTAACAACCCCTTGGAATCCTCTACCTTTAGAAACTCCTACCACATCAACAAATTCACCTTCAGTGAACAAGTCAACAGCGATTACATCGCCTAATTTGTACTCCTCTTCAAAACCTTTGAATTCAACGACTTTTTTCTTTGCAGCTGTTCCCGCTTTCTTAAAGTGACCTAACTCAGCTTTAATAGCACGTTTTTCAGCTTTGTCATCGAAACCTAATTGAATGGCAGAATATCCGTCTACTTCAATGGTTCTGACTTGGGTAACAACGCATGGACCACACTCAATAACGGTACATGGAATGTTTTTTCCATTCTCGTCAAAGATGCTAGTCATGCCAATTTTTCTTCCGATTAACCCAGACATATTAAACTAATTAATTAATTAAACTCTTATTTATACAATAAATAGTATTCGCACACTACTCATTTTGAGGGTGCAAATATATAAATTATTTTTTAATTATCGCAAAAATAATTAGTTAAGATAAAAATCTCTAAAAAACGAGAATTTTACTATCTAATTTTGACAAGAAAAAAACCGTAATGCTTAAAAAACATTAACGGTTTTTTCTATGTATTGCGATGTTGCAATCTAAATCACTAAACTTTGATTTCTACTTCTACTCCGCTTGGTAATTCTAATTTCATTAAAGCATCGATCGTTTTTGAAGAAGAACTGTAGATATCTAACAATCTCTTGTATGAACTTAATTCGAATTGCTCTCTTGATTTTTTATTAACGTGTGGAGAACGTAATACGGTAAAAATCTTTTTGTGTGTTGGTAATGGAATTGGACCCGTTACCACAGCACCTGTACTTTTTACAGTTTTTACAATCTTCTCAGCAGACTTGTCTACTAAATTGTGATCGTAAGATTTTAATTTTATTCTGATTTTTTGACTCATTTTCTTAAAAATTAAGCGTTACCTTTTGCTTTTTTGATTACAGCTTCTGAAATAGTAGAAGGTGTTTCTGCATAATGTGAAAACTCCATAGTAGAAGTTGCTCTACCAGATGACAATGTTCTCAATGTAGTTACATATCCAAACATTTCTGATAATGGCACATCTGCTTTGATTGTTTTTGCACCATTTCTATCGCCCATGTCATTTACTTGACCTCTACGACGGTTCAAGTCACCTACGATATCCCCCATATTTTCTTCTGGAGTAATAACTTCGATTTTCATGATTGGCTCAAGAATAACAGCTCCTGCAGCACGACCAACTTCTTTATATCCCATTTTAGCAGCCAATTCGAAAGACAATGCATCCGAATCCACAGGGTGGAAAGATCCATCCAATAAAGTTACTTTCAAACTATCTACTGCATATCCAGCTAAAGGACCTGCTTTCATAGCTTCTCTGAAACCTTTTTCTACTGCTGGAATATATTCTTTTGGTACGTTACCACCTTTTACTTCATTAACAAACTGTAATCCCATAGGAGCTTTACCGTCTACTAAATCAGCAGGTTCTAAACGGAATACGATATCACCAAATTTACCACGACCACCCGATTGTTTTTTATAAACTTCTCTGTGTTGTGCTGCTTTTGTGAACGCTTCTTTATATTCTACTTGTGGCTCCCCTTGGTTCACCTCAACTTTGAACTCACGTTTCATACGATCTACAAGAATGTCTAAGTGTAACTCTCCCATTCCTGAAATAATCGTTTGACCTGAAGCCTCGTCTGTTCTAACGGTAAACGTTGGATCTTCTTCAGCTAATTTAGCTAAAGCCATACCCATCTTATCAACGTCAGCTTTTGTTTTAGGCTCAATTGCGATACCAATTACAGGATCAGGAAACTTCATTGACTCAAGGATAATTGGGTGTTTTTCATCACACATGGTATCCCCAGTTTTGATATCTTTAAATCCTACAGCCGCTCCAATATCTCCTGCCTCAATATATTCGATTGGATTTTGTTTGTTTGCGTGCATTTGGTAAATACGCGAGATACGCTCTTTGTTACCTGAACGTGTGTTCAAGATGTAAGAACCAGCATCCAAACGACCTGAATAAGCACGGAAGAAAGCCAAACGACCTACATATGGGTCAGTAGCAATTTTGAATGCTAAAGCTGCAAATGGCTCTTTTGTATCAGGACGACGTAAAATTTTCTTTTGATCTTCTTCTAATAATTCAGCATCATCAGGATGAATACCTTCGATACCTTCTTTATCCAATGGAGATGGCAAATATTTACATACCGCATCCAACATGAACTGAACTCCTTTGTTTTTGAATGAAGAACCAGCAATCATAGGAATGATGGCCATGTCAATTGTAGCTGCTCTTAAAGCTGTATTGATTTCTTCCTCAGTAATAGAGTTTTCATCTTCCATGTATTTTTCCAACAAGTTTTCGTCGTAAGTAGCAATCTCTTCAATTAAAATTGAACGGTATTGTTTTACTTCGTCAACCATATCAGCTGGAATAGGCACGATATCAAAAGTTGCCCCTTGAGTTTCGTCATGCCAAATAATAGCTTGGTTTTTTACTAAATCAACCACTCCCTTGAAGTCATTTTCCTCACCAATTGGCAAAGTAATAGCCACAGCGTTTGATTTCAACATGTCTTTTACTTGTTGACAAACGTTTAAGAAGTTAGACCCTTGACGGTCCATTTTGTTTACGAATCCCATACGTGGAACTCTATATTGATCTGCTAATCTCCAGTTCGTTTCAGACTGAGGCTCAACACCATCAACTGCACTAAACAAAAACACCAAACCATCTAATACACGCAACGAACGGTTTACCTCAACTGTAAAGTCAACGTGTCCCGGAGTATCAATAATATTAAAGTGGTAGGGTTTTGATTCTGGTAAGATTTTACCTTGTTCTGTTGGGAAATTCCATTCACAAGTAGTTGCAGCAGACGTAATAGTAATACCTCTTTCTTGCTCTTGTGCCATCCAGTCCATTGTTGCAGCACCATCGTGTACTT
>JACCDT010231022.1_pt1 | contig 17047 bp, 16 predicted proteins | sample 7446291 | NCBI WGS metagenome assembly JACCDT01 (sample SAMN15323446, study PRJNA562643) | freshwater metagenome | isolation source: river surface water | place: USA:Blue River Watershed | collected 2017-08-17 | reverse complement strand
TTGGTCTCCCAATTTGAGGCCCAAGGTGTCGGCAATGCCTTGCTCCACACTCACACCATCGGCCTCTTCGGCCACCCATTGCCCGGCTGTGAGTGGGTTGTGAGCGGGCAAGATGGCCGAATGCGACAGGTTGATTTCTCGGTCAATCAGGCGCTTGGCGCGGTCGGCCTCAAAGTCTGAAGGCCCCACTTCACGCCCATTGATAGCCACCAAACGCCCCCGGATCATGGGGAACCAATCGGGCGACTGCACTCCGGCTTGCTTGAGATTGCTCAGGAAATCGGCCGCCTGTTCAGGCTGCACATTGATGACAAACCGATCGGGCGCACTGGCCGGCGTCGCCTGCCGCCAACTGGCGATCAAGTCGGTGCGCAACAACACCAACAGGGCCAAGGCCAGCAGCCCAACCGACAAAGCACTGACCTGCACCACCGCAAACACCGGCCGCGCCGCCACTTGGCGCGTGGCCAAGCGCAACCAACTGGGGGCTTTTTCGCCAGGCACGGTGCGCCGCAAAAGCCACAAGGCGACGGCCGCAAGGCCAGCAAACACCAACAGCGCAATGGCAAAACCACCCACCGTGATCAAGCCCAAAGTCAAGTTGCGGCTGACCATGACCAGCGTCAGGGCAAAGCCCAGCAAACCCATCGCCAACACCACCCCCGAGCGCACCTGCAGGCTGCCTAAATCGCGTCGAATCACGCGCAAAGGCGGCACTTGCGCCAGTTGCAGCACCGGTGGCAGGCCAAACGCAATCAGCAAAGTCAAGCCCATGGCCATGCCCATCAATGCAGGCTGCAAGGTGGCCGAGGGCAGTTGCGCGTCCACCAAACCCGCGAGCAAAAACACAAAGCCCCAATGCACGGCGTAGCCCACACACACGCCCACGGCACTGGCCAACACACCTGCACCCAAAAACTCAACCCCATAACTCAGCGTGAGCGTGCGTTGGCTTTGCCCCAAGACGCGCAACAGTGCACAGCTGTCCAAATGGCGCTCGGCAAAACTGCGGGCAGCCAACGCCACGGCCACTGCACACAGCAATGCCGCCAACAAAGCGACCAAGTTCAAAAATTGTGAGGCCCGGTCGAGGGTCTGACGCATTTCTGGGCGGCCACTTTCCAATGACTCAATTTGCACACCCCGCACTTGGGGCAGCTCCACTTCAGACTTGGCCCATTGCAAAAAACGCTCGGTGGCCACCGCATCTCCAGCCACGGCCATGCGCCAAGTCACCCGGCTGGCGGGTTGCACCAAGCCGGTCGAAGCCAAATCGGCGGCGTTCATCATGACGCGGGGGGCAAAGGTCATGAAACCGGCCCCTCGGTCGGGCTCTCTCGCAATAACGGCGCTGATGCGGAAATAGCGCTCGCCCAAGCCCAACATCTGGCCCACTTGCAAATTGAGGTTGTCCAACAAAGCCGGGTCGACCCACACTTCACCGGCAGGCGGGATAGCTGAAGATTTTTTAGGGGTAGAAGCGCTGGCAGCAGCAGGTGCGTCTGTCGTGGATGCGATCTGTAACTGACCTCTCAGGGGGTAGCCAGGCTCTACCGCTTTGAGCGCCACCAGTCGACTGGCCGCGCCTTGCTCTGCAGCAGACCTGCCCATGGTCGGAAAAGACACATTGGTGTTGGTCTGCAAGCCCAACTGCTGGGCCTTTTGCACAAAAGCCGGCGGGGTGTTTTGATCGCTCACCACCACCGCATCACCGCCCAGCAGTTGACGCGCATCGCGCCACAAGCCCGACTGCATGCGATCGGCCAAAAACCCCACGGCGGTCAACGCCGCCACGGCCAAAGCCACCGAGAGCATGAGCAAGCGCAAATCACCTGCACGCAAGTCTCGCCACAAATTTCGGCCACCCAGTCGCAGGCCGTGCATCCATCCTTGTTGGTTCATGCCGTAACCTTACCGCACAATCAATTTACGGCGACAGGCAAGGCGAATGCGGAGAGGCACTGGATCATATGCCCTGCAAGGCTAATGTTGATGGCGGCCGGAAAGAGCCTTTGTTGCTGAGGCCGGTGTCTTGCTTAAACTGCGGCCAATTCGGGCTGCCAGACCAGTCGCTGCGCGCCACTAAAACACAAAAACCGTTTGTTGGTTGCGCGACCCAGAGTACACAGACCCAGCCGTTGCGCGACATCCAGACCCATTTGGGTGATGCCACTGCGAGACACCACCACCGGCACCCCCATCTGCGCGGACTTGATGACCATCTCGCTGGTCAAACGACCCGTGGTGTAGAACACTTTGTCATGCCCGCTGATGTCGTTCATCCACATCCAACCGGCAATCGTGTCAACTGCGTTGTGTCGGCCCACATCTTCCACAAACATGAGCATTTGGTCGCCTTGAAACAAGGCGCAACCATGTACCGAGCCCGATGATTTGTAGGTGGTTTCTTGCAAACGAATGGCATTCACCAAGCCATAAATTTGGGCTTGTGTCACTTGGGCTGGTGGCAACTCGATGTCGTCCAAGTGAGCCATCAGATCACCAAACACACTGCCCTGGCCACACCCTGTGGTGACGACCCGGTCTGCACTGCGTTGCACCACCACTTGGGCATTGGCGCGCGTTTTGACTGCGGCCACACCCGGCTCACCCAACTCGCCCTCGCCAATGGTCCAGTCAACGGTGATGGACTCGATTTGGTCCACCGAGTTGATCAAGCGTTGGTTGCGCAAGAAACCCAACACCAGCCATTCAGGCTTAGCGCCAAGCGTCATCAGGGTCACCAACTCTTTTTTGTCCAAATAAATGATGAGCGCCCGCTCAGCAGGAATGTGGGACTCCGAGATGTCACCAAACTCGTTACGCACCTCTATTGCGCGAGTCAATGGAACTTGCGCTTGGGTGATGGAGGGTTTTTGCGGTGTCGATGAAGTCACGCTGGCATTCAGAACGGTAGACATGGCTTGAGCCTAGCGCAAAAAAATCCCCCGCCGAAACCGACGGGGGATTTTTTTAGGCGGTCGTGTGGTTAACCTTTTTTAGCCGGAGCTGCTGCAGGCTTTGCAGCCGCTGGTGCCGCGGCCGCGGGGGCAGCGGGCGCTGCAGGAGCAGCGGCCGTTTGCTCGGCCGGCTTGTAGACACCGGGGTCTACACACGCGGGTGTCGCAGTGGGCGCTGGTTTGCCTTTGCCCTGGGTTTTGTAATAGTGGGCAGCCACTTTTTCGCGTGACTTGCACAACTGAAAATCAGCCACTTTGTTGCCGTGCGCCGTTTTGGCTGCGGCCTCTGCAGCTTTGGCTTTGGCCTCGTCACTGAGTGGGGGCAACTTGGCTGCAGCACCCAAGCTGATGCTCAATGCGGAAAAGCCAAGCAGGTCTTTTTTCATGGTGTTCTCCTGGCTCAAACCGAGGCCGTTGTTGCCGCTGAAGCTGGGTTTGCAGCGGCGGTGGGGACAGAACGTTGGGCCGGAATCTTGCCGGATTTGACATCGTCGTACCACAGCTCATGGTGCTCTTTGGCCCAAGTTTCGTCCACATAACCTTCGCGCATGGCCTTGTAGGCACCCCGCATGCCCACGGTGCCCATGTAGATGTGTCCTATGAACATGGCCATCATGAACAAGGTCGCCACGCCATGAATCATGTTGGCTATTTGCATGGTGCTGCGCTCATAAATGAGGCCGGGCACCAGTTTGTCGAGCACCAAGCCCGAGGCCACCACGATGAAACCGAGGAACAGCACACCGGCCCAGAAAACCACTTTTTCGCCCGCATTGAATCGGTGCGAGGGCACTTCGGTGCCCGAAAACAAACCGCCGCCTTTGATGAGCCAAGTCCAGTCTTCTTTGCTGGGCATATTGTCTTTGAGGAAGGTCACGAACACCACCACCAAGGACACGGCAAACAAGGGTCCCGCAAAGTTGTGCACGTTTTTGAGCGCATAGGACAACCAGCCAAAGAGGGTTGCCCCCATGATAGGCAGCAAGAAATATTTGCCATAGGCCATGACCACGCCAGAGATGGCCAGTGAACAAAATGCGATGGCATTGGCCCAGTGAGCAGAACGCTCAAACGGGGTGAAACGCTCGATCTTGCGACCGGTTTCTTGGCCATGCAATTCGATCGTGCCTTTGCCAAAATAAAACAAAGCCACCGCACCCAATGCAATCAGCAACAACGCTGCACCATAAGGAATGATGATGTTGTTGCGCACCTGACGCCAAGACTCACCGGCCGAGGCCAAGCGCGAGCCGGGGTATTGCACAAAGGGCTGGATCAGGTTGCCGGCTTCTGGGGCTTGGCTTTGAGGCAAGCTGATGTAGCCATTGGCCCCCTGCCCCACAGCACGCCACATGGGCGCATTGTTGCCAGGTTGCACCTGTGCACGCTCGGCGTTGGACTGGTCTTTGTATTTGGGGTCTGCATCGGCGCTGGGCGACAACTGAAAAATATTGGCGCTTTTGACACCCAAATTGTTGTCAGCCTGTGTCGACGCGGGCGCATTAGCCGCCGCTGGTGCCGCAGATGGTGCGGCAGCAGGCGCCTGCGTTTGGGCGACAGCGCCCAAAGCCGCCAAAGCGAGCCCGAGAGTCAGAAAGAAGTGACGCATGAACTTCTCCTTGGTGCTCACTTAGGCGCACGGACGTGGTCGTTCATGCCGTAAGTGGCACGGGCCTGCAGGTGGTTGGCCCAACCCGCTTTGTCACCCGCTTGCCAGCCAGGGGCTGTGAAGGCAGCGACACCGGTGCCGGCTTGAGGTGGTTTGTCGGTTCGAACGCCGGCAGTGTCTTGCAGCTTTTCGCCACAAGCCATCAGCATGAAGGTGCTGCAAATGATGAAAACGGCTTTCATGCTCAGGCTCCTTGTTTGGCTTGGTTACCGTAAGCCGTGCCCCAACCCCACACCTCGGCACCCTTACCGCGCTGAATCACACGGCCGCGCAAGATGTCGGTGATGACATCGCCATCGCCGGCCAGCAGCGCTTTGGTTGAGCACATCTCAGCGCAAGCCGGCAGCTTGCCTTCAGCCAAACGGTTGCGGCCATATTTGTCAAACTCGGCTTGGCTGCCGTGTTCTTCAGGTCCACCGGCGCAGAAGGTGCATTTGTCCATCTTGCCGCGCACACCAAATGTGCCGTTGGATGGAAATTGCGGTGCACCAAACGGGCAGGCGTAAGAGCAATAACCGCATCCAATGCAGATGTCCTTGTCGTGCAACACCACGCCTTCTTCTGTTTTGTAAAAACAGTTGACGGGGCACACGGCCATGCAAGGTGCATCAGAGCAATGCATGCAAGCCACCGAAATGGACTTTTCTCCGGGAACACCATCGTTCAGAGTGACCACACGGCGGCGGTTCACGCCCCACGGAACTTCGTGTTCGTTTTTGCAAGCCGTGACGCAGCCGTTGCATTCGATGCAGCGCTCTGCATCACAGATGAATTTCATTCGTGCCATCGTAGTCTCCTGAAGCGCTTAGGCTTTTTCGATATTGCAGACGGTGGTCTTCGACTCTTGCATCATGGTGACGCTGTCATAGCCATAGGTGGTGGCCGTGTTGACCGCCTCACCCCGCACAACAGGCGCTGCCCCTTTGGGGTAATACGCCAACATGTCAGCACCTTGCCAGCGGCCTGAGAAGTGGAAGGGCATCCACACCGTATCGGCATCCACACGCTCAGTCACCATGGCTTGCACATTCAAGCGGGCTCCTGTCGCGCCCAACAACCAGACACGGTCACCGTTTCGGATGCCTCGGTCAGCGGCTGTCTTGGGGTTGATCTCGACATAGGCCTCTTGTTGCAACTCGGCCAACCAAGGGTTGGAGCGAGTTTCTTCGCCACCGCCCTCGTATTCGACCAAGCGGCCCGAGGTCAAGATGAGAGGGTACTTTTCGTGCACTTTGTTGGCGATGTTTTTCTCTTGCACCGTCTTGTACAACGTGGGCAAACGCCAGAAGGCTTTGCGGTCGTCGTGTGTGGGGTACTTGGCCATCATGTCGGGACGGGTGCCATACAGCGGCTCGCGGTGCTGCGGAATCGGGTCGGGGAAGTTCCACACCACAGCCCGGGCTTTGGCATTGCCAAAGGGGTGGCAGCCGTGTTCTTTCATGAACACGCGCATCATGCCACCCGAGGAATCGGTCTTCCAGTTCTTGCCTTCAGCCGCGGTTTTCTCGGCATCGGTCAACTCGTCCCACCAGCCCAGCTTTTTCAGCAAGATGTGGTCCAACTCGGGGTAGCCGGTGGTGATGTCGGCGCCCAAAGAATGCGAACCGTCTTAGGCCAACAGCGATTTGCCTTCGCGCTCCACACCAAAGTTGGCGCGGAAGTTGCCGCCACCTTCCATGACGTGTTTGGAGGTGTCATACAAATTGGGCGAACCGGGGTGCTTGAGTTCGGGCGTGCCATAGCAAGGCCAAGGCAAGCCGAAGTAATCACCCGTGAAGTCGTAGCCGGTTTCTTTGTCTTTGCCGCCCTTGGCCTTGAGGGTTTTCACATCGAACACATTCATGTTCTTCATGTGGGCCTTCAGGCGCTCGGGGCTTTGGCCGGTGTAGCCAATGGTCCAGACACACTTGTTGATTTCACGCAGGATGTCTTCGGGCACAGGCTCGTCCATGCCATTGACCTTCTGCATTTTGTAGTTCTTGGACAGCTCTTTGGCAAAGCCCAATTTCTCAGCCAGCTGGTGCATGATCATGTGGTCACTGCGGCTTTCCCACAGCGGCTCAATCACTTTTTCGCGCCACTGGATCGACCGGTTTGACGCGGTGCAAGAACCACTGGTTTCGAACTGGGTGGCGGCTGGCAACAAATAAACGGCCCGGTTGGGATTCAGGTCTTCGGCCTTGCCAGGCATGGCGGCCATGGCGGCAGTGGCCGATGGGTAAGGGTCAACAACCACCAACAGATCCAACTTGTCCATGGCGCGCTTCATGTCAAGGCCACGGGTTTGTGAGTTGGGCGCGTGACCCCAATAAAACACACCGCGCAAATTGCTGTCTTGGTCGATCAACTCGTTGTTCTCCAGAACACCGTCGATCCAGCGCGACACTGTGATGCCGTTTTTGCCCATCATGGCGGGGCTGGAAAATTGCTTTTTGATCCACTCAAAGTCCACGTCCCAAGTCTTGGCGAAATGCTTCCAAGAACCTTCGGCCAAACCGTAATAGCCGGGCAGTGAGTCGGGGTTGGGGCCCACGTCGGTGGCGCCTTGCACGTTGTCGTGGCCACGGAAAATGTTGGTGCCGCCGCCGGTCTTGCCGACATTGCCCAAAGCCAATTGCAAGATGCACGAAGCCCGCACGATGGCGTTGCCGATGGTGTGTTGGGTTTGGCCCATGCACCAAACAATGGTGCCAGGGTTGTTCTCGTGCAGCATCTTGGCGATCTTGAAGACTTGCGCTTCTTTCACGCCGCAGGCCTCTTCCACCTTATCGGGGGTCCACTTGGCCAACACTTCGGTCTTGATGGCGTCCATGCCGTAGACACGGTCGTTGATGTACTTTTTGTCTTCCCAGCCGTTTTTGAAGATGTGGTACAGCACACCAAACAGGAAAGGAATGTCGGTGCCCGAGCGAATGCGCACAAACTCGTCGGCTTTGGCCGCGGTGCGTGTGAAGCGGGGGTCCACCACGATCATCTTGCAGCCGTTTTCCTTGGCGTGCAGCATGTGCAGCATGGAGACGGGGTGGGCTTCGGCCGCGTTGGAGCCAATGTACAAAGCGACCTTGCTGTTTTGCATGTCGTTGTACGAGTTGGTCATGGCGCCATAACCCCAGGTGTTGGCGACACCCGCCACCGTGGTCGAGTGGCAAATGCGGGCCTGGTGGTCGCAATTGTTGGTGCCCCAGAAGCTGACAAATTTGCGCAGCAAATAGGCTTGCTCGTTGTTGTGCTTAGACGAGCCCACGTAGTAGATGCTGTCGGGGCCACTGGCTTTGCGCAACTCCAACATCTTGGCGCTGATTTCGGTCAGCGCGGTGTCCCAACTGATGCGCTCGTATTTGCCGTTGACCAGTTTCATGGGGTAACGCAAACGGAACTCACCGTGCCCGTGCTCGCGCAGCGCCGCCCCTTTGGCGCAATGCGCGCCCAAGTTGATGGGTGAATCAAACACCGCTTCTTGACGGACCCAGACGCCGTTTTCGACCACGGCGTCTACGGCACAACCCACCGAGCAATGCGTGCAAATGGTGCGTTTGACTTCGACCTTGCCAGCCCCCACGATGGAAGCGCCAGTGGCTGCCTGCGCCTTTTGCACCAAGCTCAGTTGTGATGCGGCCAAGCCCACGCCCACCCCCAAACCGGAGCGGCGCAAGAAGCTGCGTCGATCGAGTGTGGGCAAAGCCTGCGACAAACCACGGCGCAGGCTGTGAATGAAGGGCGAAGAGGCGACACCCGCGGTGTCAGTTTGTTTTTTGGTCAGCAACATGGAGGACTCCAGTTGGGGAAAAGGGAAAGTGGGACAACGCGAAAGGGGTCAGAAAGCGGGCAGCACCCGAATCAGACGCGGGTGGTCTTGTAGTACTGCTGAACGTGCTCGCTCAGGGTGTAGCCGCCACCCCGTGTGGGCTTGGGCAAGGCTGCAGCCACTGGGGCGGGTGACTTGACAACGCCGGGAAGCACTGCGGTGACGGCAGCCACGGCCCCCACGGTAGCAGCACCAGAAAACAAGCCTCGGCGAGACAAAGTGGAAGTTTTGGAAGACATCATGGACTCCAGAGAATGATTCACAAATGGGCCTGAAGTTAGGCAAATTCGTTCATATGTGAATGTAAGCGTTATGCCGCTTTCAGACCAAAGTAATTACCCTAACTTCGGTTGGTGTCTTGGGCTGTTGGTGAGCCCAAGACACTTCAAAAATCGATTCAAAACCTGAACGCGCGCATTGCACATCGCGCCCGGTTTGAACTGCTGCGTTACTTGTACAGCACTTCGGGCAACCACATGCCGATGGCCGGGAACATGTACAACAACACGATCGCGAAGACCTGAATCGCCATGAAAGGCAGCATGCCCGCAAAAATCTGGTTCAGCGTGACATGCGGTGGGCTGACGCCTTTCAGATAAAACGCTGCCATGGCCACAGGTGGGCTCAAGAAAGCGGTTTGCAGGTTCAAGGCCACCAACAAGCCGAAGAACAAGGGGTCAATGCCGAAGTGGGGCAACAAGGGGATAAAGATCGGCATGAAAATCACGATGATCTCGGTCCACTCGAGCGGCCAACCCAGCAAGAAAATCACCACTTGCGCCAAGATCATGAACTGCACCGGGGTCAGGTCCATGCCCAACACCCAATTGTTGATGATCTCTTGGCCACCCAGCAAAGCAAAAGCCGCCGAGAAAATGCTGGAACCCACAAACAACCAGCACACCATGGCACTGGTTTTAGCGGTCAAGTAAACCGACTCGCGCAGCACCACGTAGTTCAACCGTCGGTAGGCTGCTGCCAACAACAAGCCGCCCAAAGAGCCCATGGCCGCGGCCTCGGTCGGTGTGGCCAAACCAAACACGATGGTGCCCAGCACCGCCAAAATCATCAAGGCCAACGGGAAGAAAGATCCCAGCAACATCTTGAAAATTTCAAGTCGGACAAAGCTGAAGTAAGCGTAAAAGATGGCCAGAGCCACAGCGCAACTGGCCAAGCCAATCCAAAATGACATCGGCGCTGGCTGACGCTCGCCTTCTTCAACAGCCGATTCAGCAGCCGATTCAGCAGCCGCAGATGCAGGCGCTGGCGAGGCCACAGCTTCTTTGGCAGCCGCTTCAGCAGGTGCTGCGGCAGCATTGCCCAACTCGGCAGGCGCTTTATCGGCAGCGGCTTTGTCAGCCGTGGCAGCGCCGGCGGCGGGCGCGTCTTCAGCTGGAGGTGCTGCCAAGCCGCCCTCTTCGACTTCTTCTTCAGCTTCTGCAGCCGAGTCTGCCAAGTCGCCACCCATGGCGACCACGCCCTCAACCACCGCTGGCGGCAATGGCGCAGTGATCTTCATGTAAATGGTGCCCATGATGAGGGCGACCGCCAAAGCGGGCAACAAGGCAATGGCCAAATGGTTGAGCAAGTCACGCATGGGCACAGCCGCGTTGCGCTTGCCTTTGATGGCACCGATCAACCCGCTCAAAACGGTGCTGCTGACTTCTTTGGAGACCACTTCGGCAAAAGCCGGCAATGGCACCACACGGTCTTCAGCCGACATGGGAGGGGCCAAATTGGGCTTGAGCTTAGCCAGAATGACCACGTAAAGCACATACAAAGTGGCCAGCATGATGCCGGGGAAAAACGCACCCGCGTAGAGCTTGACGACCGACACGCCGGCGGTGGCGCCGTACACGATCAACATGACCGAGGGTGGGATCAAGATACCCAAGCAACCACCTGCTGTGATGGCACCCGCCGACAGCTGAACGCTGTAACCGGCACGCAACATGGCCGGCAGAGCCAACAAGCCCATCAACGTGACCACCGCGCCCACAATGCCTGTAGCTGTCGCAAAAATAGCGCACGTCACGATAGTCGCCACCGCCAAAGAGCCCGGCACACGGGCCATCGCCAAGTGCATGCTTTTGAACAGTTTTTCGATCAGGTTGGCGCGCTCAATCAAATACCCCATGAACACAAACAAGGGGATAGAAATCAGCACATCGTTGGACATGACCGAATAGGCGCGTTGAACCATCAGGTCCAAGGTTTGTTGAACCGCCAAATCGGGGTTTTGACTGCGATAGGCAATCCACGCGAAGATCATCCCCATGCCCATCAAGGTGAAAGCGGTTGGGAAGCCCAACATGATCGCCACCACCACCAACGCCAACATGAGCAGGCCCAGATGACCGTTGGTCATTTCAGCAGGCGATGGCAACAAAATAAAGGCCGACAACACGACCAAGGCCATGATCGTCAGGCCAAACCAGACTTCTTTTTTCATTTTTGTGTTCCCTTGGCAGTTGCCAGCTCGCCCAATTTGGCAATGTCTTCGTCTTTCACGTTGACCATTTCTTTGAGTTTTTCGACATCGACTTCGTCCACGTCATCGCCACGCTTAGGCCATTCGCCTTGCTTGATGCAAACAATGCAGCGCACGATTTCCACCAAACCTTGCGCCAACAAAAACGCGCCGGCAATCGGCAAAATGGTTTTGAAGGGGTACACCGGTGGGCCGTTGGCCGTGACGTTGGAGTGCTCGTTGATGGCCCATGACTCGGCGGCAAAACCGTAGCCCGCGTAAGCCAAAGCAACCACGCCTGGAATAAAAAACAAGATGTAAAGCACCAGATCGAGCCACGCTTGCAAGCGCGGCGGAAAGAAGCCGTACAGCACATCGCCCCGCACATGGCCGTTCTTGGACAAGGTGTAGGCACCTGCCATCATGAACAGTGAGCCATACATCATGCTCATCACATCAAATGCCCAGGGGTGGGGCGCATCCAGCACATAACGCGAAAAGACCTCCCACGAGATCATCAGCGTGAGCGCCACGATCAACCAAGAGAAGAACTGGCCTATCCAGGTGCTGATCTTGTCGATCGTTAACAACAGTTTTTGCATATCAGGTCACATAAAAAAATCAGCCATCCGGGGTTAGCGGATGGCTGATGGGATCACTCAATTCAATTCATCAGGCTTTTTTGGCGCCGAAGAAGTGGTTCACAGCCATACGACGGCTGATGTTGGTGTCTTGGTCCCACTTCACAGCGCGAGCAGCGAAGGCTTTTTGGGATTCCACGATTTCCTTGAACAAGGGGTTTTCAGCCGACTTCTTCTGAACGATTTCGGTCCAGATCTTCAACTGCTCTTGCAAGATGGCATCGGGGGTCTTGTAGAACTTGACTTTGTCTTTGGTCTGCAACTCGATGTAGTCTTTGGAATAGCGGTCGATGGCCTTCCAAGACATGTCAGCCGATGCAGCCTCAGTGGCGCCAGCAATAACGGCCTTGAGCTTGGCCGGCAGTGCGTCGTACTTGGTCTTGTTGAACATGATCTCGAATGTCTCGGCGCTCTGGTGGTAGCTTTGCAGCATGCAGACCTTGGAGACATCGGGGAAGCCCAAAATGCGGTCAGATGTGGCGTTGTTGAACTCAGCACCGTCCAACAAACCGCGGTCCATCGCAGGCACAATTTCGCCGCCTGGCAAGGCGTTCACAGCCGCACCCATGGCGGTGAACAAGTCGATGGCCAAACCGTTGGTACGGAACTTCAAGCCCTTAAAGTCAGCCGACTTGGTGATTGGCTTCTTGAACCAGCCCAGAGGCTGAGTGGACATGGGGCCGTACAGGAAAGACTGCACGTTGCCGCCGATAGAGGCGTACAACTTGGCCAACAACTCGGCGCCACCGCCGTACTTGTGCCAAGACAAAATCATGTTGGCGTCCATGCCGAAGGCGGGGCCAGAGTTCCACAAGGCCAAAGCGTTTTGCTTGCCGTAGTGGTAACCCAACACGCCGTGGCCACCGTCCAAAGTGCCTTTAGACACGGCTTCGAGCAAACCAAACGCGGGCACCACAGCGCCAGCGGGCAAAACTTCAATCTTCAGATCGCCACCAGTCATGTCGTTGACTTTTTTGGCGTAGTCCAAGGCGTATTCGTGGAAGATGTCCTTGGCGGGCCAAGTGCTCTGCCAGCGCATGTTGATCGGGCCGGTTTGGGCCGTGGCGATCATGGGTGCAGAAATAGCACCAGCGGCGACGGCGGCACCCTTCAATAGGTTGCGACGGCGGGGGGTTTTGGGATCTGTCATGGATGTCTCCAGTCGTTGTTGAACTTGTAAGCGTAAAAAGTTACCGCTTAGTCACACATTATGAGAGACCCTAAAAAAAACGGGCTAAGGGGAAACCCGAGGTCAGCCTGTCTTTTTTTCAACCCAACAGGGAAATAATTTCACTCAGGCGATCAAATCAAAACCTTGCGCTTCGACACTGACAAAGGCCTCTGTGAAAGCCGACAAACGCGCATAAAAGACGGCCCGGGGGTGGTTCATCAGGGTTTGACAGAGAGTGGGCACCCAAGGCTGAACGTGTTGGGTAAAAAAGGCCTGTTGACGGGTCAAATTGGACACGGCCACATCGTCACCCGCGATCAAAAAGCGCATAACCTCAAAAACATAGGCCACATGGTCTTCCGTTTCAGACATGCCCTCGCTGCGGGCCAAGCCCAAAGCGGCCAAGTCGTCGCGCAGGCGCACCAAGGGTTTTTCGTTCAAAAAACCACTCAGGTAATGCGAGCCAAACAGATACACCTCGGGCTTGCCGACGCCACCAAACAAGGTGTTGAACTCGTCTGCAATTTGAGTTTGGCTCAAACTGCGGGCGCAGGCCACCAATTCCCGCCAAGGCTCTTCCAAAAAACCACCGGCATCGGGGGCTTCGGTCACCGCGACTTGCAATTGCGCCAGCCAAGCGTCGCTGGGCGCTTGGTAAAACAGGTGTGAGAGCAGCCCATAGACTTCTGCACGCGCAGTTTCTTCGTCCAAGGCGTGGCTGTGGGCGGACAGGTTCAATTCTGAGCTCATGACAACAAATGATTGAGGTTAAGAGGGTTTGTTGGCACCCGGGACGCGCACCTGGTTTTCGTCGGTGAACATGTCCACCACGCGGCAGTCGCCGCACATTTTGAGCCGCTCCAGTGCAAGCCCCTGAAACATGCTGTGGCCTGCCAAGCGGCCCAACATGGTTTCGATACCCTTCAAGGTGCCAAAGGGTTTACTGCAACGAATGCAGGCATAGGGCGGGCTGCCATGCAGCACGCGCGGTTGAACTCGCTCTGACAGCAACGACAAGCGCGGCTTCAAGCTGATCGCGTCTTCAGGGCAAGTTTTGGCACACAGTCCACATTGCACGCAATTTTTCTCAATGAACCGGATCTCAGGCTGCAAAGAGTTGTCTTGCAAGGCGGATGACGGGCACGCCCCGACACAGCTCATGCACAGCGTGCACTTGTCGCCATTGACCATGATGGTGCCCAACGGCGAACCGGCCGTGGGCAAGTCGATGGCCTTGGGACGGGTCTGATCGTCTTGCTTCATAACTGGCGACTGGGCCATCAAGTGGTCGAGCACCAACTCGAGGTTGCTGCGCTTTTCGGCTTGCACCGCATGGCGCGCGGACTGTGCAGGCCCCTCGGGCATGAGCGCTGCCTTCACGCTGCGGCTGGCCAGGCGTTGTAAATCGGCGTCGAGCGCGGTTGGGTTTTTCGCCTCAATCAGCTGAAAATGCACACCGCCATAGCCGAGGCCATTCAGAAGACTTTGGGCCACCGCCATTTGTTCCATCATCGCAGCGCGGTATTGCGGCGCTTCTTCGTCGGTGAGCAACACCATCACTTGGCTAGCGCCATAGGCCACGGCAGAAAGCCAAAGCTCCAAACCCACGCTGGCCGTGTGCCACAAAGCCAGGGGGATGACCCTGGCCGGAACACCCTGCATGACTTTCAGTTGTGCGCCCCGACCCAGCTCGTCGATCAAGGCTTGGCCTTTGTCTTGGCTGTGCAGCAACAGGGCGGCATCTCGCCCACCTGCCGTTTGGTAAGCCGTTAACAAGGCACGAATTTTGGCGCCCTGCTCGGCTGGCCTGGGATAGGCGTAGGTCAGCGCCCCCGTTGGGCATGCCGTGGTGCACGCACCGCAGCCCACACACAGGTTCGGATTGACCACGATTTGTTGCCGACTTTTGTCTGAGCTGATGGCCTCGGCCGAACAAATGTCGACACACGCTTGGCAGCCCACGGTCTCGTTGCGGCTGTGCGCGCAAAGTTTTTGCTTGTAAGCAAAAAAGCGCGGCTTTTCAAACTCACCGACCAACTCACGCACTTTCAGCAAGGTCTGCAGGTCTTGTCCGTTCCAACGGAAATAGCCTTGCGGCAAGGCGTGTTGTTGGAAGGTGGGCGCTGACTTGTCACTGCGCAAATCCAACACCACATCAAAGCGATCGTTTTGCTGACGGGCTTCGCGCGTGAAATCAATCGCGCCTGCGGCTTCGCACACTTTGACGCAATCGCGGTGCGCTGTGCACAGCGAGAGGTCGACTTGGTAGTCCAAACCAATGGCTTGCTCTGGGCATGCCGCAACGCAGGCGTTGCATCGGGTGCACAGGTCAAGATCGATCGGGTTATTGGCTTCCCATGACACGTCGAAAGCGCCCAAATATCCTTTGAGACTTTGCAGTCGACCGGCAACCACTGGAAAACGTCGTTCTTGCAGACCACCAGAACTGCCCGCGTTTTCTGCCCAGATGGTGATCTGCATGGCATCGGCCAAAAAGCTGGCAGCGCGCTCGGCAGCGTCCAGTGCGCCCAAGATGAGCACACGCCCCGTGCTCTTGTAAGTGACCGTGGGCACAGGTTCGGGCTCGGGCAGCCGAGCGGCAGCCAACAAAGCGGCCATTTTGGGCATGGCGTGTTCGGCCTCTTTGCCCCAGCCACCTGTTTCGCGAATGTTGACAAATCGGATGGGCGACACAGCGCCTTCGGTTTGCTCCGCCAGCTCCGAGAACAAACGCTTTTCTTGGGTGCAGGCCACCACTACGGTGTCGCCTGTTTTGACGGCTTGCTGAAACTGCCCCGCCTCACGGCGACACAAGCTGGTGTGCAGGTTTAATTTTTCACCCAGTGCTTGGCCCAGTGTCTGGGCTTGCAGGGGCATGGTTTGGTTGCAATTGCAAATCAGGGTGGTCATGTTGGGCTGTGGTGTCCGCCTGCAAGTCCGGTGTGGCTTGCGAGTTGGGGGACTTTGCCACAAATGCCGCCGGTTCAGAGGCTGGTGCCCTGTGATCAGGGTTTTCCTGTGTTTTAGGAAACAAGTTCAACAACTCAGCGCCCACCATTTTTTGCAACATGCCTGCGGGCAAAGGGTCTGGGGTGTTGTAGTCCCCGATGTAAATATCCAGGCCATCCATGACGTTGAAGTGCGGGTCGGTGAAGAGCTTCTTCATGGCCGCGTTGCGCACCTCACCCGGCACGCCTTGCCGCATGTAGTTTTGAAAATCAGAGGCCGGCGTCAAGCGCTCAACGTCTTCCAAAGTGGGGACGGGCTCTGGGCTCGCAAGAGCAGGGTCGGCGGCGTTGCCCACAGGGACCGCAGCCCCTGAAACGGCGGCACGTCCCACGCCACCTGCAGGTCCTGAAGGCCCGCCTTGCGGCCCCAACTTGCTCGTGTGTGGCGGGTTGGTGGGCAATCCCTTCGCCGCATCAAGTGAACGGGGTACTCCAGCCGTTGACGACGGCTGACCTGGGGATGGCTTGGCAGAAGGCTCTTGCGTATCCAGGCCTTGCTTGCGACGCGACCATCGGCTGAAGAAATGGTCGCTCATGCGCCCCTCCCGCCGCCTTTGCGTTTGCTGTCGGTGCTCACTGAAACGGGTTGCCCAAAGCGGTCCGTGAGGCGCTGAAAACTCTGGGGGCGTTGGCGTTTTTTTTCTTCGGGCACGAAGTGCTGCGAGGCAAACGCCATCATCCAGTCCACCACCTCTGCAGGTGCCGCAACCGTTTCAACGGTTTCTTGAGCGTCCAGCCATCGGCCCGCATCGTGGTAACTCAAACTCACCGCTTGGGGCACCGCTGTGGGCTCGCTGCCGTCTTCTTTGTCAATCAGACGCCACATCACAAAATAGCAAGGCGTGGGCGAAGTGGCATTGAGCCAATAGCCTTCTGCATCGTCGGCAAAAAGCACCACCGACCCGCTGGGGTAAAGCCACAGCGATTCGTTCTCAGCCTGCCGCAGACAACGCGGCTCAAGCCCAAATCCAGTTTCGTGGGGCACCACATCGGCCAGCACCCAACGCCAAGGTTGCCAACGCGCCATCGGGCCCTGCACCGCCTCACGGCGCATCAGCACTGCCACATCAATTTGTGGACGAGAAGACATGTTGGGCAAACCCTTTGAAAAAAGAGGAGCGGTAGACCACTGAAAAAATGGCTGCCGTGGAGGGTGGTTTCGGCCACTCTAGAGGCAACGCAGAAACCGTGCGCAGGCAAGAATACCGCACCTTGGTGGGTTCTTGTTTTGCCATCGCTGTCGCTATCGCTATCGCCAACATCATCGCCATTTCCATTGCCCCGACCTTTGCCTAGTCACTTGTCGTTGAAACTGGTTTTGTT
>JACCDT010358488.1_pt1 | contig 17053 bp, 24 predicted proteins | sample 7446291 | NCBI WGS metagenome assembly JACCDT01 (sample SAMN15323446, study PRJNA562643) | freshwater metagenome | isolation source: river surface water | place: USA:Blue River Watershed | collected 2017-08-17 | reverse complement strand
GCCTACGACACGCTCAAGCGCTTGCCCGAGGGCGAGCCCTTCGACGTCCAGGAGCTCGTCATCCGGCGCCTCCACGGCGCCGTCTCGCTGCCCATGGGCCTCGCGCTCGCGGGCGGCTACTTCTTCGTCGGGCTCGTTCTCACGAGCCCCCTCTGGTGGAAGGCAGGACGCTGATGCCCCTCAAGTACCCGCGCCAGGCAGCTCTTCCGGGCCCGTGGGGCGCGCAGCGCTACCCGCTGCCCGCGCCGCTGCCCCAGAGCTCGTTCATGATGGCGCGCACGCAGATGTACCCGCGCTTCGCGGATCGCTTCCTGGCGTTCTTCGCAACGCCGATGGTGCGCGCGATGATCTCGCCGATGATGGCGGTGAGCTCGTACTCCAAGAGCCCGGTCGGCGGCATGGGCCTGCTCGAGCAGGAGCGCGCCGCGATGGCCGACCTCAAGCGCGCCGGCTTCGCCAACCACACGGGCATCGACTACCGCGACTGGGCGCCCGAGAACCTCGTGCCCACGCGCATGCCCCCGGTGAGCCGCGAGCGCGTGCGTTCGGGCGCCGGCGTCGTGCCCTACTGGTCGATCCCCTTCCAGCCGCGTTCGGCCCCGCCCGACGCGGTGATGCAGAGCATCGGCATCGCGCGCGCCGCGCTTCACCGCGCGGAGCGTGGCTCCGTCCAGACCCAGCTCGCCGTGGCGAACCGCCAGGCGATCATCCGTAAGGCATTCGGAGGCTGATCGATCATGGCACGCAAGACCGACAAGAAGAAGCCCTCGCGCAACGTCCTGGTCGTCGCCGAGAAGAAGACCAAGGGCCGGGGCAAGAACAAGACGACCGAGGTCAAGGCCAAGCGGGGCAAGCTCGGCGCGCGCCTCTACTGCGTCCTGCTCACGCCCAAGGCCAAGGGGGCCGATCGCAAGAAGGCGAAGTACTCCTGCTTCGGCTCCTTCGAGGAGGCCTCCGTCGCGCTGCTCGCTGCAGCGCCGCTGCCCGCGAACCCGGCGCTCGCAGAGATGCTCAAGATGCAGGCCACCGCCGGCATGCGTGGCCGCCGCCGCGGTTTGCGCGGCCCGGTCTACCAGGATGGTCATTTCGAGGGCGAGACCTTCACTGACGGCGTCGAATGGTTCGCCTCAGTGGGTCGCAGTGGGCAGCATCGCCCGATGCCCGGCCGCTTCCGGTCTGAGGCGGAAGCTCGCGCCGCACTTCTCCGCCACGTCGGTGCCGCGCCGCACTCGAGCCTTCGCGGCGCACTCCCCGCGGGCCTGCGCGGCACGCCCGAGGAGCACGCTTCCGCAGCGGAGTTCTGGCGCAACGAGGGTGACATCACGTCAGACCTCGTGTCGCGGCTGGACCACTATGCCCGAGCGCAGGCCAACTCTTTCTGGGCGGGGGATGCCTTGCCAGCGGATCGGTCTTCTCTGATCGCAGTGTCGCGTTCTCGGGCGGAGGACGCCCTGGAGGATCGTGTTCGTCCGTGGCGGCGGCACCGCTATGCCGCTCGTGATGACGACTGACCCATGACGAGCAAGCGCAAGACGCGGCTCGCGGCGGCGCCGGCTCTCTTCGCGGAAGAGGGCCCGTCGCCGGCGGAGCTCAAGAAGGCGCGCACCGCTGAGCGCGCCGAGGAGGACCCGCGCCTGGCGTTTGCCCGCGAGGAGGCCGCGCGCTGGGCAGCTCAGCAGACGGAGCGGGTGCGCGCTGCGCTCGAGGCCGTCGAGCAGCGCAAGGGGGATCTCTTCCAGGTCTATCGCGACCTCTACCAGGGCGCGAACTCGAGCTCGCTGCCCGCGCCGCTCCGCGAGCGTGCGAACGACGCGCTCGACACCGTCGCCCCGCTCCTCGCTGCGCAGCTCCGCCGTCACGGCTGGGAGTACGCGAAGAGCCTGGGCACCTGGATGCCTCGGTGGCAGGGCGAGGAGGAGCCGGCCTTCGCTCCCATGCTCGACATCGACGACCGATCTCCGTACGGCTACCTCCTCGAGCATCCGCACCCCAAGCTCCGCGGCCTGCGGGGGGCCTCCTCCTGCACCGAGCGCCACGCGCGGGCGCACGCCATCCTCGAGACCTCGCTCGACCTCCGCGAGCGAATGGAGGCCGCGCGCGCCCTGATCGAGCCTTGCGCCCGTCCTCGCCGCGCTCGCTGAGGTCCTCCTACACTCCTGCCGAGGAGATCGCATGCGCACCCCCTACAGCTACGGCTACGGCAGCGACCCGATGTTCACGGCCCACCGGCCGGGCCTCGAGTACTGGCGGGGCAACGAGTGCGATTCCTGCGGCCCCGGTGGGGTCGTCAACCGAGGAGACATCCGCATGGCAGGCGTGACCCCCGTGCCCTCCGGCACCTACATGGGCCCCATCGGCAAGACCGTCCTGGCTGGCGGCCTCGCCGGCTACGGCTACTCGAGCGGCCCGGGTATCCCGGATGCGGTCGCCCTCGAGCGGAGTCCGACCTCGCGCGCCATGTCCTTCATGTCGAACCTCGGCATCGCCACGCGCGGCATGCAGGGCGTCGCTCGCCTCTCGGGCGTGGGCCTGGGCGACGCGGCGCAGGATCGCGCGATGTGCCAGGGCATCTCCTCGGCGATCGGCGCCGTCGGTACCGGCGCTCGCGACATCAACCGCCAGGGCGAGACGCGCGATGCCGGCTGGAACCAGGCGGGGCAGTACCTCGCGGCGGGCAGCCAGTTCGCCTCGGCGTTCTGCAACCTGATCCGCGACAACACGACGCCGGTGCAGACGCAGCCCCAGGGCACGACGATGCCCCCGGGCTACACGTACCCGCCGAGCTCCTACCAGCAGCCGACGCCCGGACCGCAGCAGTCTTCGGGTCTGCCTCCGTGGGCCCTGCCCGCGGGCGCGGTGGCCGTCGCTGCGCTGCTCGCGGCCGTGGTGATCGTCAAGTCCTGAGGAGCTCGTGGCGCAGCTCAGTCCCAACGTCGTCCGCATCGCGTCGCGCGCCCTCACGGTGACGCCCGCGATGCGCGAGGCCACGCGCGCTCTGCTCGACGCGGAGTATGCGGCGGCGCGCGCGATGGGCGACGACGTGTTCTGGGGCTACGACTCGGCGTGGCTCGGCCTCGGTGCGCCCGAGCTCGTGAACGCACGACGCGCGGGCGCGGGCGGCGGCGGCGGCGCGAACATGAGCTGGAACAACAACCAGTTCTGGAAGCTCGCGCAGGAGTGCGACCGAGGCCTCTTCACGCTTGTCATGTACCAGCAGCGCCGCTACATCGCGGCGCAGATCCGCATCGCGCGCCATCTCGCGAACGTCCCGCAGCTCGAGGTGCTCCAGGGCTTCGACAAGATGGCCTCGCTCTCGAACGTGCGTGAGGCGTGCTCGGGCGTGCACCCCAAGGATCGCGCGCAGGACTGGGCCTACTGGTGCGAGGAGGCGGTGCGCCTCATCGGCGCGGCGCGCTGGGCCTCGAACTTCACCTGGAGCGACAGCTCGCGCACCTGCGGCGACTCGACGTACCGCATCGACGCGCAGCCCATCGTCGGCGCGTACGACACGGGCTGCCGCTACCAGCCCGACTGCTCGACCGATCCCTACGGCGTGCCGCGCCTGGGCTACGTCGCGGGCAAGGCCCCCGACGGCATCGCGCGGTGGGAGAGCATCACGCGCCCTCAGCCGAGCGCGCAGCTCGAGCTCGTGAACGCGGCGCGCGCGTGGCCGATCTCGTGGGACGCGCAGCGCGAGCGCGCCGAGCGTCAGCGCATGGGCCTGGGCTTGCCCTGGGGCTTCGGCGCGGCGTGGCCCGTGTCGATCTCTCCGTTGGTGCTGGGCCTGCACTCCTCGAGCCGCACGGTGGGTCAGCCCCTCTCGATCCCGCAGGGCGCGCAGGCCTTCAATGGCGCGTGGGCCGGCGGCACGATGCGCGGCACCTGGCCGCCCTTCCTGCAGGCGGCTTCGGGCGAGGGGCTGGGGGACCGCCTCTTCGCGCTCTTCCTCGAGAACCCGGCGGGCTCCGCGGTCGACGACGCCGAGGGCTACGTTCGCGCGCGCAACCTCCGCGAGCGCACGGGCTGCTGGTACTGGAAGTACGAGGCGAGCTCTGGCGGCGCCTCGGGCATCGCGACGAACCTCGCCTACCCTGTGCCCGCGTCCGAGCTCGTGATCTGGCGCCTGGTCGCGCAGCTCCGCGACATCCTCGCGCTGCCCTTCGGCCAGGTCGTCATCGACGGCTTCACGAACCTCGATCGCGCGGTGCAGGGCATCCCGGTCGAGTTCCGGGGCAACCTCGATGCGGTCGCTGCGCAGGTCCGCTCTGCAGCCAGCGCCGTGCGCGCCGAGCAGGCTGCCGTCATCGGCGGCGCCTTCTCCGCGGCTGGCGCCGGCGCAGCAGCGATCAACCCCGTCGCGGGCATCGTCGTCGGGCTCATGGGCGCGCTCACCTCGGCGCTCGTGGCCTTCTCGATCGACATCGGCCTCGCGCGCGGCTCGAACCCGCCCGCACTGCAGATGCCCGCGGCGCGCGTCGCGCCCCCGACGATCTCGGGTGACGACCGCTGCTGGGTGAACCCCGGCGAGCTCGAGGCTCTCGAGCAGTATCGCACGCGGGTGACCGCGCCTTACGCCGAGGGCGCGCAGCGCTCTGGCGGAGATCCTGGCCGCCTCTTCGACATCATCCCCGAGGTGCGCTTCCAGCAGTTCTGCCAGCAGAATCCCGGCGCGCCCGAGTGCCAGGTCCAGCCGCCCGCGACCTCGAGCCCGTGGGCGAAGTACCTCCTCGGTGTCGGCGGCTCCGCTGCCGGCTACCTCGCCATCAAGCTCCTCGGAGGCTGACCCATGTTCGTTCACGAGCCCCTCAACGCACGCCGCCACAACCGCTACGGCTTCGGCGACGCTCGCATCGCCGACAGCGTGAGCCAGACCGCGATGCGTCGCTTCCTCACCACGACGCGCGCGGACCTCGCGCGCGCCTTCACGCAGGGCCAGGGCTCGAGTCCCACGGTGGGTGATCCAGGCAACCCCCAGCCTGGGTGGGATGCAGGGGGCTGGGCTGCGGGCGCCTTCGGCTCAATGGCCGAAGCCTTCGCCAACGCCTTCGGTACGGGCTCTGCGCCACCTCCAGCCTCGACGATGGCATCGGATGGAACATCCACGGGCCTGTTCGAGCCCGCGCGTCAGAGCGTCGAGTCGATCCCCCCGTGGGTCTACTGGGCCGGCGCGGGCACCATCATCGTGCTCGTCGGCGCGGTCGTCTACAAGAAGCGGAAGGGGCGCTGAGCGATGGCGCGCATCGGCATCGACCCCACGCGCTCGGAGCTGCCGGGCACGCCGAACCTCGTGGCGGTCTCGGCGCGCTGGGTGCAGCGCGGCATCAACGCCTGGCGCGCCTTCACGCGCTCGACGATCGCTGCGGTCGCCGAGGACGGCGTGTGGGGCCCGCGCACCGAGGCGGCCTTCCGCGGCCTCGTTTCGCAGATCGATCCGGGCTCGAGCTCGAGCATTCGTCCGACGCCCGACAACCGCGCCGTGATCATCTCGCGCAAGCTCGAGGGCTACATCTCCTCGCTCGAGCGCGTCTCTGGCGCGGGCACGACGGCCACACCCGTCATCGACTTCACGCCGAGCACCGACCGTGATCTCGTCGCCTCCTCGCCCGAGCCCGGCACCGAGCTCGTCGTCGGGAGCGGCGCGACTCCGGTCTGGGTCTACGCCATCGCGGGGGCGTCGTTCCTCGCCGCCGTCGGCGTCACGTACGCCGTGCTCAACACGAAGTGAGGCTTCCATGTTCACGCGCACTGCCCTTCGCGACATCCCGCCCACCGTCATCTTCCGCAGCCGCAACGGCAAGCTCGTGCATCAGCCCGTCGTCGCGGGCCAGGTGCGCGGCCTCGGCGACATCTCGCTGCGCCCCATCCAGAACACCGCGCCTGGTCTGCCGATGATCCCGACGATGGATGTCGCGCGCACGCAGATGAAGATCGCCGAGAACGAGACGCTGCGCTTCGCTCCGATCGGCCCAGGCCTGCCCGGCACCTACGTCTCGCCCGACGTCCTGCGCAGTACGACAGGTCGCACGCTCGGCGCGCGTCCCGGCGTCCCGAACTCCACGCCTTCGAGCGCCGATGTCAACGCGGGCCTCCTGCGCTCGCGCGACTTCGTCCTGCGCTCGGGGGGTGGCGTCTCTCCGAGCGAGCAGTCCACGGGCGGCGCGATGTCGCCGATGCCGATGCCCACGCTCACGCCCGAGGAGATGGAGCGCCTTCGCGCGAGCGCGGGTCTGCCCACGGGCACGGCGAGCGACTTCTTCCGTGGCCTCTCGTTCGGCCAGATCGCAGGCGGCATCACGGGCTTCGCCGTGGGCCTGGGCCTGCTTCTCTTGCGTCGCAAGTGAGCGACGCTCCTACACTCCCTTCGCAAGGAGACGCGCATGATCGTCGCACAGCCCCTCCGAGGCCGGGATCCCGTCCTCCTCAACCCGCACAGCCGCACGCTCTACAACCCGATCACGGAGAGCGCGATCGAGCGCATGCGCGCTCAGGTCGAGAACCCGCGGCTCGAGGCGAGCCCGCTCTTCCGCGGCGGCCTCGGCGCGGTCGAGATCCCCGACTGGGCCAAGTGGCTCGGCGGCGGTCTCGCGCTCGGCGTCGTCGTCGGCGCGGGCGTCTACTTCATGAAGCGCTGATCGCGCGTTCGACGGAGATCGACATGCCCAAGAAGACGACCGCTCGCCGCCGCCGCACGGTGTGCATTCCCGAAGCGCAGGCGAAGAAGCTCGGCCTGTCGCGCAAGTCGCGCAAGTCCATCAAGCAGGTGATGCGCACCGATCAGGGTCGCTCCTACGCGAAGGCTCGGAAGGCTTTCGCCAAGGAGGCGCGCTCGGCCAGCGACACGACCTGCTCTCTCGTGACGAGCGCTGCGAACAAGCTCCAGTCGCGGGCGAACACCGTCGCCTCGGTCTTCAAGGACTCGGGCGACATTTCGGCGAAGCAGGCCCGCTCGATCGAGAAGGTGGGTACTGCGGCGCGCAAGCGCGCGCAGGTCATCTGCGGCGCCATCGCGAAGCGCGAGCGCTCCCAGACCAAGCGCGGTGAGCGCATCTCGGCCCTCAAGGGTCGTCGCTGAGATCACCCCGGCCCCCTGCCGGGCCGTTCCAACCGAGAACGAGGAAAGACCATGGCCAGCAAGAAGAAGGCGAAGAAGCGTTCCAAGAAGAGCTCCAAGAAGGGCAAGACCTGGAGCTGCCAGATCAAGCGCAAGGACGGCACCAAGAGCAAGGCCGTTCGTCGTCACGCGGCCAAGAAGCCCACGAAGGTCAAGGTCGGCAAGCGCAAGCTCCGCGCGGTCTGCAAGCGCGTCGGGGCCTGAGCTCGGCCTTCTTCTCGAGGTGAACGGTGGGCGTTGCGTCCGACATCATGACGGCTCTGTCCGTGTCCTACGTGGACCGGATGGCTTCGTCCGACGTCACGCGCGCGTCCATCGTCCTCTCGAAGTTCTCCGAGGTCTGGCCGAGCTTGAAGGCGGAGTGGGCCCCCAGCCGGGGGCTCAACCCCGCCGATCTGCCCGACCGCATCCCGACCGTCTGGGACGGCGCGACGCGCCTGCTCATCGCTGCGGCTCTGCCCGACGATGGCGGTGCGACGATGCTCGAGCTCAAGCGCGCCATCGGCACGACGCAGATGGCCAGCGGTCTCTCGCGGCCTGCGCAGCGCTACCTCGAGTACATCCCGCCGAGCTCGCCCGCGCGTACCTTCGCGGCGCGCGTGGCAGCGATGGGGCCCGGCGATCTCGCGACGGGCATCGACGACATGATCGCGGTCGTCGCGAGTGGCGGTGTCTTCACGACGCCGGGCACTTCTCGCACGGGCGTCTTCAACCCGAACGTGATCCAGCAGTTCCGCGTGCCCTCGCAGGCGGCATCGCTCCAGGCTGCGCTCCAGAGCGCCGGTCGTGAGCCCGCGAGCATCGGTACCGAGAGCAGCCCGATCGCTCTCCCAGGCACGACGATCATCGGTCGCTCGGGAGGCATCGGCATCCCGACGTGGGGTTGGATCGTCGGTGGTCTCGTCGTCGCGACTGGCCTCGGCATCTTCGCCTACCGCAAGTGGGGGATGTCGTGAAGGTGCAGACGATGGACGGGGGCTTCCGTGGCCGCAAGGGCATGGGCAGCCTCAGCACCGATCAGCAGCTTGCGGCGGTCGAGGACTTCCAGCGGCGTCTCATCGACTTCGACCGCACCTCCGATGAGATCGTCTCGCGCCTGCGGGAGGCCTCGTTGCCCGAGGCCGAGGCCGTCGAGGTGGAACGCGCGCGCCAAGAGCTGCGCAGCGCGATCGATGCGCACATCGCATCGAGCTCGAGCATCACCTCGAGCGAAGGGCTCATGGCGTGGCGCGCGGAAGCGGGCCGTCTCGTCGGTCTCGCCAACCGATTCGTCGATCACGCCCGCACGTCCCTTTTGGGCGAAGCGGGCACGCGACCATGGAAGGTCGTGTTGGCGCTCGTCCTCGGCACAGCCGTGGTCGGCGCTGCGGCGTGGGGCCTCGCAAGGATTCAGTGATCCTAGCCGCCCCCTGAACGCTGTTTCTACACTCCTGGCACCAGAGGAAGATCACATGGCCAAGCGTCGTCATCGCAGCAAGGTTCGCATGGGTTCGCTCGCCACGGGCGGCTTCATGGGCACGGCAGTCCCGGCCCTCGTCGGCTCGGGCCTGGCGATCGGTTCGACGCTCGCCATCCGCGCGTTCGTGCGTCCCACGAGCGACATGATGGCGAAGGTCTTCCGCTACGCCCCGTTCATCGGTGCGACGGTCGGCGCGGTGGCGGCAGCCCCGCTCGGCTTCGCCGGCGCGAGCGCGAACCAGCAGGTCGCCACGGCGGCCTCGGCGGTCGCGGCGGGCCTGGGCGTCTTCGCGGTCGAGCGCCTCAACTCGAGCGTCCCCGGCGCCGAGCTCGCGCTCGCCCCGGCGGCCCCGACCGGCACCGGCACCGCGGGCCTTCGCGCCCTGACGGCCGAGGTGCGCAGCGCAGCGCAGCTCCGCGGCGTCGTCATGGAGCCCATGAACGGCCTCAAGGGCAGCTACGGCGACACGGTGAACGCCAACGGCATGAGCGGCGCGTTCAACCCCAACGCCTTCGGTCGCCCCCAGAGCCAGGTCGGCTGAGCCTGCGGGCCGTAGGTCGAGGACACCACGCACAAACCCTTGAGCTCGGCCCCAACCTAGTTCCGCACGCACACGGAGACGAAGAACATGCTGCTCCAGCCCGGTGACAAGATCGGCTACACGGAGTCGATCAACCAGCCGACGAAGATCCGCCTCCCCGACGGAGGCGAGGTCGCGATCACGGACTGGTCGTGGCGCACCCTCTACTCCTGCATCGACGTCCTCTCGGGCGCGACGGATCCGCGCATCGACGCGTTCTCGTACGCGCAGGGCGACAACGTCAAGACGTCGCAGAACATCGCGAACAACCCCGCGACGCTGCGCACGGCGACGGAGAAGGACACGAACCTCGACTCGGGCTCGCAGAAGATGCCCGCCGAGTGGGAGTACATCTGCTACGCGGTCGTCATCGACATCGAGCAGTACATCTACGACTCCCAGGGAACGGGCGAGGACGCGTACACCGTGGCCGGCCCGGGTCTCCCGATGCCGAACCTCCCGAACGTGAAGTACGCGATGGCGCGTCTCAACGTCGCGCTCGAGGTCACGCAGAAGGACTTCTACATCAACAAGCTCGGCTGGTTCTCGGCGGGCCAGGGTCCGTTCACGTCGGTCTCCGGCGGCGCGGGCGGTGCGCTTCGCACGTTCGCGAACAACGGCCTCCAGAGCAAGGACGCGATCGACGCGTCGCCCCTGCCGGTCCACATCGGCGGCACGGAGACCTACGCGGTCTACTTCCAGAACGGCGACGGGACCGCGCTCAACTGGCTCGACGAGGCGGGTGCGCCGGTGCCGACGACGGTCCTGCGCTTCTTCTCGAGCATGGTCGGCCTCCACAAGCGCCCGACGGCCTGATCGGCCCGGGCCCTCTCAGACCCCAGGAGCAGGAACATGGTGCAGGCGATCAAGGTGCGTCTCCCCGATGGTCGGACGGTCAGCCCGTCCGACTGGACGAGCGCGCCCCTCTTCTCGACCATCGAGGTCAGCAACGCGGCGAACCTCCAGCCGATCCCCGCGTTCAGCTACGGCGAGGGTGGCGTGGTGCCGGGCTCGGTGGGTCCGCGCAACGCGACCCAGGCCGACACGAACATGCAGGGCCAGGGCGGCATCCTGCAGGAGAACGAGGAGCTCTTCCTCTACGCCCTGCAGATCGAGGTCTTCCAGATCGCCTCGAACACGCAGAACTTCTTCACCAACCAGGAGACGTTCGCGCCCGATCCGCCCGAGGTCTCGGCGACGAACCTCCTCGACTTCCAGCGCTCGACGCTGGTGCGCATCAAGATCGCGAACACGAAGGACTACGGCGTCAACCCCGTGTCCTTCTACGGCGCGGCGATGGGCGTGCACCGCACGACGGGCTCGACGCGTTCGCAGGGCACCGCGTACGCGAACGGCATCTTCGCGGGCTACCACGGCGGCGTCAACGTCTTCGACCAGCGCGAGATCGCGACCCCGCATCACGTCGGCCCGGGCGAGGCGTTCGAGATCAACTTCGAGTTCCCCTACGGCTCGATCATCGAGCCGCTGCCCGTCACGGCCGGCCAGGTCGTCGCGAGCCCGGTGAACTTCGGCACCGACAACGACGCACGCCTGCGCGTCCGCGTCTACTGCATCGGACCCCGCCGCCGCCCGGTGGCGTGAGGCTGGAACGGGAGCAAGCGACCCATGACGAGTCTCAACCGCATCCTGATGGCCGACGGCTCGGAGTTCGCTCTGAGCGAGTGGCTCCACCAGCCGGTCTGGTCGACGATCGAGTTCGCCTCGACGGCGCCCGTGAACCTCCGCGCGTTCAACTACCGCGCGGGCCAGAACGTGAGCTCGAGCGGCCTGCCGCGTCGCATCGCGACCGGCATGGACACGAACCTGGTGCGCCAGCGCGCGATGAACCAGGACGAGGCACTGCTCTGCTTCGGCATCACCGTCGAGTTCTTCTCGATGGCGAACGTGACCTACGACGTCGCGCCCGGTCCGGTCACGCACACCGTCGCCCCGGCCCCCGTGCTCTCGGGCACGGATCTGCGTCGCCTCCAGCGGGATCTCATGCTCGAGATTTACGTCGGTGCGGGCCTCAAGAAGCCGCAGTTCGATGCGCCGCTCGGCTACTTCGGCTCGAGCGTGGGCATCACGGCGGCGGCATCCGGTGACGACACCGCGACCACGCTGCTCTCGCTCGACCACGGCACCGCGGGCCGCGCGAGCGCGACCAACCAGCAGCAGCTCACGATGCCGCTGTACATCGGCGGCTTCGGCGACAACGCGATGCCCGGCAACGCGATGACCTTCTACGCGAAGGTCTACAACGCGTTCGGCGGCGCGATCGCGGGCCTGCGCCAGTCGGTGCGCATGCGCGTGACCTGCGACGGCCTCAAGAAGCGCCCCGCCTGATCCCCGGAGCCTTCGGGCTCCGAATCACAACCCACCTGAGCCCCTCGCGCTCCCCGTGCATGGGGCAGTTCGAGGGGCTCGATGCTTCGTCCTCCCACCCCGTTTCGGCCCGATCACGATCGGTACTTCTACGAGCCCCGGGCCCTCTGGTCCGTGGGCTACGGGCAGGCCACGACCACGGGTCCGCAGCGGACGATCCGCTTCCCGCAGGAGCACTTCATCAACGGCAGTCGGTTCCCGATCCGGCTGACGAAGCTCTGCGTGAGCCCGGTGGGCTACTTCGCGCGTTCGTTCACCGCGCAGAACGCGGCGCAGTTCGATGCCTGCATGGCTGGCATCACGCGCTCGCTCCTCTCGCTCGAGTACCCGATGGGCTACTCGGGCCAGCGGCGTCCCGGTCCGGTGCACCTCTACGGCACGGATCCGACGGGCGATCCCGACATGGAGAACACGGCCACGCCGTACGCCTCGAGCCTCTTCGGGGTGAGCCGCTGGGACTTCGATCTCCCCTACTACGTCCCGCAGACCTATCAGGTCGCGCTCGAGCTCTCGAACATCCGCGCCTACCTGGGCGTGCTCGCGCAGACGCCAGTCTCTTCGGCGCGCGCGTTCTACGAGCGCACGGGCTCGCTCATCCTGGGCCACGCCGTTCGGCGCTTCGGCGACATCGAGACGACGGTGCAGGGGTCGGCCTACCCGGGTGGTCCGCAGCCGTTCAACGTGCCAGACGATGTACCGTTCACGGGCGCCAACGGCGCGAGCCAGACGGGCTGGGGCGCGGGCGGTCGTTGGCCGGGCGGGGAGTGGCCGCGCCAGAAGGCCAACCGCGGCCTGCCCTACACCGAGTCCACGGGCTTCAGCGTCTTCCTCGATCAGCGCGCGTTCGACGACGCGGCCTTCGCGGCGTACAACGCGCAGTTCCCCGACCTGCGCATGGCCCCCATCAGCCAGCGCATCGCGACCAAGTGCCGTACGATCGGCGCAGGCACGGGCGAGAAGTGGTGGCGCGATGGGGCTCCGCTGAGCCTCGTGACGCCGACGATCACCCCGGCGATCGTGCGCGATCTCGAGGACCCGATCGTCCTCGGCCCGGGCGAGTCGATCATCGTGAGCCTGCAGCTTCCGCCCACGTACACGGTGGGCCAGGACACCGTGAACCCCATCTACTCGGTGGGGGTGAGCTTCACGGGCTACGCCGTGGTCGAGGACAACAACCGCAAGGTGCCCCCGATGCCGGGCGAGCTCCTGCCGATGCCCATGACGGACACCTGAGAGGCCCTGCCCATGATCAGCGAAGAGAAGCTCGAGCTCCTGAAGTTCCTCGCCGCGCGCAACGTGTGCGACGGGATCCTCTACGAGCCACGCATCTACAGCCAGGTGTTCGACTTCAGCCAGGCTGGCGTCGTATCGCCGCTCTACTCGGACGAGGACATCTTCCGCAACGGCGAGCAGTACCCGGTGCGGATCACGCACATCCTCGCGATGATCCGCGATGGCGGGGGTACCGCGGGTGCGGTCGATGAGCGGCTTCTGCAGGTCTACCGCCTGCGGATCCGCAGCAACGACACGTACTACATGAGCGACGTGCCGCTGCCGCTGCCCACCTGGCACGACAAGGTCACCGCGACGAGCGGCCCAGTCAGCCGGAGCACGACGTCGTGGCGCTTCGCGCATCCGTTCTACATGGGTGGGCGTGACACGCTCTCGGTGCAGCTCGAGCTCGAGTACCCGATCGACCCGCAGACCGAACAGAGTCTCGAGGTCTGGGTGCAGTTCCATGGCTTCGGAGCGCTCTCTCGTCGGCCCAAGGAGCTCCACGGCTACGCGACCTTCACCACGGCGTCCCCCTCGATCCTCTCGATCCCCGACTCGTTCTTCCGCAACACCGGAGATGAGCCGCTCGAGATGCACTCGGTCGATGTCTACGTGGCGCCGCCGACTGGCTCGGCGGGCAGCAACGCCGAGGGCAACATCCGCCGCGTGCGCCTGAGCGTGCGCCAGGTCGGCAACGGCACCAACCAGCGCTGGACCAACAGCGACGCGCTCAACGTCGACACGGTGCCCGCGGGTCTCTTCGGCCTCGCGACCGGCCGCGCGATGACGCACGTGCTGCCCATCCAGACCGACCAGCGCGGTCGTGGCTGGATCTGGGAGCCCAACCAGGGCCTCTCGCTCGAGGTCACCGGCCCGAGCTCCGGTCCCACTCTGAGCCAGCTCTACATCGCCCTCGCGGGCGAGATCATCGTGAAGTGAGCCATGCACGCCCTCATCGCACCGACGAAGATCCTGCGCACGAACCTCACCAAGATCGGTGCGGTGATCGTGCCGGCGGAGCCTGCCTTCCGGGTGCGGCGCGTGCGCCTCACGATCCCCAACGGCTTGATCGTCGGCCTCTCGCTCGAGGAGGAAGTCGCCGACATCGCCTACGGCATCCGCACCTACACCTGGGCCGAGGTCGAGGGGCCGCAGACGAACTTCGTCTTCTACCTCACCGGCGCTCAGCAGCTCTCCGCCGTCCTCTCCGAGCAGAGCCCCGCGGGCCTGGCGCCGCGCTGCTCGGTCATCATCGAGTACCCCGAGTCCTCCCACCCGGAGTGAGCCCGTGACGCAGAAGCGAGCCACCCTCTACGCGCTCATGCGCGAGTGCGCGGCGACCGAGCGATCGGTCGCTGAGGTCTGGGCATGGGGCCGCAAGCAGCTCAACACGGGCATGGCAGTGCCCGCCCAGCTCGGCACCATCGACGTGCTCAGCCAGCGCCTCTTCCTCCAGCAGCAGGCGCTCCTGGCGCCCACGTTCGACTTCATCCAGACCTTGCCCGCGGCGACGCGGCAGGAGATCCAGAGCCGGCTGCCCCGCCACGAGATGCTCCCGCGCCTGAGCTCGGGCTCGAGCTCTCCGGCGCTGCGCGGGGCTGGCCTGGGCTTCCTGCTGGGCGGTGTGGAGATCCCGGCTGGTGTGCTCATCATCGGTGCGCTGCTCGCGCTCGCTGTCGTCATCGCGGTGCTCGTCTTCTTCTTCCAGAGCTGGGAGATGGTCGGCGACCTCGTCGAGGACGTCCAGGCGCTTCGCGCGGACGCGGCCGATGCGCAGCGGCGCCTGCAGACGCAGCAGGCTCGCTACCAGGACTGCCTGCATGCCGGTGGTACGCCGCAGAGCTGCGCAGCCGAGTTCCCGATCCCCGAGCCCACGACGTTCTTCTACCAGCGGCAGAACCGCCCGTCCGACGTGCCCGAGTGGGTCGTGGGCCTGGCAGCGGTCGGCGGGCTTGTCGCCGTCGGTGGTCTGCTCTACGTCGGTGTCCGCGCGTACCGAGCGGCGAGCCCGTACCGCGCTTTGTCGGAGGCCGTGTCATGAACCTCTTCCACCTCGCAGCAGCCATGTTCGGCGCCGCTGGCAAGGCCAGCGCCCAGCCCTCCCGCTCGAGCTCCGCCGGCGGCGCACACAGCGCCGAGGAGGAGTGCACTCCCTGCGCGGCCAACGCGTACGCCGAGAGCGTCGCGCAGCAGAGCCGCGAGATGTTCGGCGTCGCGCGCCCGAGCAAGAAGGGTCGTCGCCGGTGAGCAAGCGTGCGGCCTGCGTCGTGTGCGGCAAGCCTGGCCGCTGGCTCCCGCTCGTGGGTGAGAACCGCGTCGGCGTGTGCCCTGCGCACGAGCAGACCGTGCGCGTTGGCACCGCGGTGACCGGCGCCGCGCTCAAGGCGGGCGTCATCGCCGGGATGGAGGCCGCGCGCCCCGGCCTCTACGAGACGCTCTCCAAGGCGTTCTGGACCGTGAAGGAAGCCGTCGCCGTCGTGCGCGGAGAGAAGCGATGACCCAGCCCAACCGCCCCGACCGCAACCGCGCCCTCGAGCTCACCTTGCCGGGCTTGGCCTTGCTGCGCCGTCTTCGCCAGGACGTGCGCTTGGCGATGGGCCAGGTGGCCGCCTACCTCGACGAGACCGGCAACCCGCAGGCCTGGACTGGCGATGAGCGCGCGCCGTACGTGATGAACGTGCCGCAGACGCCGCGCGCGGTCGTGCTCAACCCGGCGGCTGGCGCGCAGATCCCGCTGCTCCACGCTTTCCCGGGGCCTGGTCGAGCTCTCGAGGTGTGGGCGACGGATCTGCGTGATCAGTCGCAGAACCCCCCGACCATCTACCTGCAGGTCTTCGACACCACCACCGCTCCCGTCTCCGGCTCGACAGAGCCCACGGTGACGGCGATCCCGCTCTGCATGTGGGCCGAGTACGAGTGGACGTACGACGCCTTCCTCATCAGCAACGGGCTCTGGGTCGCGCTGAGCTCGACGCCGCTCGTCTACACGGCCATCCCGGCCAACCAGAACTTCTCCATCACGGCGCGGGTGGTCCCGTGACGATTCGCAAGGGATGCTGCCCCACGACCGGCGGAGGGGGATCGATCACCGATCACTTCGCGCCGAAGTACCTCGTGGGCAACGTGCTCGCGGGCGACCCCGCGGTGGGCTCCGGCCCGCCGTTTCGCTACATCCCGGACCCGGGTGATGGCTCGGGCATCGCGACTGCGCTCGCGCAGCCCGATGGCCCGGGCGACATCTGGATTCGGCCTGGCACGTACACCTTGGCCGCTGCGCTGCCTGCAGTGCCAGCAGGTGTGCTCGTGCGCGGCTCTGGGCGCGGCACGACGATCATCATCGGCTTGTCGGCGGGCGATCAGGGGATCTTCGCGCTCTCGGCGGGCTCTGGCCTGCATGACATGACGGTGCAGTCGCCGGCTCCCACGGGAGCCACGGCGGGCTCGACTGCGATGATCTCGTGCACGGACAGCGTCTCGCTCGAGCGCCTCACGCTCGAGATGAACCCTTCCGCGGGCTCGACACTGCTCGATGCGGTCTATATGACCGGCGGCGCTGGACCGCCTCCTGGGTCGAACGCGACCGACATCCTGATCCGCGTCGGCGGAGACGGCACCGTGCCCGGTCGCGGCCTGCACATGCAGGGCGTACAGCCGAACCCGAGTCCTTTCCTCTTCGCGCGGAACATCGAAATCTACGGCGTTGGCGGCCTCTCGACGGGCTGCTGGATCGAAGACGCAGTGTTCGTCTGCTCGCAGCTCCTCATCTTCGAGTACACCGACACGGGCCTCGCATGGACGACGCCGAGTGGTAACGGCGGAGGGTCGCTCCGTGTCGATGAGGGAGCGATGCAGACCAGCGTGGGTAATGCCCTCACGGTTGGCGTGGCCATTCAGGGCAGTGGCCATGTACTTCGCTCTCTCGCGATCGCGTGCAACAACACCACAGGTGGCATCGGCATGCGGCTGACTGGCCCTGACCAGTCGTCGATCAACGCGATCGAGATCGACGACTGCCTCATCACGGGCTTTGCGGATGGCATCGTCGGTGGCGAGAACGGCATCACGACGACGAGCTTCGGCTCGAACACGATCTCGGACTGCCTCGTCTTCGCTGCGTCGCGCGGTATCTGGTTGAGCGGTCCGTCGGTGACTGGCAATCAGATCGTGGACAACCAGATCGGGGTCAGTGACCTCGTGTCACCGCCGCCGATCGGCGGCATCATCATCGATGATGATCCCCAGG
>JACCDT010213245.1_pt1 | contig 17059 bp, 12 predicted proteins | sample 7446291 | NCBI WGS metagenome assembly JACCDT01 (sample SAMN15323446, study PRJNA562643) | freshwater metagenome | isolation source: river surface water | place: USA:Blue River Watershed | collected 2017-08-17 | reverse complement strand
AGCCAGCATTAAACCCAAAAAAGTTTGAGTTGTTGGCGTTGATGGCATTAAGACCTGCGCCTGCACCAAAAAAATTTGAATATGAAGCATTCTCTGCTTGCATGCCCGCTTGTTGACCAAAGAAGTTTGAGTATGGGGCATTCGTTGCGCCTTGCCCTGCACCTGAACCAAAAAAATTTGAATTATTTGCATTCGTTGCACCAGAGCCAGCATTCACACCTATGAAGCTTGAGTTATTAGCATTGGTTGCACCAGAGCCTGCATTAAACCCAAAAAAGTTTGATTGTTCTGCGTTGGTTGCAAGGTATCCAGCTTGTAGTCCAAGGAAGTTTGAATATGAAGCGTCGGTTGCACCTACCCCTGTATTTGCACCAATGAAGTTTGAAAATGATACATCAGTTGCATTTGCTCCAGCTCCCTGCCCAAAAAATATTGCATTTGTAGCATTTGTTGCATTTACTCCTGCCCCATATCCAATGAACACACTGTATGCATTGTCTATACTACTAATAGAACCACTTACCATGAAATTGTAGTTTGCATCAAGAGTGAGTGCTGCATCTCGTGCTCGAGCATTGGTGAAGTATAGGTTTGTATTCTCTGCTATAGTACTCGTATTGAATGCAATACTACATGCTGGGTCTGTAGGGAGACAGTCTGGATCGAGGGTATTGTATGTGGGAGGGGTGGCAAAAGAGACTGATGTACCAAAAAGTACGAGGAAGATAATTCCGAGGAATGTTTTTTTGTGGGTGATAAAAAAGTGAGGCATCGTATGATGTATAGTATATCGCAAGGTATGTTTTTCTACAACATCAAAAACATTATTTTGTACTTATATTAAAAACGTCTTTTGCGCGTTTGCAGTATTCGCACTCGCTCGTGCCCCCACCATAGCTTTTTGCATTGCATGGGCGATGTATCCACTCTCCACTCGAGAGACTCTCTACATACACAGCGATATCTTTTTTGAGAAGGTCTATTTTTTCTGTATCTATATGGGTACTATAGAGCGCGTGTTTGTCACCCTTTGCAGCTTCGAGAAATAGGAGTCGAGATTCGTGAATACTACCCTGCCGGCTGCTGTACATTAGTAAAAATGAGTACATCGCGAGCTGGCGCATATAGTCCGAAAGCATACCTTCGTCATCTATTTTTTCTATACTGCTGCCCGTCTTTGGTTTACCTGTTTTGAAATCTGTCACTCGGTATGTGCCATCTGGGTATCGCTCGAGGAGGTCTATTTTGCCATGAAAATTGAGGTCGCCGTACTCTGGGAGTCTGCAAGAAATAGATTGCTCTGATTCGTATTCTGCAAGAAGTGCATCAAAATATGTATCTACCCAGCCAGAGACTGCGTCCTCGCACTCGCGCTTCATTTTTTTATTTGCACTCGTCTCTTCTATACCTTCTTTCAAAAATAGTGCATCTATTTTTTCTGCCAAAGCTTTTTTTGTCGGCTTTTCTTTTGCTTTTAAAATCCATTCGATACAGCTATGGGCAATACTTCCAAACAATAGACTTTCATTTTTGGTATCTGGCATCTGGAGTAGATTTCTAAAATACCATTTCCATGGGCACTCAAAAAAGTTATTGAGTAGTGTCACCGATACGCGTGTTTTTGTATATTGATTTTGCACGATACGCACAAGCTCTGTTACTGCATCGCTCTGCACCTCTGTAGCATTTTGTATATAAATAGTGGGTCCTGATGCGAGGAGCTCTGTTTGAGTTTCTTGTGCAGATTTTTGTGCAAAGTGTACCTTTGGAATATCCTCCAAAACTTCAGCAAGTGCCAGCGGTGTGCCAGTGTAGCTCATAGCAGCGTATGAGATAGTGCAGTATGATCTCGCGCGCGTGATAGCGACATACAGCTCACGGCGAGCGACTTCTCTATCGCGCACCTCTACATGCTGTTTTATTTTTTCTGGGAGGGTAAATCCTCCAGCTTTTTGCCCCATCAATACGCTTTCATTCATATGTGCAATCCATACATGGTCGTACTCGAGCCCTTTTGATGCATGGAGCGTCTGCACAGTGATACCCCGCTCGCTTTCGAGAGTCGCGAGTGGAATATTTTCGCCATAGCTTTCGAGGCGCTGTATATATGAAATAAAGTCTGCAACATGTGCAGTATTTTTTTTGTTTTGTGCCAGATGCACCAGTGTGCGTACTACTTCTACTGCTCGAATAAGCGCTGTGTGGTCTTTCGCAGTATCTATAAATAATTCCATACCGATCTTTTGTACGAGTTGTTCTACAGAGAGCGTCTGTGAAGCTTCTACCCATGATGCCAATTTTTGCCCCCATTCATATATTGGGTTTGTAGTATCAAAAAGATTCATATCGCCTCCTGTTTGCAAGAGTGTATCGAGCGATACTGTGCGAGTATTTGCATTGTGCAAAAATTGATGCGCTCCGATTGGAGGAATTTGCGCAGTGTAATCAAAGAGAGACTCTGCAATCAATTTTGCATTGTATGGGTCTTGCACTATGCCGAGTACTCGCATAAAGATCTCGTACTCACGCGTCGCAAAGAGCGAAAGCGCTCCACCGATAGATACAGGGAGCCCCACATCACGCAGTGTCGCTATGGCGCTGCGGACTTGGTGGTTTTTTGGCACGAGTATTGCAAGCTCTTCTGGGGCTACCCCTTGCGCGAGGAGCTTTTTGAAATACAATCCTGCAGCAATGATTTCATCGCGCAAGTATTGATATTCATAAAGGCCAATCATATCATCACCTTTGCGATTGCTTTGTAGTTTTTCTTTGGTGAGGCTACTTGCGAGAAGTGTATCTGCGAGCGAGAGTATCGGTGCGGTAGAGCGGTAGTTTTGTACGAGCGTGATAAGCTGTGCTCTCCCAAAGGCTGTTTTGAAGTCTTCAAAATATTCGAGCGATGCACCGCCGAATCCATATATGAGCTGTCTGTCGTCCCCCACTACAAAAATATTTGGTTTTTCTTGCTCGCCCCACACCCCACGAAGAAATGCATTTTGCACCCCACTCGAATCCTGGTGCTCATCTACGAGTACATACAAGTATTGCTCATATATATCTGCGCGGACATCGTCAAAATTCTCTACGAGCTGTACCGCGTACATGAGCACATCGTCGTAATCCATCAGCGCGCGATCTCTTTTTTCTTTTTCATATATGGTATAAAACTTCACTACCTCTTTGGTGCGCGCAAGAGATTCTATTTTGGTTACGATTTCTTTTTTCAAATTTCCTTTTGATTCCCCACGACTCGAGATACTATCTGGGTCATTACTAAGGTCTTCAATTTCTTTTTCTACAATTTCTAAAAAAGTTGCAGGTGAAAGCCTTTCACGCTTCAATAGCGAGATGAGCGATTTGATATCTCTAAAGTATGTCGCACTATTGCTACGCGGGCGAAGGTACTCCCAATCGTGTGCATGCAAAATTTCATCACAGAGTAGCACCGCACCCTTTTCATCGAGGAGCTCAGGAAGTGTTTCAAAGTCTAGTAGCTCATAGTGCTTCTGGACTAAATTTTGCGCAAAGCTGTGAAAGGTATTTACCTCTACTTCACGTGCGCGGTCGCCAATATAGCTCTCAAGTCTTTTTTTCATCGCAGAGACCCCTGAGCGCGTAAAAGTAAGACATAGTATCTGATGCGCTGGGGTGTCTGTCTTGTCTAAAATATTTGCAATGCGCACTGCGAGGACCTCGGTCTTGCCAGTCCCTGGGCCAGCAATCACCATCACTGGCCCATCGAGCGCATCGACTGCAATCTTTTGCTCTTTGTTTAGCGCCTTATATTTTTGGGTAAAAATAGTCTCCATATATGTATTCTAGCATATATGATATAGTACTTTATATGGTAGCAATAATCAGTATTTTTGGCCTGTCGCTCGTATTTGGGATGACTCTTTTTACCTGGCGAGTATATACATTTTTTTTAAAAACAAGTCCACTTATGACACACTGGCTGCTCGCACTTGCCCTCCTAGTACCAATACTTTTTGTAGGTGGATTAATCGTAATACGGACAAAACTATTTACATTACCCCTCTGGAGCTACATGTTCACAAATTACCTCGCAGGACTTGGATACTATCTTTTTCTTAGTGCTATCGTACTTGGGATTATCGGTGGTGTTATACTTTTTATTCAAGGAGTATACCTCCCGCTGGGTATTGTGTACTTTTTTGTTGCACTCCCTATTGTGCTCACCATAACAGGCTTTGTACAAGCAAAGCAGATCCAAATCACGTCGTACACGGTAGAACTTCCAAATTTCCCAGCTTCATGGAATGACAAAAAAGTAGCACTTGTAACAGACACACACTTTGGTATCGTATTGCAAAAGAAATTTGCAGATACTGTAGTAGATACAATACTCGCGCAGCGCCCAGATATCGTACTCCATGGTGGGGATTTCTATGATGGCCCAACGCTCGATACTGCACCTATTACGGAGTCTTGGAAAAAGCTCACTGCACAAGTACCAGTATTCTACGCTCCAGGCAACCACGAGCTCTATGGCGACTACAAAGGCTTCATACAATCTATTCGTGATGCGAATATTACTGTCCTCGAAGATAGTAAAATAATCTACGAAGGAGTGCAGATAGGTGGTATCGTATACCATGGCAAAAACGATGAAAAGCTCGCAAAAGAAAGTCTTGCAAAAGTAGCATTTACAAAAGATGCACCGGCAATCCTTATCAATCACCCACCTACCTTTATAGCAGATGCTACTGCAAACGGAGTAGACCTCATGGTCTCTGGACACACGCACAATGGGCAGTTTTGGCCAAATACATACATCGTACGAGCAATCTACGGGATATATACATATGGGCTACAAAAATACGAAAACATGTTTGTACTAACCTCAAAGGGTGTTGGTACTGCGGGTCCACCCCTCAGGCTTTTCAATCGCCCTGAGGTTGCGATAATTACGATTAAGACTAGGTAGAAGGTACGAGATTCGGTCACAAATCACTAAATATTTTTGTTCGCATAACTCCAAAAATATAAAGTGTTCGCGACCCCGGCTCGCCGCTTTATCCTGCCCCGCAGGCGCGGCTCCGCCCTTCTCATCTCTACTCAAGTAGATTCCAAAAACACACAGATTATCTCTGTGTGTTTTTGGAATTGCAGAAGGTACGAGATTCGAACTCGTGAGGCTTTTACACCTGCTACCTTTCCAAGGCAGTGCACTAGACCGCTATGCGAACCTTCTAAGATACTAATTTTGTAGTATTGTTTTTACTGTATTTTGCACATCAGTGACCTCTTTTTTTAGCGTATCAATATGAGTAGCATCAACTTGTACTTTTTGTTCAAGTGTTTGCACTTTTGATTCCAAGTTTTTTATATCGTCTTTTGAGATAGTACCAATATATGAAAATACCCCACGTATAACAAAAAACAATACTAACCCGATTATCACACACCCTACAATAAACAAAACAACAAACAATTTAATATACTTTTTAAATTGTATATTATCTTTTACAGCCAGTTGTTTTATGTTTTGAAATATTTTTTTATACATAATAAGTTTATTTATTTTCTAGTAATGCTTTTATCCGCTCCTCTACTGGTGGATGCGTCATAAAAAGACGAGTGATTTTTTTACCGCCATCACCAAAAGGGTTTGCTATATACATATGTGCTGTCGCATTGCTTGTGCGCAACATCGGCGCATGATACGAACTGATTTTTTCTAATGCAGCTGCAAGTCCTTCTGGGTAACGAGTAAGAAGTGCACCAGAGGCGTCAGCAAGAAACTCTCGCTTGCGTGATATAGCGAGCTGTATAAGAGTTGCGATAATTGGAGAAAGGATAATAAAAACCAGCCCCACAATCATAAGTACTCCTCCGCTCCCTCTACTGTCATCATCACTACGACGCATTCCTCCCCACAAAAAACTGCGCATGAGCATGTCTGAAAGAAGCGCAATAAACCCCACAAGTACAGCAACCATACTTTGCAGTAGTATATCTCGATTACCGATATGCGCGAGCTCATGAGCAACTACTCCCTCGAGCTCGCTTTTGTTTAAAAGCGCGAGAAGCCCTGTCGTCACTGCTACACTTGCATGTTTTGCATTTCTCCCTGTTGCAAATGCATTTGGGGCAGTATCTTCTATGACCCAAACCTTTGGCTTTGGAAGTCCTGCGGTAATAGCAAGATTTTCTACTATATTGTGAAGCTCTCTAAAAGAAATTGTATCTGCCTCTACTGCCCCCGCGAGCGATAGTGCAATTTTGTCGCTATACCAGTATCCAGCAATGTTCATCGCAATACTAAATATAATTGCAATAGTGAGTATATCTGGATTACCAAAATATATACTTGTAAAATACCCAATACCAAGCACAATCACCAAAAACACCCCCACCAAAAGCCAGGTCTTGTGTACGTTTTTTGATTGCTGTGTATATAATGTTGCCATGTTTTTATTCTATCACAACTGGTATTTGTATATATTTGATTGGTCTACCACTTTCACCACCTGATGGATCGTCTTGTCGGAGCTCAATATATGCAGGCCCTTTTGGGAGCTTGGTGGTATCCAGAGCGCCACCAAACAATACTGGACCAGTAGTCATCCAGTCTGTTTGTGCTGTGAGATAACTTTTGAATACTATGTTTTTATCTACATCCACTATGTTTAGCAATATATTGCCTTCAAAGAAATATCCGCCTTGTATTTCCCCCTGTAATACAATGACTCCTGTTATTTTTTGATGTGGCTGTATAGAAAAAGAAAGTAAGTCTTTTGGTTTTTTATTTTTTTCTTTAGTAGAAATCTGTGCAGTTTCTTCAAAAGTAAGCGTATGCGCTATTGCCGTAGCACGTGCAAGTATTATGTGTGTACACATACTTCCCACAAGAGCAACAATAAAAATAGCGTATACTGGCTTTATTTTTGTATTCATTTTTAGAACTTAACCTCTACTGGCTGCTGAGCAGTATCAGTATCTGGAAGATCAAAGAACTCTTTTTTTATAAAGCCAAAAGACTTTGCAAATATATTTGTCGGGAAAACTTCAATTTTTGTATTATAGTCACGTACATTGCCATTATAAAATCGGCGCGCTGACTGTATTTTGTTTTCAGTATCTGAAAGCTCACTCTGCAGTGCAAGGAAATTAGTATTTGCTTTAAGTTCTGGATATGCCTCTGCAATACCAAATATGCCCGTCATCGCTGCACCAAGCGCACCTTCTGCGGTCGCTCTCTCTCCTAATGTTTTACCTTCTATTGCGTGTGCGCGAGCCTCTGTTACCTTTTCAAACGCAGTACTCTCATGAGCAGCATAGCCTTTCACTGTACTTACCAAATTTGGGATAAGATCATAGCGACGCTTGAGTTGTACTTCTATATCTGCCCACGCTTCTTCTGCGCGGTTTTTGTTTCGCACAAGACTATTGTAACTAAATACTACAAATAAAACGATTAGTACAACTACTATTACTATTATTGGTATCATCATATACTATCAGTATACCCTATTGACACAAATTTTTACAACTATACACTTATATAAAAATTATTGTATTATGGAAAAATTTATTCTTTTCTTGTACCTACTTTTTATAGCAGTACTTTTTTTGAAAGATCCATATGAAAAATTACACAAGTCTCTAAATACATATGTACACGAGACCCCTAGCCTCCAGTCAGAAATAACGTTTCGATTGGTACAACTATACTTTTTTATAGTACTCTTGTGTGTGATACTATTTTCATATGGAGCCTTTTTTGCTCTTAATGAGCCCTAAACAAAAACTCGGAACTATTAGTTCCGAGTTTTTATAATTATTTTTTCTTTGATTGAAATTTTTCCATTAGTACCAAAAGTGGTGATGCAAGGAATATAGATGAGTACACTCCAAAGAACATACCAATTGCGAGCATTGTCGCAAAGAGCTTTGTACTTGCCGGGCCCAATACTGCGAGAGTGATAACCATGATAAGCACAACGAGTGATGTATTGATAGAGCGAGCAAATGTTTCTGAAAGTGAATCCCCTACAAGCTTTTCAAACTTTTCACTAGTATCGGCTTTGTTGTGCTGGAGGTGCTCACGGATACGGTCAAACACGACAATAGTATCTGATACCGAAAGACCAAGTGTAGTGAGCAGTGCGACCACAAAGAGCGTGTCTACCTCTGCACCCATATAGTGACCAAAGATAGCCATCGCCCCTACAGGGATCACAATATCATGGAAAAGTGCGATAATCACTGCGAAGCCGAATTTCCAAGAAGACACTGGGCGAGATACTTTGCGGAATGCATATGCTACAAAGCAGATGATTGCGATAAGTACAAAAATGATAGAAAAGATTGCTTTGCGCGCGAGCTCGCTCCCGACTGTAGGACCGATAGTAGTGAAGCTCAGTTGCTCTGCTTTTGCTCCAGCAAAAGAGAGTACTGCGAGCTCCTGTGCGCGCTCTGCTTCTGTGAGTGTGCGAGTCTTGATACTCACATCAGTCTGATTTACTGGTTGTACGATAGCATCTTTGAAGCCATTTTGTACGAGTACGTTTTGGATTTCAGTAATTTCAGGGCGTGTATCGTATCGGACAGAGAGTAGAGACCCTCCTTTGAAATCAATCCCCATATTGAGCCCAAAAACTGCAATTGCAATTCCTGCAGCTACCACAAAGAGGGCTGAGAGTGCGATAAAAAATTTTTTGAATTTAATTACAAACATATATTTTCCTCTTATTTAATAAATCCACTACTGAATAAAAACTTTCCAAAGCGACTGTGTTTTGGTGTCGGAAGTGCACGAAGGAGCAAGCGATTGATTGTCACCGCTGTTATCATGCTCACAACAACACCGAGAATAAATGTAAGCGCAAACCCTTTCATGAGCGTAGTCCCTACAGCGTAGAGGATCACCCCAATAATAAGACTCGCGACGTTTGCATCACGGATAGAAGTCCATGCACGGCCAAAACCAGCATCAAATGATTCGTGAATAGTACTTCCGCGCTTGCGCTCTTCGCGTGCACGCTCAAATACGAGGATTGTCGCGTCTACTGCCATACCGATAGAAATGATAAATCCTGCAATCCCTGCAGCAGAAAGTGTGACAGGGATAAGACGATACAAAAAGAGTGTAACAATCACATACATAGCGAGCGATACAACAGCGATAATACCAGGTACACGGTACCACACGATAAGGAAAATTGCTACTAGGATAAACCCAATGAGTGCAGCATATGCACCAGCCTCTACCGCCTTGCCGCCGAGTGTCGCACCTATGGTCTCTGTAGAAATAAGTGAGATAGGTACTGGGAGCGCGCCAGCATTGAGGCGTCCTGCGAGTGAACGCATTTCTGTCGGAGTAAATGAACCACTGATTTGCGCCTTACCACCAGTGATAGCTTCACGCACCACAGGTGCTGAGATTACTTCCCCGTCGAGATATATTGCTACAACCTTGCCCACATTATTGCGAGTGATGTCTTCAAATATTTTTGCACCTTCGTCGTTGAACTGAAGTGATACAGTAGGCTCGCCAGTATTTTGATTAAACTCTGGGATCGCTTTTGTAAGATATTTCCCCGTAAGTCCTGTTGCTACAAAGTTGTCACCTTGGTTGAGATTTACAACACCATCTTTTCCGACAGTCACTGTTTGTGGTGTATCAGATTGCACTTTGAATTCTAGAAACGGCGTCTGCCCGATGAGCTTGATAGCTTGCGCTACATCAGTGACCCCTGGGAGCTCTACAGAAAGACGGTGCTCTGTAGTACCTGTCGCTATAGTACTAGTCTGGGTCTGTACTGTAGGTTCAGATACTCCAAAGAGGTTCACACGGCGTTCGATAACACCGCGGAGTACATTCATCGCATCACTTGGGTCTATGTCTCCGATAGCTGCAGTGTCAGCCTTGTAGAGAAGGTGTGTTCCACCAGAGAGGTCGAGCCCGAGACGAAATGGATATTTGCTTATAAATGAATTATTAGTAAATGGTGCTTTAGCTAAAAGCAGAAGTGCGGCAGCTATTGCTACAAACACTACTACAAATGCCAAAATTCTTTGTTTTAAAACGCGATATTTCATATAATACGACATATTCTAGACTATTGGAAGCCTCTCTGCAAGGGTCTTTTACATTACAACATACGAAATATTTTGCGCACTATATCTGCAATCAAAAGCCCTGTGAGAAAGCCTGCGATCACATCTATAGGGAAATGTACTCCTAAATATACCCTTGAAATACCTACCAAAAGCGCAAAAAGGATAAGGAGCATCCCCGCTCGCTGGTGATATGGCCTTATAGCACCTGCAATAGATGCTGCAATAGCGGTGTGCCCCGATGGGAATGAATCCCCTCCTCCATGGAGTACTAATGTCCTGACGCCATCTACAATCTCAAATGGCCGCGGCGCCGCAACCAGCGCTTTTATGAGCGTCACTATGATCCAGGTGAGAAGGACTGAAAAAATAAGTACAAGCCCTTCGATAAATAATTTCTTTTTTTCTATAAATGATTTTGCTATCGCGATTTTCCAAAAGATGCGCACAAATACTGCCCCAAGTACAAGATAAAAAAACCAATACGAGAGCGCGAGAAAAAAATGATCCGCCCATGGTACCCCTGCACCAAAAGATGCAATATGCGCAAAGATTCCTGAATGTAAATTAATTATTGTATCCATAAAATTCTTTTTGTAGGTCGTCTCTGTGGAGTGAGCGTTCAAAGCGACTCATCGAGATAATAATGCCGAGCCCAATACACTCTGCGAGGACGTGCGAGCCACCGTAGCTCATAAACGGGAGCGGTACTCCAGTTACCGGCATGATCCCGATGTTCATCCCTATGTTAATAATAACATGTCCGAGGATAAGTATCGCATATCCCACACAAAAAAGTGTTTCAAAATTTGTCACCCCACGCTCCGCATGCACCAAAATACGCCAGAGAAATATCCCAAATGCAGCTATCACTACAAGTGCACCGATGAGACCCCACTCCTCCGTAAATGCAGCAAATATAAAGTCTGTCTTGTATTCAGGCAAGTAGTGCAAGCGCGACTGCGTACCATACCCTACCCCTTTACCCAAAACTCCACCTGAGCCCACCGCTATCATAGACTGGTACACATTGTACCCACTCTTTCGTATATCGTGTCCTGGGTTTACAAAAGTGATAATTCTGTCTTTTTGATACGGCTTGAAAAAAAACATCCACGCACCAGTAAATACAACAATTGCTATGCCAAAAAGTATCGCCAAGTGTTTTTTGGAAATCCCTGCTACAAGCGCCATACCGAGCCATAGTACTCCGATGACCATCGCAGAACCAAAGTCTGGCTGGAGCATGATAAGCCCTATAGGCACAAGTGCGTATATCGCAGATACAATGAGATGTTTTATGTTTTTTATCTCGACATGGCGGCGAGAAAAATATTTTGCAAGCATGAGTATCACCAGGAGCTTGACCATATCTACCGGCTGGAATCCAAATCCACCTAAGCTAAACCAGCTTTTTGCCCCATTGATCCGGTTTGTCGCAAGTACAAAAACAAGTAAAAAAAGTGATGCAATATAGACGAGCGATATATAGCGCGAGTCTCGTAGAAATCGCACATTCATACGCGAGATTACAAACACTGCAATACCACCTATTAAAAACCACAAACTCTGGTGGAATGCGTTTGCAGAGCTATCACTAAAAGACATCATAGTCACAATACCACCAAGTGCAAGTGGTACTATTACAAGCAGCAATGCAAGATCATATTGTTGGACAAATTTTCGGATCATTATTTTTGAGGCAGTGTAAAGGGATTGATACGAGGAAGTACTTCAATGCGATTAATTTTTTTCACTAGTGTAGTATCTGGCCATGTAAATACTATTTCTTTATTTTGGTTTGCTGGAAGGCTGTCTACTATTTTAGTTGATGCAGCAATAGTATTGTCGTCATCATTGTGAAGCAGTACTACAACTGGCATATTTGTAAAAGTTGTATCTGTTTTATTTTCAAGGAGTGCACGTACGCGAGTCCCTGCTTCAAAAGCCTCTGCTCGAGTGATATCTGTTTTAATTACAAATGTTGAAACATCTGGATCTGTCTTTTCCCAGATGGTATCCCCTACAAATGAAAATCGTACCTGTGCGACCTTGGACCCATCTACCTGTATGAGCGGCTCTACGATGGCGCTCTTGCCCACAGTGCCGACAAACGTACTACCAGTGCGAGTAGCTATAATAGAGCCATCTGCATCGTATACATCAAATTTGTAATTCACTGTGCGGGCACTCACTCCAGCGAAGCCATGCTCTATATATGCGACAGCGGTAGTCGATGTTGGCGTCACCACAAAAGGCAATTGCCAGCGGACTTTTGGATTTGTTATTTCATTTTTGCAATAGCGCGTGCAGATCCCCCCACAGTCTACCCCTGTCTCGGTACCGTTTTGAATATTGTCGCTACAAATAGGTGTTTTCTTAAAATACTTCCAGTACACCCCGCCAGATACAAGCACTGCAAAAAGTGCTATGCCTCCTATGTATTGTAATCTCCGCTCTCCTGCCCATGTCATATACCTATATCATACAGCAAAAATCCCAAGTCTGCGACTTGGGATTTAGCAGTGTGGGTCAGTTTCGAACTGACGACCCACGGATTTTCGGTCCGTTGCTCTACCGGGAAAATCTACGATACCTAATTTACATTCGCATGTACACTACTTATGTAAAAAAATAATAACGCTTCATCTCCATCTGAGCTACCACACCGTTGTGATATAAAGAACTTTTAAGTGCTTAGTCCTGGCAGCTACCTACTTTTGCCTCAAAGAGACTATCATCGGTTCTACGGGGCTTAACTTCTCTGTTCGGAATGGGAAGAGGTGTGACCCCCGCGACAAACCACCAAGACAAAGCACTCAAACGTGTTTGTGATACAGCTGTAGTATATACGCTGTATCTAATTTTCTGAACCATTTTTTCAAATGGGTTGATTTCCAGATTTCCTAATAGGAATTGGGCAATTAGTACACCTCTGCTTAACACATTACTGCGCTTCCACATAGTGCCTATCAACGTGATCATCTCTCACGGCCCTCAAACGATGACTAATCTTGGAACTGGCTTCCCTCTTAGATGCTTTCAGAGGTTATCCATTCCGAACATAGCTACTGGGCAATCCACCTGGCGGTAGAGCCCATACACCAGAGGTTCGTTCATTCCGGTCCTCTCGTACTAGGAACGAACTTCCTCAATCATCAACGCCTGCAGTAGATAGGAGACCAACCTGTCTTACGCATCTTTTCACACATTACTGTATGGATCGGACTATATCTTGTACTTATTGCTAAGCACCTCAACGTGTAGTCTCTACGGGTCCTCGTTTGACGAGGTTCCCTCGGTATTACCCTCTATCACTAGTAGGAATTTACCGATATCAGTCGAGCATGTCATTCTATGTCACCATAGACGACCGCCGTATTAAGATGGTTCTCTTTATTCTATCTTTCTTTCATTGTACCCAGTACAATAAACTTTACTTATATTAGACGAAAAGACTAAAACATAATGTATATTAATCTTTGTATTTTTCTTTTTTTCACTCTCCTCGGGATTCAGACAATCTAGAAATCAGTCAAAACACCAGATAAATCTTGTGTTAATTCTAATTCCTAGACGGTCTGAACCCAGCTCGCGTACCTTTTTAATTGGCGAACAGCCAAACCTTTGGGACCTTCTCCAGCCCCAGGATAAGGTGAGCCGACATCGAGGTGCCGAACTCCGCCGTCGCTATGGACGCTTAGGCGGAACTAGCCTGTTATCCCTAGAGTAGCTTCTATCCGTTAATCTTCAACCGCATCTAATGCGAATTGTCGGTTCACTATGTTCTGCTTTCGCACCTGCTCGTCATGGCCGACTTACAGTCAAGCTAGCTTATGCCATTGCACTATCGGCACGGTTTCCATTCGCGCCTAGCTAACCTTTGAACTCCTCCGTTACTCTTTTGGAGGATACCGCCCCAGTAAAACTACCCATCAGGCACTGTCCCACTGCGTTTTTTCCGTAGTGGTTAGGATATATCCATTTGAAAAGAGGTATTTCACTGACGACTCCACGCGGACCGAAATGCGCGCTTCAAAGTCTCCCTCCTATGCTACGTAACAAACAAATATACCCAATACCAAACTGTAGTAAAGCTTCTAGGGTCTTTTCGTCTAACTGCAGGTAACCGGCATCTTCACCGGTACTGTATTTTCACCGAGCAAATCCCCGAGACAGTTTCCCAGTCATTACACCATTCGTGCGCGTCGGAACTTACCCGACAAGGAATTTCGCTCAACTATTCCTCTCAGTTGGACTCTCTCTTGACCCGCTTCTTGCGAAGGTAGGGCCTGTGACGTTGGTCTCTCGTTAATCACAATGGACTATTCATGCATTACGGCATGATAGGTAGCTTGAAATGTAATGATTATTCTTTTAAATTGTTTATCGTTTTCTACAATCGGTCCTAGTCCGTTCTACATTCCAATTGCTTGAAATGCAGAACCTTAGGACCGTTATAGTTACGGCCGACATTCACCAGGGCTTGTACAGATCAGCTTGATATAATCGCACCATCCGTAATTAACCTTCTGGCATTGGTCAGGTGTCACCCCCTATACATCCACTTTCGTGTTCGCAGGGAGCTGTGTTTTTGATAAACAGTTGCCAGGAAATCTTTCGCTGCGGCCGACATTTCTGCCGGCAAGCCTTATCCCGAAGTTACGGCTGCTTTTTTGCCGAGTTCCTTGGGGATCTCTCACTCGTTCGCCTTGGTCTTCTCGACCTAACCACCTGTGTCGGTTTGCGGTACGGGTTCTCTCATACTAATCTTAGAAGCTTTTCTTGGAAGCGTGCTCAACACTCTTAACACGGCGTACCGTGCGTCGATGCATACCTGATAGTGGCATTAAAGCCAGTAGTACGGATTTACCTGTACTTCCTACGCGATATACAAACAGAAATCCAATTATCTGCAGTATTTACTACACTCCGTCCCTCCATCGAATATGAAAGAAGTTAAGGAATATTAACCTTATGTCCATCGCCTGCAGCATTCGCTATCAGCTTAGGACCCGACTAACCCAAAGACGATCATCGTTGCTTTGGAAACCTTGGTTTTTCGGCGGGAAGGGATCTCACCTTCCTTGTGGTTACTTGTGCCAACATTCTTACTTCATAACGCTCCAGCATGGCTCACGCCTTCGCCTTCACAGCAGATATGAATACTCTCCTACCGCTCCACTATAAATAGTGAAGCCCGCAGTTTCGGTAATAAACTTAGCCCCGATTATCTACGGCGCAAGATCTCTCGATGAGTGAGCTGTTACGCTTTCTTTAAAAGATGGCTGCTTCTAAGCCAACTTCCTCATTGTCGAAGAAATCTCACATCCTTCGTTTGCACTTAGTCTATATTTAGGGACCTTAACTAGCGATCTGGGCTGTTTCCCTTTTGACTGACGGAGCTTAGCCCCCGTAGTCTAACTGCCACGCTATTAATCTTTGGTATTCGGAGTTTGATAAATTTCGCGAGATTGCTCCCTGTCGAAACTTTCCAGTGCTCTACCCCCAAAGGGAACGCGTGACGCTAACCCTAAAGCTATTTCGGAGAGAACCAGCTATTACCAGGTTCGATAAGCTTTTCACTCCAACCCACAAGTCATCCCAATGTGTCGTACGGCATACGGGTTCGGACCTCCATGTTTCTTTCGAAACACTTCATCCTGCTCATGGGTAGCTCACCTGGCTTCGGGTCTTATACATGATACTTCCTACACTTAAGTAGACGCGCTTTTCACACTCGCTTTCGCTACGGCTCCATGCATTTTGCACTTAGCCTTGCAACATATATAAACTCGTTGGCTCATTCTTCAATAGGCACGCCGTGACGGTTGTAAACAACCGCTCCGACTCCTTGTAAGCATATGGTTTCAGTACTATTTCACACTCCTCTCGGAGTTCTTTTCACCTTTCCCTCACGGTACTAGTTCACTATCGGTCTCTACAATGTATTTAGCCTTACCAGTTAGTGCTGGCGGATTCCTTCAAGCTATTCGTGTCTTGAAGTACTCAGGAATAGAAACAAAAGAGATAAGTGCATTTCGAATACAGGGCTATCACCTGCTATGACGTTGGTTTCCAACAACTTTTTCTATACACAAATTTTATCACTCTTTCCGTAAAACGACGTTTCTATCCTACAACCCCCCTATCCGAAGATAGAGGTTTGGGCTCCTCCCTTTTCGCTCGCCGCTACTCGGGGAATGTTGTGGCATACGCCACATTTTTTTCTTTTCCTCCAGGTACTGAGATGTTTCACTTCCCTGGGTGCGCTCTAGTCTGTCTTATGCAGAGTAGTTATCAAGGTTTACTTGATAGAGTTTCCTCATTCAGAAATCTCCGGATCAAAGGTTGTTAGGCACCTCCCCGAAGCGTATCGCTCGCCGTACTGCGTCTTTCATCGCCATGTAGAACCTAGGCATCCACCATATGCTCTTATTTCCTATTAGGAAATCTAGAAATCAATTTTACTTCCTACTTCTCCAACCACTTGGAGTGTTTTCAGAAGGTCTGTCTATCTATTACCTGCAGTCCCCTTATTAAGGTTTCCACTAGATGACAGGATTTTTTTGTCAAAAGACATTTTCTTACTTTATAACACAAAGACCGCCTTTTTCGGGGCGGCCACAAGATTTCCTCGTGGGATTACCCCTGTTTTGAAAGCTTGTTTTTTGTGTTACTCATAAGTGGGACTATTCTATACCAAGGCCCAAATACTGTCAAGCAATTTCCTTGAGGGCACAGAAAAAGGCAAAACCACCCTGAAATCTATAGATTTCAGGGTGGTTTTTATAACTCTATAAATTAGAGAAAGTCGATATTATTTTGAAGAAAGGTCGTCTGATGCACGATTGATCCATCGAGCTGCAGCTTCTTTTCCACCCAAACCAAATGCAAGTCCAAATGCTACAGCGAGCATTACAACTACACCAGTAAAGAGTACTTGGCCAAAGTATCCGAGGATACCGAGCTT
>JACCDT010468979.1_pt1 | contig 17071 bp, 5 predicted proteins | sample 7446291 | NCBI WGS metagenome assembly JACCDT01 (sample SAMN15323446, study PRJNA562643) | freshwater metagenome | isolation source: river surface water | place: USA:Blue River Watershed | collected 2017-08-17 | reverse complement strand
GTATTAGTAGGTGTTTGTGTTGGTGTCTCTGTTAAAGTTTGAGTAGGCGTACTCGTCAATGTTTGCGTCGGAGTATTCGTACTTGTCGAAGTACTTGTCAACGTCGGGGTTGAGGTCGCCGTTAATGTAGGTGTACTTGTTGCCGTCTCCGTTGGTGTGTTTGTACTTGTACTTGTTAAAGTTGGCGTACTTGTAGCTGTTAATGTTGGAGTGTTAGTTGGTGTTTGGGTCGCAGTTTCAGTTTGCGTATTTGTACTTGTCAACGTTGGTGTTGATGTTGCAGTCAATGTCGGAGTATTGGTCGGAGTTTGTGTCTGAGTATTTGTTGCCGTTAATGTTGGCGTACTCGTAGCAGTTTCCGTTGGTGTATTTGTGCTCGTACTTGTCAAAGTAGGAGTGCTCGTTGCCGTTAACGTAGGGGTATTTGTTGGTGTCTGTGTTTGAGTTTCAGTTTGTGTATTAGTTGCAGTCAACGTAGGAGTACTCGTCGCCGTTAACGTTGGAGTACTTGTTGCTGTTAATGTTGGTGTTGCTGTAGGTGTTGGACAAATTTGTGATGTTCCACATATTGCCTCATCATTATTATCTTCATAAACAATGTGAACATCTGATAAACTATTAAGTGGCGCTATGTAAACACTACCTCCACCACCGGCATAGGTAACTAAATAAGAGTAACTATAGATTTGTAAACTAGTTCCTGAGTACAGATGTTCGTTTTCTTGAACAGGGTGGTCATTATCATAAATTATAATTGTTGCAGGATTTCCATTACATAATGTATCTAAATTATCCGCAATTACATAAACTTGACCAAGTTGGACTTCAGTTGCTGTTGGTGTTTGGGTGGGCGTAAGTGTAGGTGTACTCGTTGCCGTTTGCGTTGGGGTTTGGGTTGGTGTCTCTGTTTGAGTATTCGTACTTGTCAAAGTAGGAGTACTCGTAGCAGTTAATGTCGGCGTTTCTGTAGCGGTACTTGAAGATGTAAGGGTTGGGGTCGACGTTGCAGTTAACGTCGGAGTATTAGTAGGTGTCTCCGTCGGTGTGTTTGTTGGGGTTTCTGTTGGTGTGTTAGTTTGTGTATTAGTTGCAGTTAACGTCGGAGTACTTGTTGCCGTTAATGTTGGTGTTTCCGTTAAAGTAGGAGTACTTGTAGCGGTTTCGGTAGGTGTATTAGTTGGGGTTTCGGTTTGGGTATTAGTACTCGTTAAAGTAGGAGTACTTGTTGCCGTTAATGTTGGTGTTTCCGTTAAAGTAGGAGTACTAGTACTTGTTTGAGTAGGAGTATTTGTGGGTGTCTCCGTCAACGTTGGAGTATTAGTAGGTGTATTTGTAGCGGTACTACTATTTGTTAATGTGGGAGTACTGGTTGCAGTTAATGTCTGTGTAGGTGTCTGAGTTGGTGTTTGAGAATATAACGTAGTTGAGGTAATGATACAATTAACAACCTCTATAATTAAAACATTCGGGTCATTTGGATTATTCACTAACTCATCAAAAACCCAATATGTTCCGTCAAGAATTCCACATTGACAATCTGTTTGAGATGTTGTATAAATTCTTTCTCCAATTGTTATCGATGCAATATTATAATCGTTGTATGATATAGATTGTGCACCATATAGTTTAAATTGGTCAAACGCCATCCCCGCATATGAGGTTGTTCCTGTATAAAAGTTGTATGAAGTTCCGTTTACAAGAACCTGACTAATCAAATTATATGTATCTAATCCCGCAGGTTTTTGACATATCTCACTTGATGTTGGAGTGCTTGTCATTGTAGGTGTACTCGTTGCACTTAATGTTGGTGTATTTGTACTTGTTTGTGTTGGAGTATTGGTTGGGGTTTCTGTTGGTGTATTAGTAGCCGTCAACGTAGGAGTACTGGTCTCCGTTAATGTTGGAGTATTAGTTGGCGTTGCGGTTGATGTTGGTGTTGGTGACGGACATTCATATGTTCCACAATCAGGTAAGCTTGCGAAATCGTGTATCACCGCAATGACACCATTTACAATTTCAACCACATATAATGGATATGTATTTTCACCGTTTGGTGCGTAAATGTAATTACCTGTTTGTGTTGAAGGGAAATAAGTAGGTCCGGCACCATATAATTGTGTTCCCGCAACAAATCCCGCAGATGAGTAATAGTATACACTACCACCACCCATGCTCCAGTTCGGATGTGTTATAATATATATCCAATCACATTTTGCCTCCTGTACACTTTTTGTTGTCCAATTCGTTAATATATCACCACAAACCTCTCCTTCGTACCATAAGTTGGTATCCGCATCAGGATTACCAGCGGCACTTGGTGTATTTGTTGCAGTTGGGGTACTCGTACTTGTCGCTGTTGGTGTTTCTGTTAAAGTAGGGGTACTTGTGGCAGTTAAAGTGGGTGTATTTGTTGGTGTTTGAGTAGGGGTTTCAGTTGACGTAGGGGTACTTTCAACCGTTGCTGTATTGGTTGGAGTACTGGTCTCTGTTAATGTTGGAGTATTGGTAGGTGTTGCCGTTTCTGTTAATGTCGGAGTACTCGTAGCGGTTAACGTCGGAGTGTTAGTAGGTGTGTTAGTTGACGTTGCCGTTAATGTCTGAGTAGGTGTATTTGTTGGTGTACTAGTTAATGTTTGTGTCGGAGTATTCGTACTTGTTGAAGTAGGTGTACTCGTTGCAGTAACCGTTGGTGTTGGTGTTGAGGTTTGTGTACTTGTCGGAGTTGGTGTCGGACTTGCACCCGGTACACATTCAAATGGAGATTCTTCCAAATCCTCATCTGTTGGTACTGTTGGACAATGTACAGGGTCAATATAATATTGTCCTAAATTGAAATCAATATTAGGATGTTTATCATACTGATGTTTCATTAATATTTGATGATTTGTGTTACCATCAAATACAACCATAAATTCATCCGTTAACGGTGAACCATCTTTCTCAACATTAAGATTAAAATATAATCCCGTATCACAATAATTTAAATCAACACTTAAAACTTCAATTGGGGAACCATATTGGTTGATTAGGAAATCTCCTTTGTCATATAATTCACTTGGGTGGTCACAACACGGCTCAATAAAATCCTCAGGTCTTACTTGTAATTCCTCAGGGAATCTATCATCAAAATGATATGTTCCGTTTGTTACCGAACCGAAATCTTCAATAAATTTATTTGTATAAACTCGTAATTGTGTTGTTGGTAAAACTTCAAATACTTCGATGTCACCGGTTGTAGTTTCACCAGTGATAATACTTTTCTTAATTGAACCCAAACATTCTTTATCGGTCACCAAAAGTTTTGAATATTCATATGTAAATGAATATCCATCTTGAGATGCATTTTGGAATTGTTGGTTTGTTAATCCTGAACACGGTAGATAATCTGCACTTAAAATGTATTCACCAACTTGAAGTTGATAAACTGTTTTTTCGGTAATCGTTCCACCTAAAATATATGATTCAATATCATCACTTGTTGTTGTACTATCAATCACCAATCCTGAGGAAACAACCAATACAATTGAACTGTCTTTTAAACCGTAATTAAAATTAGATTTATATTCAACCTTTGGTTGCATTGTGTATCCTGTGTAATTGTCACAGAATGTCACCCCTGATGTTGTTGAAATGGTATTTCCTGTTGAACCTTGGTAACCGTTAATCACAAATATTTCTGTGTGACTTTTTCCACTTGGTAGTGGACAAGGGTCATGTTCAATTTTTGCTTGTAATCCTTCAATTTTAAATTTAACCTCATTGTTAGCAGCATCAACGATATTGAAATCAATCACATCGTATTCAGTAACACCCGTTAATTTAAATTTACAATCGTATCCTGCAACTTTTTCAATGTATACGTCAGCATTTTGGCTGTGTCCACTTGTACAATTTGCATAAATGTAGAACGGCCATTCGTGTCCTTTTTGAACTCCAAATTGTGCTCCGATGACATCAATGTAAATGTCAGATACCATGATACAGTTTTCCGGTTCTTCACAATAATATTCTCCGTCACCACTAACCTCAACACTTAATCTATCATTAATTTTTGTTGTTCTATAATCAGCTTCAAAACGATAATCAAAGTAATCTTTAACAGAACAATCACCAATACCGTACTTTATTGATGAGAATTTAATCATCTCCTCACCATCTTCATTAGTGAATATTTCATAACTCACCATCGGTACTGTTTCAGTTGTGTATGAATGTCCCGTTGCTCCGGTAAACGGTGCATATGGTTCATATCCGGCACTATATCTCGTAATCGTAATTGTATTAATTAAATTACTTAATGCCGTTAACCATAATTGTTTTATTTTAACAATATCTGGTTCTAAATAATCTTTGTAATCACAAATAAGAGCCAAATTAATTGGGTCGTTATTTGTTAAATCCGTACATCCCGTCATTGGGAATGGATTAAACAGTTGTGCACTATTTGTGGTATTTGTGGTACCACTAACAACAACTGTCATTCCTGTGGTTAATCCCGAATAATCAGGACCACCATATACAATTCCATCAATCTCAATTATCGGGTAATATGTTACACCCGTTAAATTGATTAATCCTCTAAAGTTTGTTTCTTCACCAAGTAATGTTTCAAGGTCTTCTTCGATTGCGGTTTCAAAATCAGGATATAAATCCTCAATAAACTCCATTGGTTGGCAATCAAATACATAAGGGTATTTTGGTCTTCCAAATAAATTGTTTTCAATTAAATTACCACCCGTCCATAATGTTGTTGCCGGAACTAATTGTTCTACTAACTGTACCCAATAAGGACTGATTCTATTTACAAACTCCGCAGAATCGATAAATGTAAATGGTGTAAAACCGGTTTGTGAAATATAATCTCTGTAGATATCTTCAAGAACGATGTAGTTCTTTTTATATCTAATTGTGTGAGAATTCTTAATTACTTTATGTATGAAATTATCAACAAATTGAGCAAATGTAATTCCTGTTTGGGGTGCCAATAAATTTGTTGTACCAAAAGAAATTTCTAAATCTCTACTCTTTCTGAAAATATCATAGTTAATTGAGTTCGATGGTGAAATATGAATATTGATATTTTTTCTATTCAATATCAATGATGAACCATCTTCAACATCGTGAGCTTTTAAATTGTCGATTTCCGCTTGTAAACCATAACCCGTATCTAAACCCGGTAGTGTTCTAAACACATCAAAATAATCTTCACCATATGTGTAAGATTTATTTTTTGTTTTGATTGTTTTGGTTCTACCTGTTAATACAGAATTTTCATCATCCAACACTGTCGGAGAACGGTGGTCCAATGTAATATCATACCACCCCGCACCTTTTTCAAAGAAAATATCGTTACTTTCACTAAACGCTCTTCTTGGTAAACCAGTATCGGGGTCAACAGGGAAACCATCTCTATCAAATGTGGTGGTTCCTGTGGCAACGGTTGTTGTATATGTATACCCCGTTGTATTGAAATTCGCTGTTATGTATGTTTTTTCACCGGCAATTACGTCATAGATGTCTTGTTCCAAATCAGAACTTGACGGCATCGATGTTACCTTGTAAACATATTCGTTAATCTTAATCAATGGTTCAGGAGCCCCTAAAAATTTTAAGAAAAATTCTACCGATGCTCTCGTACCTTTTGATTTAAAAATATATGCAAGATTTACTAATAATCTTCTGTAGAATTCATATTCCGCTTCAACCTGATTAAACCCTGTAGATACTCCTTGATATGTTGATGACAAACGAGTGTACATCATATCCTCCAATGACTTCTCATCAAATAGATTGGTTGTTGATAAACCAAGGTTTTCAGATAAATTCTTTAATAATATATCGGGTAAATTATTTACACCATCATAACTCACATTTCTCATGTAAGCGATGTTGTCAATATATTTTTTTACTGAGTCGAAACTTTGACCATATAATTGAAAGACACTTTCTGTTCTCTTGTCTTCCGTATCAAATTCAAATAATTGGGGGGAAGCTAAGAATCTAACCATAAGATTAGATTTGTAGTTGTCAATTTGGTCCGAAATGTCACTTAGATTTTGAATGTAAGATTCGTAATCAAGTCCACTGATTTGAATATTCCAACCATCTACTAATATTGGCCATGAATAACTAATATTTTGAAGTGTTGTTCTTGAGCCGTCGGTACTTTCTTGTGGTACCTGAAAACTCGAGGTATAAATTGGTGTTGTTTCTCTGTTTAATAAAGATTCCTCAACATCATCTAAACCATTAAAAAATTCTTCAACTACACCGTCATTAGGTCTAATAATGAAATCATTAGAATATGATGTAGAACCACTGAAGGGATTTCCAATTACAACAAAAACCAATTCATTTGCGCTGTTTGGTTCATTGTATTGAATAACCGGATAACTTTCGTTATTTAAGTTTAAAACGTATTTGTTATAAGATGAATATAAATTTCTAAGTTCGTTTTCTGTTGTTGGTTTAATAACACTATTCGGTTCAACTAATGTAATATCAAATGGATTGAATATTTTACTTAATTGAACATAGAAAGTTGTACGATTTAAACTGTAATCGTGTGATATGTTATATGCCGAGAAAAGGTTATTACCAATTGGGGTATCCGCAACAATAGATAATGCTCCGGGGAACTTTTTAATAATACGAGTAATTGAAACTAAAATTCTTTCTTTTAAAGAACCGAACATAGATTTGTCCGCGTTTCTCTTATTACTCTTAAAACGAATTGTACTTTTTCTTTGTGAACCACCTGATGTCGATGACTGTGTGGTTGTTACCGCCGAGGTTTCTTTCTTAACACTATCAAGAGTTAGAAACTCAGAAAATGGATTATTTCTGAATGATTTAGCATCTTTTTCAGGAATGGTCTTATCAATATCAAAACTTGTATTGGCAAGGGCAGGACTACCCGTAGTGATTTGTCTTCCAACTAAATTATCACTAAATGTTTCTGCTCCGCTAGCCGCTTGACTTGGTACCTTTCTTCTCGCCATTATTCGGTAATAGTATCAAAGTTTAATGTTTCATCAATATCAGTTCTTTCCTCACGAACTTCGTATAGAGTTTCATTAAACTCATCCTTAACCTCGTAAAGATTGTACTGTCTGTATATGTTATTATTGTTATCGTAAATTGTGTATATACCCTGAGAAACGGCTTTACTTTGATTACCGTACAGTGCGTGTGCCAATGTACTTGCGTCATGTTCTACCATCTCAACCTCAATCGTTGTTGGATTGAAATAGGTATTTGTTAAAATAATTTTTTGTGATGGTGTACCGATAAAAGGAACTGTGTTAGGTTTGTTTGATGGTGCAGATGAAGGTGTTACCGTCAAAAACATCAAATTTGTTGCCTGTTCACTGTATTGATAACGAACCGCTTTTTGTGATGTACTTGTTAAGTTTGAAACTATTGGAGTACAGTAAAAAGAAGATGTTACTACTCTATAAAAATTAGATATCTTTTTGTTATCAGATGTGTTGATGTATTCAACTCTGTATCCTACCAATCCTTGTGGGGTAAATTTGTTTCTGTCCGCTGCCGGTACATTACTCAAATCAATAACCAATCCTCTAACAGATGGTAGTGAAGCCAAAATACCACAATCGGTAATTGTTGTACGAATTTGTTTTGGTCTTATGTGTAGGGTGTAAATTCCTAATTCTGAGAAATCCCCCGAAGCCAATTTTAAATTGTACATACCACCCAAAATTTCAACATCGGGTGCTGCCGCGTCGTCCGTGGTGTCTGCATTATGAAAAACCGGAGTTAAAACGTCACTCGGGCTAAGTCTTTTTAGTGTTGCAGTTGCGTCACTTGTTCTACCTGAAACATAGTGGTAATAGATTTCCACATCTTCAGGAGAAACATCCGCTGGTCTTATAATTCCGTAACTACCTACTGCCATGATTTTTTATTAATAAATATAAATTTTATTGTTTTCTTATATTAAAATATCCATTTCCGTAGATATCTAATTCACCTGTATTATCAATTTCACCCAATCTCAAGGTTTTTTCTAATACCCCTTGTTTACCTCTTTCAACAAATATGTCTGAGAATATTGTGGGTTCATCAATGAATCCTAAGAAATGTTCGTTTCTTGTTATTGCGAAATTCATCACTTCTGCTTTGGTGAAACCTGAAGTACTCCCCGTTATTGTGGTGATTCCGTCCTCGAAATCTCGATAATATAAATTATCGATTGTGTATGCACTATATGATATTCCTGATGTTGTACCTGTGGTAACACCTGAGTAGGTATTTGAACCATAAAGTTTCTTTTCGTCAATTCTACTCTTACCAATGGCAGCATAACTAAATGTCGTGTTTCCTGTGGTTCCTGTCGTTGAGTATTCTAAATTATTTAGGTAGTTCAATGTCTGACCTGTAACGGTTGAATATGGTATTGTAAATCCACTAAATGTTCCCAATGGGTCAGATACCGTTGTATTTGATGGTACTGTTATCTGTTTTTCCAATTTAAAATCTAACCAAGGGGTACTCAATGAAATTGATATCGTTTTAACCCCTGTTGTTCCGTATGTTTTACTTACAGAATTTAGGGTTGTTCCCGTGTGTGTGGTTAAAGTACTTGTGGTAGAATCCCCCCAATCAACTGTAAAGTTTACAGTATGGATTTCAGATACTTTACTAGCATCCACCGTGTTGTAAACTTGAACCGTATTTCCTGTTTGGGTGTATGAGAAATTACAGATTTGTTCGACTTGTTCGATGTTCCCGTCAAAACCAACCATAACACCCATTTCATCAACTGACGATTCCAAAAATAACGGAACGTCGTAACTACCCATCGCATTGGATTTGGTGGTCAAACCCCATGAAGAACCTTGCCACTCATAATATCCTGTTGGAACACTCCCTGTAACATTGTAAACCACATCACCAACCTCAGGTGGTAGTGTTGTGGAACCTGACCAAGGTACCCAATTACCAAAGTAATCATACCAAAATTGACCCGATAATGAGTGTAACCTCACATTAGGTATATTCTTTCGTAATATTTTATATATGTTTTTTTCCATTATAAAAACTTTTCATAAAAAACTATTGGGTCGGTTGTTTCTCCAATTCTTGAACCCACCGAACCGTTAAATCTGAAAACTTGGTATGAATAATCTGACCTGTCAATAACCACCTTATAATACATATCATTTTCTTCGACGATAGTACTACTTGGGGTTTTGGTTTTATTTGTAAAATCAAATACTTCTCCTGTTTTTGCGTTATAAAACTTTGCGGTCATATAAAACGTGTTACCCGTCAAAGTTGTCTCACTGAATGGGGTATCATCACTAAACCAGAAGAAATACATATTTTCTTTATTTCTATAGTTTGAGCCCATGAATACAGGAAAATATATGTAATCATTTAGAGAAACTGTACCCCCACTTGTAGTTCCTGTATAAAAAACTTTTTCACCAATCGGTAATGCTAAATTTTTAGCGAATACCATTCTTCTATTTGTACTGTTTGGTGCTTCGTCATTTGGTGTTTTATAAAACTCTAATCTGAAGAAACTTTCTGTGGATTGTTTTAACATTAAAGCATTTTCTTGTAATGTTATATCCATTAATTGATAATCCTGTTCAAATGTAACCCCTGTAATAATTGGGTTTGCGGGATTTGAAGTATTGTAAGAAAAATTACCAAAATAGAAATAAAACCAAATATCGGTTTGGGTAAATCCGGTGGCATTTGTGTAAGGTTTGTGTATGTATCTAACCGTTTCATAATTTTCAGTTGGGTTAATGATTTCATAGAGTACCTCTTTTTCCATCATTTCCGCATTGTCCGTCCATCCCAAATCTGTTTTAAAAGAATGGGTCGGATTTACAACTAAATTCTGGTCAGTATTTTTTCTTAATATTTCCACTTTAACACTTAAATCTTTTTACGGTCTTAATTCCGTCTTGTTTATTTGTGTATTGTTGTTCATTACGTAAATAGAAATTAATATCATTCTTTACATAATGTATGTTGTTTATAAATGGATAATTTGTACCAAATCCTTCGGGGTCAATAAATCCATGGTCATAAACATCTCTCCACTTCCACAACAATTCATTTTCAAAATATTTTGCATTTTGTGGTAATCCATACACTTGACTCGTATTTGATGACTCAACATATGGTGAAAGCTGTCTGAGTTTAACCCTATGATGTGGTTGATAATATAAACCAACTTTATTACTCGCCGACGCGCCTGAGAATGTTGACGTGTCATCTTGACTATGATTAAATATTGATGTAGGTGATGTTATCTTATGATACGCCTCACTGATGACACGTTCTTTTAATTCTGACTTATTATATTCAATAAATGCCCCATTAAGTGTTGTTCCTGTTGTAATTGTACCACCAGAAATAAATGTTGTTCCTGATTTGGTAAATGAACCATAAGGAACGGTTGTTTCTACAGAGGTTGTACCACTAAAATGTTGGTCAATCCATGTATCATGAAAATTAAATTTATATCCCACTTTATAGGGATAATCAAAATATCCATTTTTGTTTTTAAACACAACTGAAACATATACATCGGTTGGTAGATAACCAAGATTGTTTGTTAATCCTGTTAATGTGAATGGTTCTTTGAAATCATAAATTAAAGATTCCATTCTATTTCTAACAACCAAAACATCGTTTTCTCCAACACTATTTTCAAATACTAATTTTCTTTCATTTTCCCATATTGGTGATTCAAACCCAATTTTGTCAAGTATAAATGCGTCACCCATAGTTAATACTTTATGTTTGTGAACATAGTACGTCGATATGGTTTCATCTAATCTATTTCTATTGGTGCATCTTTTACCAAAAACAACCGTAGATAGTGTTGTACCTGATGGTATTTCAGATTTACTAATTTCCAATACGTAGTTTTCTGAATTATACTTCTCATCACCAACAGAAACAACAGAAAATGTTCTTCCCGATTGTGGCACCGTATTGTTTAGTGTCCCACCAGATATTACAACATATTCACCTCTACTGATTCCATGTTCAACAGGGCTTGTTAAGAAGTACGATGACTTGTTTTCTGTAACTCTAAATGGTATTCCATCTTCAGCTAAAAAACTAAAAATTGTATTACCACTCAATGTATATTTCATCGGGTGTTTTGAATCACCCGAATAAACATATGACAAACAAATATTCCAATTGTGAAATGGTGCGGTAATCGGTGTAATTTGAATATGGTCTGTTTGACCCGTTACCACAATATTTTGTGTAAATGCCGAAAGAACACTCGTTGATGTTGGGTCGTTTGTTTCTCTAACCACATCATCTCTTAAAAATGCAAACTCGTTATAAGGTAAGAACCCATCAAATTGATTTCCATCATCATAAACCAAATAAAGATTTTTCTTTAGTGGTTGGTATCCTGTAGTTCCACTATATAAGTTTCTAAAAACCATTTTAAGTTTTCCGTGAATCTTGTAGTGGGGACTTTCATTTCTTTCTTTAGCAAAAAGAATTGACGTATCTAATAAGATTGTTCTATCTCCTTCTCTTAGCAAATTTTTAGATTCATCTAAATTTATTTTTAGATTTAAATCTTCATCGATTGCTCCGAAGAATTTTTTAGATGGTAATATGAGTCTTTTCTTTTCCATTATTCTGCTGGCGGAAATGCCCCTAAGGGACCAAAACGTTTTATGAATTTATCAACACCTGTGTTACCCGGTCTCAATCCAAAATAGAATTGGAATGGAGTGGAAAGGATTTGTTTATTTCCCGAATAGTAGTCCTGTGTCTTTCTTATTATAAAATCCATAGTACTATCCCACGATAAAGCGTGCCACGTTCCTGCCGAACCGTATCGTGTATATAGTGTACCTGAAATTGGGTTTGATTCGGTTCCACTTGTAACCCATAGATATGTAAATCCGGGATATTGAGTATCATATGATGTATGGTTATCGGTACCACCGGTTATTGGTTGAACTTCTACAACATCAAATTCGACACTATTTGTTACGTTTAATCCACTAATTGATAATCCACTATATGTGTATGTCATTGGTAACAACAAGTATTTGTCAGATGAATCATCTGTTGCTCCGGTTAAAGAATAACCATATGTCATTCCTTGTAATGGTTGTACTTGAACCGCCCCATAATCCCAAGATTGGTCATCTTTAAGTCCATCATCATAGGGACCGAATCCGGGTCCCTTTTTGTCCCATAAAAAGAATGGTATCGGTTGAGATGATTCTGTCAATCTACCTTGTACTAACGTTACCCCATTATTTGATATATGTGTTGGTTCATTTAAACACGCCCTAACTCTTTGTCCATCATTATCGAATTCCATAGTAATGGGTGTTGGTCCCCATATAGTGGTTCCGCTTTTGAAAACTGCGGGGTATTTTTCGGGGTCAAGAATTTGATATGAATAACCAAGATATTTTGGACTTTGTAAATTAAATTCTTCAATCCCAACTTCGTTATTAATTGAAATTAATTGAAGTATATCTCCATCAAGAACTTTTTTACCGAATCCTCTCTCTTCAAATCCACTATTATCAAAAAATTCATTTAAACTAAATCCTTCATTGGCTTCAGTATCCATTCTATAATTGATAACTAAACCGAGCAATTCACCAAAACTTTGAAATGAAGACGGACCTATTGACCTCACAACAGAACAGTTAGGGTCAAGCGTGGGGTCTGTGCATATTTCTTTAATGAATTCATCTCTCGGACCTAAATCAACCATTGTTGTTGGGTGATATAATCGTTTTATTGTATATGGTGTAGGTGTTAAACCAACTAATCTGCTACCATTATATGTGTATCCGAATGAGTTAGTAATTTTATTATAGGGTGTTGACTTATAATAAAATCTTTTTACCGCGGTTCCACTAACTTCTTCCTTTACCTTATAATAAAGTAAATCAGTACAATAATTTGTTCGTGCCACATTTAAATCAAGCGCCTCTTCATCATCCCATCTAACCTTTGCTTTAAATTGAAAGAAATACAGTGAACCACTTAACCAATTATCAATATATCCGTAGTTTACAATTCCACCACAGAACATTGTTCCGACTCTTTTTCTTCTTCTGTATTCTTTCAATATCGCGAATATTCTTCCAACACTTTGTGTTCCGGGTAAAAAGTAGAATACCCCATTACTGAATTCACTGTATGCTCTACCACCACTATCAGCCGGAGTGTTTGGCGCATATGTTTCACCATCATATGATGTTGGTAAACCATAATTTGTATTATCTGATAATCTGGTTGCGGTAACATTCGCACCTGACGGAAGTGAGCCAGGACTATATTGAGTTCTTCCTGTCCCAACATAGTATGTTACAACAATATTTTCATTATATGGTATATCATATAAATCACAACCATCTTCTAATTGTGTTGTTACGGATGAAGGATTTTCAACTTCATTCTTATCTCTAATTTGACAATCATAAACCTGTGAATCACTAAAAATACCGCTTGGGTCTTGGAATGTTAAAGTATAACCTATACATGCATATGGTGGATTTGGGTCATAATTTACAACAATACTAAATCCAGTATCCGAAGGAGAAGTGATTGGTGTTAATGGAACAATTGTGGTTGTACCTCCCGTTGTGGTATGAGTTAAAACATAATTTGATTGATTAGTAACAAAATCTTGCGCACTTGTACATTGGTCGGTATTCCATATCAATGTTGCTCCCGTACATATTCCACCTGTGTATGGGTTAGTTGTATAGTATACATCACTACCAACATTTAAATTTCTATTATTTTCATCACTACTACCTGTAATATCTATAGTACCGACTTCACAATAATCAATTTCATTTAAACCTCCCTGAGCAGTACCAAATTCACTTTCTCCGTTACATTCTTCACATTCAGGGTAGTTTATTAAGTATAATTTTCTTTGTGTTGCGTCTTGGAATCTATATGCACCTTTTCTAATCACCCTTGCTAATCTTCTAATCGGCCAGAAATCTACTGCATCCGCCAAACCGTGAAGGAAATATGCAACAACATTCGTTAAGAAGAATGTAAATAAATTAATTAAGTGTTCAAATAATAGTAGAACATCAGCAATTAATAATTGAAACGTATAATTTTTAAATCCGTAATTTACCGGTGGCGTTAATGAACTTGACGCACAATCTTCTTCTTCAGAAGGGACTAATTCTTTTAATCCTAAAAATCTATCTTTAGTAAATGAATCTCCTTTAAAGTATGAACCTTGGAATGAAGAGACAGTGTAAACTTTATTATAGTTTAATCTATAAAAGTAATCCTGTGGATAATAAAATCCGTCATCATTATTTAAAATAAAATTATCAACAGCGTCTGATGGATAATCATCATAGTTAGTTGAAAATGCATATGATTTATCAACATCATTAGTATATTCTCTAATGTTTGGGACTAAATAATCTGCATTTGCTCTTACTCTTTCTAATCCTTCGTCAGATAAACTAAATCTAAATCTATAACATGCCGAAGTAGGGATACCTTTATTTGGGTCATTGGTGTACTCATTTTCACCAAATTCATTGGTGTACAAGTAATCCATGTTCATTGTTATTGGAACAATAAATGAACCATCTTCGTCAATATCTTCATTAAGTTCTACTTGTTCAAGAATCGGTCTGTATTCTTCGTCTTTTTTACTTGAGAATCGTATTGCCTCTACTTTACCTGTTTTGGTTACGAGGTCACATTTACGACCCATTTTTCTTCTTGGAGTACAGTTTTTGTTTACTGAACTTTTACCAGTGTCGGTAAACGTACCACCAATAACATATGCCTTAGGTTCAATTCTCACCCCCTTATTTGATAGGTCAAAATCCGTTCTTGTTAATCCGATTTCACATAAATCTTCATTTCCCCAAAACGGGTAAACCTCAATCGTTTGATTAAACGAAACAATTTGAGGTAAAGCGTCAAGGTCTTCAGAAGTTTTAAATGTGTATTCGTTTTTAAATTGGTCAACTCCCATTCCTTGACGAATAAAATCATCGGGTCTTAATGAAAAACAACCAATATCTGAAAGGTCGACATCAACATGGATGGTTTGAGTTCCAAGAGGAACTCCCCAAATCATAAAGTCACCAGCATCATTTGTTTTTGCGGTGTACTTGTAATATTTTTCATAAACCTCAAGAACCTCTTCTCTTGTTAAAACATCTTTTTGGTCGGGGAATGTACCTGTTGGAGCATGTCCTCCGTGTTGTTTTCTTGATGGAAGTAAGTTGTATCTATGTCCTGTATCATTTTTATCTGATACGGTTGTAAATGGGTATAATTGTGAAACTACAGGGTCCTCACTATCACTCTCACTTAATGGGACAAATATTGAAATCCTTGCATTGGGAACACCAAAACCATTATTAACTGATATTCTACCCACAACTACTCCATAATCAGAGCACATTGACGTATAAACATCCGTTTGGGTGAATTTTAATGATAAAATTTCCAATAAGTCATAGTCCTGCTTTAATTCAACTGTGACTTTTTGGTCCCTACCTATATTTGTGGTTATTCTGTGTTTCTGCATACCTTACCTATATAAATAGAAATCTATTTATTTTCTTAAAAAATACAGAAAATAAAAATTAGAATGTAGTCGAACCGAGAGTTTTGACTCTTATTTTGATATCTTTATTCGGGAATCTTATTTGGAAAATCTGATTTGATTTCATGTAGATTGTCATATCAGATTGTAAGATTTCTTTTGTTGCTGGGTCAGAATAAGATTGTGCAACTTCTGCACTTGAGTATTCTCCACCGGTTAGATTGAAAACTCTCACATCTACGACGTTTACAACACCGTTAACTTGACCAATTAAACGATTTAAATCACCAACAAGTAATGGGTCCCCCATTTTTCTTTTTTCGATTGCGAAATAATCAACAATATCCTCAATTGAGTTTGTGATAATTTCGGTTTGATTGCCGTTTTTATCGATAACCAAATCAATTTCAAGTCCCATGTCAATTACCTGACCACTTTCAATATCCACATAATCGTTAATCATACGATATTCGGATAGGTAATTTAAAATGTTGTTTTTCAATGTGGTAGATACGGTATCAGAAAGATTTCCGTTCTCGTCATATGATAACAATTTGATTTTTACCTTGTTATCTTCTTCCATTACATTAACCTTAGCAGGTGCTCCGTATGTAGATGGCATTGTTTCAATCAATGATTTATAATCATTCAATGTAACCGCTCTGTTTTGTGCTGCAAAGTTGTATGCAATCATGTTTCTGATTTCATCAATTGAAGGTTGGTCAGCTCCACCGATTGCCGGTGTAATGTTTGTTACAATCAGAGATTGATTTACTTGAGTGTTTATTGACGAATTTGGTCCCGTTAATACAAAATCCACATCATCAATACTTGTAATGACGTTCACACCCAAATTACTGTCTTTACCTCCACCAATACGATATTTGATGAATACTGTGGTACCTACTTTAGGTAGTGCACCTAATGACATATTATTTAGGTATGTTCCCAAGTTTACTTTTAGTGAACCATTCATATAATCATCAAGATTATCCATCGGGTCCACGTTACCACTACCAAAGGTTACTGAGAAGTAACTTTCAGGGGTATATTCTGTAATAAATTTATTAGCAACTGAAATGTATTTTCCTGCTCTGAAATTATCTCTATCAGAAGCATTTGTTGGGTCCTGAACGAATACTTTATCTTGGATTAAAGATTTAACTTCATACCATTTATTCGTTGGGTCCAAGAATTCTGAGTTTGTTGGGTTACCGGCGAATGATGTTCCGTCTTTATGGATTACTGCCGTTACACCCAAAACATTTTGTTCAGGTAAATAAAGTTTTAAGAAAGGTTTTTGGTCAAGTTCAGTAATAACTTTTCTGAAAATTCTTGTAACACCGTTAACAACCGCTTCTCTTTTAACAATTGTATATGATACTAATCTATTGTTACCATCAAAATTTGGAATCTTTAATCTGTTAGGTTCTCCTTTACTATTGAATGGGTTAGCAAAATCAATATCCTCAATCGTTT
>JACCDT010868374.1_pt1 | contig 17091 bp, 18 predicted proteins | sample 7446291 | NCBI WGS metagenome assembly JACCDT01 (sample SAMN15323446, study PRJNA562643) | freshwater metagenome | isolation source: river surface water | place: USA:Blue River Watershed | collected 2017-08-17 | reverse complement strand
GGGAGATTCAAGATTGTAAGGATTCAGCAATCTGGTTTATTTTTCTTTGCATGGCGATTACACCATTTGAACTTTCTTTAGTGATCGATCTGCCGATAACAATGAAGTTAGCTCCATTATCCATGGCCTCTTTCGGGGTCATAACTCTGGCTTGATCTCCGATTTCATCCCCAGGCACTCTTACTCCCGGTGTAATTATTACAACATCATTTGAGATTGCTCTTATTGATTTGGCCTCAAATGGCGAACAGACGATTGATGTTGCTCCACTTTCTATCGCTTGTCTAGCCCAGATCTGCACCGTCTCTTCAATACTCTTTTGATTACCGAGCGCTGAAAAATCCTCTTGAGTAAATGAGGTCAAAACAGTAACCGCAGTTATTGAACCATTAGGCAGTGCTGCGCTAGCCGCTTGAATCATTTTTCTCCCACCGGAGGCATGAACTGTTAAAAATTTGGGATTCAAAGAAGCAACAGATTCAACTGCGCCTTTAACAGTATTTGGGATGTCATGTAATTTCAGATCTAGGAAGAGATTAAATTCGAATTTACTTTGCAACGAGGCTACCGCTGCCGCGCCATGTTTTAGATAAAATTCAAGTCCAATCTTAAAGTATTGAATCTGTGGCAATGCTGCAGCAATCCATTTTTCAGCCTCGGTAATATCCTTAGTATCTAAAGCCAAAATAATTGGAGAACTCATTAAACCCCTCGATGTGCAAAGCCAATGGCATCACGGAAATTATCAAAACCCCGCTCCGTAAGTAAGAGCCCCAACTCTTCTTTAATCTTTATCAAAGCGGTGGGATTGCCAAAGGTTGCGGTTCCGACTGATACTGCTGATGCACCTGCCAGAATCATTTCAAAGGCATCTTTACCGTTGCTAACTCCACCCATTCCAACAATTGGTGTATTTGGAAAAGCTTGATGAACTTGATAAATCGCTCTTACTGCGACCGGCCTAATAGCCGGACCTGATAGGCCACCTGTCTTACCGCCTAATTTTGGTTTCATAGAATTAATATCTATGACCATACCTAGCAAGGTATTTATTAACGCTAATCCATCTACACCTGCATTTATCACTGATTCTGCTATTTCAACGATGCTTGTAACATCTGGTGACAACTTCGCAATTATCGGCAGCTCGCCACCAATATTTCTTCTAACAGTTTCAATTACTGCACTTGCAGTATCTGCCTGACAGGCAAAAACTTGTCCACGATTTTCTACATTTGGACAAGAAATATTCACCTCTACCGCACTAATTCCATGAACTGCTCTTAACTTCCTAGCCAAAACTCCATACTCATCAACAGTTTCACCAGCTATAGATACAACAATACGAGCGTTGTTCTCTATCAACCATGGAATATCCTTTTCCAAAAATGTATCAATCCCAGGACCTTGTAAACCGATTGAATTCAACATTCCACTTGGCGTCTCAGCCATCCGAGGAGTGATTCTTCCGGTACGAGCTTTACTCATAATTGATTTTGTTACAACGGCACCGATATCTGAAAGTGGAAAAAATTGTGAAAGTTCTTGACCAGAGGAGGCGCAGCCACTGGCGGTAAAAATTGGATTGCTAAACCTTTTGCTCCCAATCTTCGTTGAGAAATCTAAAGCGGCGGTCATTACATAGCTTCCAGAGCGTTTTTTCGATCCCAGATTATCGATGATCCATCCATAACTGGGCCGTCGATACATGTACGAATCATCTTCACTTCATCATCAATTTTCATAGGAACTACACAAGTCATGCAAACACCAATGCCACAAGCCATTGATTCCTCCACTGAACATTGGTGCACAATGTCAAAATCGGTGGCTATTTTGTTAATACTCTCAAGCATGGGCATAGGTCCACATGAGTAAATAACTTCTGTACCGAACTCTCTAATCAATCTTGGAATGGATTCCGTTATTTGGCCATGGATTCCTGCGGTTCCATCATCAGTTGTTAATGTTAAGGAGGAAACACTCCGTTTTCCTTCAAGCGGGGCGTAGATCTTATTTGCTGTACTTGCACCTAAAACCATATCCACTCGGCAACCGCGGTTCTTCAAAATTTCAGCAAGTGCAAAAAGTGGCGCAGATCCGTATCCACCGCCAATTAACATTGTATTTGCATTGCTAGTAGGGATACCAAATGCGGTACCAAGTGGAGCGATCAAATCAACAAAATCTCCAACATTTAAATTTGTTAACCATTTACTTCCAGCGCCATGCGGGGCTACAACTAGCTCAATTGATCCACCAAGCAACCCTTTATCAATAGCACGATAGATCGCAAATGCCCGGCGCAAAACCATTGAACTGGCCTCACCACCTACTGAGATGGCAACAAAATTTCCTGGTTTTGCATGTGCGGCGATATCACCAACTGCAAAAACCATATGATGATATGGCCCTAGCTTTTTGTTTCCTATAATCTCAGCTGAAACCTGTTTGGCATGACGATTTATTTTCTGCAAACTCATCTACCCATCCACTCCTGGATTGATTTGATCTCAAAATCTGAGCTTTGTAATGCAGTGATACCAGCAACCGCTGCTCTAAATCCAGCGATTGTGGTTATACATGGAACACCTCTGGAAACCGCAGCGCTTCTAATCAACCACCCATCTTGTCTTGATCCTCTACCCAGCGGAGTATTTATCACCAATTGAACTAATCCTTTGGTAATTACCTCATTGGCTGACATTTGCGCACTATCTGGATCGGAGTTCTTTCGAACTAAATCACTTACTACTCCCTTTTCCGCTAAGAATTTATGAGTACCAGCGGTGGCATAAATCTTAAAATTCAAATTAGCTAACTCTCTGGCACTTCGCCATGCTGAATCTTTATCTCGTTCAGAGAGAGAAATAAATACCGACCCACTTCTAGGGAGTGGACCAAATGCTGCTGTCTGACTCTTTGCAAATGCCATTCCAAAGTTTGCAGAGATTCCCATAACTTCACCGGTTGATTTCATTTCCGGGCCAAGTACTGAATCAACACCACTTCCATCAACTCTGCGGAATCGATTCCACGGCAATACCGCCTCTTTCACGGAAACTCCATTTGCAACTCCATCACCAAATTTTGGAAGTGCCCCATCTTCTCTGAGCTGAGAAATTGTTCTACCAGTAGAAATAAGAGCTGCCGCTTTCGCTAATGCGATGCCGGTGGCTTTTGCCACAAAAGGTACGGTGCGAGATGCCCGTGGGTTAGCCTCTAAAACATATAATTTATAGGGATTTAAGGTCACAGCAAATTGGATATTGATTAATCCCCTAACTCCTACACCTTGAGCAATCTTCTCAGTCGCACCTCTTATTTCTAGCAGTTGATCCTTATTCAAAGATATCGCTGGCAGAACACAGGCAGAATCACCTGAGTGAATACCAGCCTCTTCAATATGTTCCATAACACCAGCTAAATAAAGTTCCTCTCCATCAAATAAGGCATCTACATCGATCTCAATAGCATCATCCAAAAACTTATCTATCAGGACCGGGTGATTCGGAGTGATGGCAGTTGCTGCCTGGATGAATCCTCCTAAACTTTCTGAATCATAGACAATTTCCATACCCCGACCACCTAGAACATATGAAGGTCTTACTAGAACTGGATAAGAAATCTGTTCTGCAATCTGACTTGCTTCTTGAAAAGAGTTTGCCATTCCAAACTTTGGTGCAGTTAAATTATTTGCTTTTAAAATCTCGCCAAATGCGCCTCGCTCTTCAGCTAAATCAATGGCATCTGGAGATGTACCTAGGATGTTAATTCCCGCATCCTTTAATCCTCTGGCTAATCCAAGCGGTGTTTGCCCACCTAGTTGCGCTATTACTCCTAAAATCGGACCAGCTGCACTTTCAGCGGCAATAACCTCCAAAACATCCTCTAGCGTCAAAGGTTCAAAGTAAAGTCGGTCAGAGGTGTCGTAATCAGTGGACACTGTCTCCGGATTGCAATTGATCATAATTGTTTCAAAACCTGCTTGGCGTAGCGCAAATGAAGCATGAACACATGAGTAATCAAATTCAATTCCTTGACCAATGCGATTTGGTCCACTTCCTAAGATAATTACCGCCTCTTTTGCACGGGGCAACACTTCAGTTTCTTCATCATAAGATGAGTAGTAATAAGGGGTAAGTGCTGCAAACTCTCCGGCACAGGTATCAACAGTTTTATAAACCGGATTAATTGAGTATTTCTTTCTAAGTTCGCTTACCTCAGTAATTGAGATATTGCGTAGATTAGCTAGTTGAATATCGGAGAAACCTAGCGCCTTTGCCGAACGAAGTAATTCACGAGAGAGCTCACCTTTTAATTGCAGGCGTTTTGCCATTTCATTAATAATCTGTATTTGCTCAAGAAACCAAGGATCAATCTTTGTTGCATCATTAACTTCCTGAATAGTCGCTCCAAGATAAAGCGCCTTTTGCACCTGTTGCAATCTATTTTCCGTTGGAATCCGCATTTGCTTCATTAAATTAACTAAATTTCCATCGCTCCAATCAAAGGTATATCCAGATTTTTCAATAGATCTAAGCGCTTTTTGTAGCGCCTCTGGAAAAGACCTACCAATAGCCATTGCTTCGCCCACACTTTTCATAGTGGTCGTTAATCTTGTATCTGCTTCTGGGAATTTTTCAAAAGCAAATCTAGGAACTTTGACAACAACATAATCTAAAGCTGGCTCAAAAGATGCGGGGGTTGATTTTGTTATGTCATTTTCAATCTCATCTAATGTATAGCCAATTGCCAATTTAGTTGCGATCTTTGCAATAGGAAAACCAGTTGCCTTTGAAGCCAACGCAGATGATCTAGAAACTCTGGGATTCATCTCAATAACAATAATTCGTCCATCATCAGGGTTTACTGCAAATTGAATATTGCAACCACCTGTTGCAACTCCAACCTCCCTGATAATTGATATAGATAAATCGCGCAGCTTTTGGTACTCAACATCGGTTAAGGTCATAGCTGGTGCAACAGTTATTGAATCTCCGGTATGAACTCCCATTGGATCTAAATTTTCAATGCTACAAACAATCACCACGTTATCCATCTGATCGCGCATGACCTCTAGCTCATACTCTTTCCAACCAATAATTGACTCTTCTAACAGCACCTCAGTTGTGGGACTATGTCGCAGACCAGCCCCTGCAATTTGCTGAAGATCGGTTTGATTAAATGCAATTCCGGATCCCAAACCACCCATTGTGAATGAAGGTCTAACAACTACTGGATACTTGAGCTCATCAACAGCTTCTAAACAATCCTCCATGCTGTGACAGATAGCCGATTTAGCCGATTCGCCACCAATTTTTGAAACAATTCCTTTAAAGATTTCACGGTCCTCACCGCGCTTGATCGCATCAATATTTGCACCAATTAATTTTGTGCCGTACTTTTCAAATGAACCTCGTTCATGAAGTGCCATTGCCGCATTCAGTGCCGTTTGTCCACCAAGTGTTGCCAACACTGCCGATGGTCTCTCCTTCTCCAAAATCTTTTCAATTACTTCTGGTGTGATTGGCTCGATATATGTGGCGTCGGCAAACTCGGGATCTGTCATGATTGTTGCTGGATTAGAGTTAATCAAAATAACTCGAATACCTTCTGACTTTAAGACACGACAAGCTTGAGTACCTGAGTAATCAAACTCGCAAGCTTGTCCAATCACAATTGGTCCACTACCAATTACTAGTACGCTAGAGATACTCTTATCTATTGGCATTATCTCAATGTTGTTCTTTGTCTGTATTTTGGAAATCTAGTTGGGGTTTCTCCATTAATGCTAAAAATCTCTCAAATAAGTAGGTGGAATCATGAGGTCCTGCTGCAGATTCTGGATGGTATTGAACAGAAAAGGCTGGTATTGAGTTCATCTCTAAACCTTCAACAACTGAATCATTTAATGAGATGTGAGTGACTCGACCAGTTCCGTAAACGGTATTGAACTCATTCTCCTTTGGCGCTGCAACTGCAAAACCATGATTGTGCGCCGTGATCTCAACTTTACCTGTGGTTAAATCAACCACCGGTTGGTTAATTCCGCGATGTCCAAAAGGCAGCTTGTATGTATCAAAACCTAACGCTCTTCCTAAGATTTGATGCCCGAAACAAATTCCGAAAAATGGAATCCCTTCTGTTAGCACACTACGGACTAGGGAAATTACCTCTGTCATGGATGCCGGATCACCTGGTCCATTAGATAGAAACACGCCATCTGCACCAATAGATTTAACATCGGCAAAGGTTGAATCTATTGGCATCACATGAACTTCGATTCCTAATTTAGCCATGTACTTTGGAGTTGCACCTTTAATTCCAAGATCAATTGCCGCAACTTTGAATTTTGTTGGGGTTCCAGCCGGTGGCTTAACCACATATGTTTTCTTGGTGCTTACATCTGATGCTAAAAATGCTCCATCCATCGGTGGTGTTTTCCGTACCTTTACTACCATTTCTTCTCTCGAAAGAGTGGTATTACTAAAAATGCCAACCCGCATTGCTCCACGATCACGTAAGTGTCTGGTGAGCGCTCTAGTATCAATTCCTGCAATTCCAACAACATTTGATTTGATTAACGCCTCTTCCAGAGATCCCTTACTTCGCCAGTTGCTAGCTACCGGGGAAGGATTTCTAACAACAAAACCTGATACCCAAATTCTCTCTGATTCATTATCTTCCAAATTAAAGCCAGTATTTCCAATATGAGGGGCGGTCATTACAACTATCTGTTTGTGATAAGAAGGATCTGTTAGGGTTTCTTGATAGCCGGTCATCCCAGTTGTAAAAACAGCTTCCCCATATGTTTCGCCCTCGGCAGCCCAAGATTGACCTTCAAATATTCGACCATCATCTAGTACTAGATATGCAGATTTAATCTCCGACATTTAAAACCTTACCCTCGGCAACCGTTCTACGCCCATTGAAGAAAACATCGGTGATCACGGCCGGCAACTCCATCCCATCAAAAGGTGTGTTCTTGCTCTTAGAGTTCAGCCTATCCCTTCTGACCTGCCATTTTGCAGAAGGATCGACCAAAATCATGTTCGCTGGAGCGCCAACCTCGATCTTTCTGCCTTGATTTGCATAACCGGCGATCTCAGCAGGCGCAATTGACATTCGTTTAACCAAAGTTTGCCAATCCATCAAATTACTTTCAATCATCGCTTTAACTACAACTGATAATGCGGTCTCTAAGCCAACCATGCCAAAAGCAGCTGCTTGCCATTCGCAATCTTTATCCTCGATTGGATGTGGTGCATGATCTGTTGCAACAATATCAATCACGCCATTTGCCAATGCTTCCCGTAACGCCCAAACATCTTTTTCTGTACGAAGAGGTGGATTCACCTTATAGATTGGATCGTAATTCTCGGCAAGATCTTCAGTTAAAAGTAGGTGATGTGGTGTCACCTCTGCAGTCACTTGAATGCCACGATCCTTTGCCCATTTAATTAGTGCAACTCCACCCGCTGTCGTTACATGGCAAATGTGTAATCTAGATGAGACGTGATCAGCCAGCAAAATATCTCTTGCGATAATCGCCTCTTCAGCAACTGCCGGCCAACCAACAAGTCCAATTCTGGCGGAAACCGATCCTTCATTCATTTGTGAATTAATTGTTAATTTGGGATCTTGGGCATGCTGAGCAATCAAGCCATTAAAAGTTTTCACGTACTCCAGCGCCCGACGCATTAAAAGTGGATCAGAAACACATTTTCCATCATCGCTAAAAATCCTAACCCTGGCAGCGGAATCTGCCATTGCAGCAATTTCTGCTAATTGCTCTCCATTTAAACCCTTAGTAACAGCTCCGATCGGGTTAACCTCACATAGGCCAGCATCTTTACCCAACCGAAAAACCTGCTCCACCACGCCAGCGGTGTCGGCAACGGGGTTAGTGTTCGCCATAGCAGAGATAGCGGTGTAGCCACCAGCAGTTGCAGCCATTGATCCAGTTAAAACAGTTTCTGAATCCTCCTTGCCCGGCTCTCTTAGATGAGTGTGCAAATCAACCAAACCTGGCATTATCAATTTTCCTTTTGCATCTATTCCACCTGAGATTGGCGTATTACTAATTTTTGCAACTAAACCATCTGCAATCTCTAATGAAATACTTTTACCATCTAATGTTTTGGCATTTGAAATAATCATCGATCACCATTTTTCTCTTCGTTTAATGCCACTCCACCCAATAATTCATACAAAACCGCCATCCTCACTGAAACACCATTCTTTACCTGATCGATCACTACTGATTTAATATCATCAGCACTCTCCGCTGAAATCTCTAATCCACGATTCATTGGTCCAGGATGCATAACAATCGCCGAGGATTTGAGCATTGAAAGTCGATGTGAATTTAAGCCATATCTTCTTGAGTATTCACGCTCGCTTGGAAAATAGGAGTTGTGCATACGTTCCTGTTGAATTCGTAACATCATCACAACATCGCAGCTTGGAAGAACCTCATCAAGGTTATAAGAGAGATTAACTGGCCAACTTTCTACACCGACCGGCAGAAGTGTTGGTGGCGCTACCAAAGTCACCTTTGCGCCTAACATTGTTAGTAGCAACACATTGCTTCGCGCTACTCGTGAATGCAGAATATCTCCAACTATTACAACATTAAGATCCCTTAAATCCTGTTCATTTGGCCTTAAATGCTCCTTTATTGTGTAAGCATCAAGCAACGCCTGGGTTGGATGTTCATGAGTGCCATCTCCAGCATTTATAACAGTGGCTGAGATCCATTTTGTATCTGCAAGTCGCTTCGCCGCTCCAGAGCTTCCGTGACGAATTACAACAGCATCTGCACCCATCGCTTGCAAAGTTTGAGCGGTATCTTTCAAGCTTTCACCCTTACTGACAGATGAACCCTTTGCTGAAAAATTAATGACATCGGCAGATAATCGTTTTGCTGCTGTTTCAAAGGAGATTCTTGTACGGGTGGAATCCTCAAAAAATAAATTCACTATGGTTTTACCCCGTAAAGTTGGCAATTTTTTATTAGGACCATCAGTAATCGCAGCAAGTTCATGGGCAGTAGCGAGGATTCCTAGCGCATCCGCTCTCGTTAAATCAGCAATTGACAGCAAGTGGCCTTTAATCATTTAATCAACTCCACTAGATCATCACTATCTAGCTCGCTTAAATGAACTCTGACATTTTCATTTAATGCGGTCGGGATATTTTTTCCAACGTAATCTGCCCGTATTGGCAGCTCTCTATGTCCGCGATCGACTAAAACCGCTAACTGAACTGTTTTCGGTCTTCCTAATTCACCAATCGCATCTAATGCGGCCCTGATTGTTCTCCCAGAAAATAAAACATCATCTACTAATACGACATGCTTTCCTTCAATCCCGCCTTTGGGGAGATTTGTAGGAACAAGTGGTTTTGGTGGACGAATTCGTAAATCATCTCTATGAAGCGTGACATCTAAAACACCGATCGGGATCTGCGCTTCAATCTCTGCAATAAATGAAGCTATGCGATTTGCAAGAAATGCACCTCTGGTAGGGATTCCAAGCAGCACTACATCAGATACACCTTGATTATGTTCAATAATTTCATGAGCAATACGCTTAATTGCGCGATTGATATCATCGCTCGAAAGTAAAACACCCATTTGAATCTCCTTCGCCGCCTCTCTGGACGGATCGTTAAAGGAACTGGGGGAAGATTATCACCATTTTTGTGGATATCGAAAACCTCAAAATTTCGGAGTGGCTAGCCTTGCCGGCATGACACTAAATCAAAGCAGTACCTCACAAAAACTTCGAGAAATAAGAAAATCAAAGGGTTGGTCCCTTCAAGATGTTGAGAGTAAATCAAAGGGAAAATGGAAGGCGGTCGTGATTGGATCTTATGAAAGATCTGACCGAGCGATATCGTTGAAAAAAGCTATTGAACTAATGGCCTTTTATCAAGTTCCTATTTCAGCCCTATTTGAAGAGGACAATGCTGGTCAGAGCGATACGGTAAATCAAAGGCCCATAGTCATTGATCAAAGAAGCTTGGCGATCAGTACCGATTCCAATCTAGATGGTGTGAAACGATTGATAGCCCTTTTAGCAGCCCGAAGAAGAGATTGGAATGGCGAAGTTTTATCTCTGAGGTCGACCGATCTGCAATTTCTATCTCTGCTTTTAAATACCAGCGACCAGGATGCAATTGATTTCCTAAAGAATGGTGGGTACTTAATCAATTAAATCGCTATTGAATCCTTAATTTTAATAATTCGCCCAATTACGCCATTTATATATGCAGAGGAATCATCTGTGGATAATGATTTGCCAAGCTCAATGGCTTCATCCGCTGCTACTTCGATAGGAATCTGTGTTCCCCATAAGATTTCAAATATCGCAATTCGCAATATGTTGCGGTCGATCGGAGGCATCCGATCCATATCCCAGCCCTGCGCATAGGTCATGATTAACTCATCAATTTTGCCAATATGCTCTGTTACGCCTGAGATTAGATCAGATACATATGGTTCTTGAGACAACTCCGCCGCTCCACGCTGGGCGAATAATTCCTTTGCTGAAACATTTTTAATATCTGCTTCATACAAAAAATCTAGTGCCCGTTTACGAGCTTTACTCCGGGCAGCCATGATTAATTTGCTCTACCGAGATATGAACCATTTCGAGTATCGACTAGTACTTTTTCATCCTGTTTGATGAATAGTGGTACCTGGACGGTGATGCCAGTTTCTAAAGTTGCTGGTTTTGTTCCACCAGAAGATCTATCTCCTTGGATTCCTGGCTCTGTGTAGGTAATAGTCAGCTCAACCGATGCTGGAAGTTCTACATAAAGGGCATTTCCCTCATGCATCGCAACAATCACATCGCAGTTTTCTAACATGTAATCAGCTGCATCACCCACTGTTTCCTTTGAAATGGATATTTGATCAAAATTAGTTGAATCCATAAACATAAAATCATCACCATCGCGATATAGATACTGCATATCTCGCTTCTCTAGCACCGCAACATCAACCTTTACGCCGGCATTAAAAGTTTTCTCCACAACTTTGCCAGTCAAAACCTGTTTCATTTTGGTGCGGACAAACGCAGGACCCTTACCAGGCTTTACATGTTGAAATTCAACTACTGTCCATAATTGACCATCTAAATTAAGGGTCATGCCATTCTTTAAATCATTTGTAGTAGCCATTTACACCCATTCGAATAATTTTGAATAAGCGAGAATTCTACCTTGTTAACGCAATAAGTTTTGCATCGCCCTTAGCGCTAATGCGTAACTTTCAGCGCCAAAACCTGCAATGGTCCCATTTACGACACCAGACACAACAGAGGTATGACGAAACTCTTCCCTGCTTAAAGGATTAGAAAGGTGAACCTCTATGCATGGAGATTTGAGCATTGATACAGCATCTCTAATCGCATAAGAGTAATGGGTAAAGGCTGCTGGATTAATAATCACCGGTAACGCTTTATCAGCTGCTTCATGCAACCAACTTATCAATTCCGCTTCGCTATCACTTTGTTTCACATCCACCGACAAGCCGATTTCTTTAGCGCTATTCTCAATGAACTCTTTTAATTGAATGTAATTCAGATCCCCATAATGATTCTTTTCACGCAAATCAAGCCGAGATAGATTGGGTCCGTTTAAAACTATAATCTTCACTTGGCTATTCTCTCATAAGCCTTCTTTATTTGTGCGGCATTAACTGTTTCTAGCCACTGCGGTTTTCCAATACTTTTTAATCCGATAAATCTAATTTGATTTCCCTTTACTTTCTTATCTGAAAAGAGTAATTTCTCAAGAGCAGGTAGGTTCTTTTTAGGATAGGAAACGGGCAGGTTAAATGATTTAAGAACTCTGCGGTGCTCAGCAACTGCCGCAGATGATAGGCCCCCAACTAAATTACTTAGCTCTGCCGCAAAAACCAACCCGATTGAAACCGCCTCTCCATGTCGCAACTTATACTTAGAATGTTTTTCTATTGCATGGCCCAATGTATGTCCGTAGTTAAGGATCTCTCTTAATCTACTCTCTTTGAAATCCTTATTAACAACATCCACTTTCACTTTAATAGATCGGTAAATGATCTGCTTCATATCTAAATGATCGGCGCTTAGTAAATTCAAAATCTTTGGATCTGCAATAAAGCCACATTTGATTACCTCTGCCATTCCGGCAGATAGATCACGGTTTGGCAAAGTTTGTAAAAACTTTAAATCTATAAATACACCCGCTGGTGAGTAAAAGGCACCAATGAGATTCTTACCCACAGGAGAATTTATAGCTGTTTTCCCACCGATCGCAGCATCCACCATTGCCGCTAATGATGTTGGTATCGCATACCAAGTAATTCCACGTAACCAACTAGCAGCTGCAAAACCAACTAAATCAGTAGTAGCACCACCACCTAAACCAATGATGACATCAGCTCTAGAAAATTGATTTTTGCCTAACTCAGACCAAATTCTTTGGAGTGATTTAAAATCCTTTTGCAACTCACCATTCGGAACCAATAGAACTTGTACATTTGCTAACTTCTTTATTTTAACGATCTTAGCTAAGTTCGCTGGAAGCACCAACAAAACCTTTTGATGCTTTTTCGCGATTTGCAGGATTGCCTCTGCATAATCAACATCGAGTACGATTTCATACTTCCGATCAGCCTTAATTAATAGCTTTTTCATTTTAGGCTCCCTAGCATGATTGAAATCTCCTCCGCCGCCTCAATCGGTTTTTTTGAATCGGTAAGAACATACCCAGTAGATACATCTTCATAAATGGCACGACGATCATTCATTAACTTGATCCATTGTTGTCTCGGGTTGACCAATAAAAGTGGACGCTCTTTGTTGAATCCAATCCGATTAGCCGCTTGCGAGATCGAAACATCCAGGAAGATAACAGGGTAATCAGCATCCTTTAGGAGTTGCTGAATTATTGGGTTGATAGGTGCGCCACCACCTAACGAGATAACACCCTCAAAATTCTCTAATAAATCACTGACAGTGCTTAACTCAATATTTCTGAAATACTCCTCGCCGTTTTCCACAAAGATCTCTGAAATCTTGCGGCCGGTGCTGTTTTCTATCTCTCGATCACTATCCACAAAATTTAGATTCAATAACTTAGCTAAGGCCTTTCCAACTGTGGATTTACCAGAACCTGGAGGTCCAATCAAAACAATCTTACTTTTGAGCATAAAATATTATTTAATCGAAATATTAGCTAAATAAGAAAGATAATTGCGCTTGGTTTCCTCAACACTATCGCCGCCAAATTTCTCCAGTACTGCATCTGCGAGTACGAGAGCTGCCATGGCTTCAGCAACCACTCCGGCGGCAGGTACAGCACAAACATCAGATCTTTGATTTATGGCTTTAGCAGCTTCACCAGTACTCACATCTATTGTGTCTAACGCCTTTGGCACCGTTGAAATTGGTTTCATGGCAACCTTGATTCGCAAAACCTCGCCATTACTCATCCCACCCTCGGTACCACCAGCGCGATCTGTTCTACGAACAATTTCGCCCTTACTGTTTTTCTCAATCTCATCATGTGCAACTGAGCCACGGCGAGTAGCGCTAGTAAAACCATCTCCGATTTCAACACCTTTGATTGCTTGGATTCCCATCATTGCGCCGGCTAGTTTTGCATCTAATCTTCGATCCCAATGTGCGTGAGAACCTAAACCCGGAGGCAGGTTGTAAGCCAAAACTTCAACTACGCCACCTAATGTGTCACCATCTCGGTGAGCTGACTCAATTTCAGAAACTATTGCATCACTTGTTTTTTGATCAAAGCATCTAACCGGATCTGTGTCTATCTTCTCTAAATCTGAAAATGTAGGTAATTTGTAATCTTCCGGTAACTTTGCTACTCCAATTGAAACTACATGGCTTAAAATCTCAATACCCAAACTTTGCTTAAGAAATGCTTTAGCAACTGCACCTAGTGCAACTCGAGCCGCAGTTTCTCGCGCACTAGCGCGCTCTAAAATTGCACGTGCATCGCTGAATGAGTATTTTTGCATTCCAACTAAATCTGCATGTCCGGGGCGTGGCCTGGTCAAAGGCGCATTCCGTGCCAGATCCTTAATTTCATCATTCGGAACTGGATCTGAACTCATCACCTTTTCCCACTTTGGCCATTCAGAGTTTGCAATCTGAATTGAAATAGGTCCGCCCTGCGTAACACCTAGTCGCACACCACCAATGATGCTTACCTTGTCCGCCTCAAAATTTTGTCGCGCTCCTCTGCCAAATCCCAATCGGCGACGTGCAAGTGCGGCATCTATATCGGAGGTTGTTATCTCAATATGTGCTGGTAAACCCTCAATGATCGCGGAAAGAGCTGGGCCATGTGATTCACCTGCTGTAAGCCACCGCAACATTATTTAGATCCATTCATTGACTAGAGTGTTCTTATTCTCTCAGATAAGTAAGTGAACTTGCCAACAATAAACTTTATTTGATCAAAATTTGCGTGATTACGGCTCCGGTTAGCATCCATGGCGCAAAAGCGATCTTGGAGTGCCTACTCAATAGCGCCCATAAACCACCCATAATCCATGATGCATTAAGCGCCACAAGCAATAGGTGAATATCACTAAAACTCAGACCGATAACAAACGATAGCTTCACATCTCCGAAACCAAGTTTTTTGCTGGTTCCTTGATACATAAGTAGGTGGATCAAAAAATTTGCTAAACCCATTAGCAGATTAACATCTAAGAAGATTAGAACTAAAAGGAGTAAGAGTAGTAAATCGATATTTTTAATTAAGTGATTTTTTATATCAACTAAGGCAATTTTTAATGAAATTAAAAAAATTAGACAATATCCAAGATAAAGCAACACGCATTAAGGTTAATAAAAAATTTTATAACGGAGATAAAGGCTGTGGATTATCGACCTATTGCCGCTCTGCCAACCTTTAACAACTCATCCCGCATCTGGGCTTGATCAAATTTAACACCAGAAAAATATTGAATCTGAAAGATTGCTTGCTCAACCAGTAATGCCAATCCTCCAATGACATGACGACCCAGATTTTGATATCGCTTGGCAAGCTCTGTCGGCCAAGGATGGTAGATAACCTCAAAAAAATCTGCCTTGGTAGAAATTATTGATAAACCATCTGTGGCACCCGCTGGAGTTGTAGAAATAATTAAATCCCTATCTTGAATCTCAGAGAAGGTGTGCCAATCTAAAAATTCAATTTCTAAATCAGATGCTGCGGCATGTAATTGATCATGGCGGTTCATGGATCTAGTTAAAATACTTACTTGTGTATTTGTTCCATTTAAGGCTCCGATCGCAGCTCGCGCAGTACCTCCAGCGCCCAATATTGCAACTCGCTTCCCAAAGTAAGGTGCCAGTAAATTTTTGAAGGCCAATAAATCAGTAGATACTCCAATACTTCCGGTTGATTCAAAAATGATTGTATTTATCGAGGCGATTTGTTTGGCAATTGGATCAACTCTGTCGGCAAATCCAATTGCAATCTCTTTCAGCGGCATGGTCAACGCCAATCCTCGAAAGCCAGAGTCTCGGCATTTGTAATAAAAATCTGGAAAAGAGAGTTCGTTAACCTCTTCAGAAGTAAACTCCGCCGCCACATTTAAAGTTTGATATGCATGATTATGCAGGAGAGGCGATAGAGAATGTCCAATAGGTGAACCCGCAACCTTCATCTTAATCATTTAAATAAACCTGCTTCCTCATTCTTGCGAAACTCATTTACCCAGATATTGAATTGATCGATTGATTTTGTAAACCGGGTATCTTGCGGTTTTACCGTTATAAAATATAACCAATCGCCCTCAGCAGGATTCACCGATGCTTTCATTGCCGCTTCACCAGGACTTCCTATCGGAGAAGGTGGTAAACCGCGATACTTGTATGTATTGTATTTAGAGTTGATCTCCAATTGCTTGTAACTCATTCTAATCTGACCACGTAATTTAGCTGCGTAATCGACAGTTGCGTTCATCTGTAACGGCATTCCTATAGCCAAGCGGTTATAAATTACACGTACAATCTTTGTGTAATCCTGAGGATCCCCCTCTGCCTGTGCAATAGATGCGATTATTAAGCACTCATATGGGGTGTAATCCTGATAGCAATCAATTAATTTGCTCGCCGTAGCCGCACTTTCAAATCGTTGCAACATTGCGACAATTGCTTGATCGACGGTAGTTCCTGGACCAAATGCATACTGGGCTGGAAACAAGAACCCTTCTATATTGCTAGTTCCCCATTTTTTATCTGGCAGAATCTTTCCAGTTGATTCACCTTCAAGTAATGATGATTTATTTAAGATTGAAATAACTTCATATGCACGTAAACCCTCAATAAAGCGGATAAGTCCGCGATTCCTTTTACTATCCAATAACTGATCTAGCGCACTTTTAGCGGAAATACTCTTATCTAAAGAGTGAATACCTGGTGAGATACCGGTTGATCGCTTGTCAGCCAATGCAACTCGGTAAAATGCTTTACTAGTTTTAACAACACCGGCTTCATAGAGTTTCTTGGCGATCTCTAATCCAGAATCTCCGTTATATATCGTTACCTCGACCTTAACGGATCCGCTCTTTTCCCGAAAATCAATCAACAAAAAAGCATTGTGAATATTTATTGCAAGAAGCGTAAAGATTAAGCCTGAAACAATCCCTGAGATTAATTTTTTCATAGAGGGCTTCCTAGGCCGGCCTCAGAAGCTTCTAACCGAAGTGCTTGGTTTAATATATTTATCGCTGCCATTTGATCAATTATTGCCTTGCCATCCCTGCTTGATTTTCCGACCTCTCGTAATTGATTTTGGGCACTCATCGTAGTTAATCTCTCATCAATCAAAAAAATGTCTGTGGCGATCAAATTTTTTAACTTTGAGGCAAATTCCTGCACCACCAAAGATTTACTGCCTGATTTGCCAGACAGATGCACTGGAGATCCTATAGCGATATAAATCGGTTCATTCTCCAAGATAATTTGTTCAATATTTGTAAGTAGATCTGCATCATTTTTTAAAGTGATTAGAGGGGAAACCAAGATCGCTTCGATATCTGAGATTGCTATCCCAACT
>JACCDT011943775.1_pt1 | contig 17150 bp, 19 predicted proteins | sample 7446291 | NCBI WGS metagenome assembly JACCDT01 (sample SAMN15323446, study PRJNA562643) | freshwater metagenome | isolation source: river surface water | place: USA:Blue River Watershed | collected 2017-08-17 | reverse complement strand
TTTGGTCTATATAACCGGATTCATAATAAAATTGATCCATTGTTGTTCCTTAGGGTTTTAATCCAAAATCTAAATTTCTAGTTGCTGAACTTGGTAATGTTCCTGGATTGGCAACTTTAGTAAATGTGTCACCACTTCTATTGTAAATGGTCATGTATGGGCTTGTACTATGCGCTACACCTAGATTTGTACCATCAGCATTCCAAGCAACACCTTGCCCAGTTCCCGTGGGCAATGTTCCTGGATTGGCAACTTTAGTAAATGTGTCACCACTTCTGTTATATATTGTTACATATGGACTTGTACCATGTGCCACTGCCAGGGTAGTGCCATCAGCATTCCAAGCAACACCATAAGCACCGGCAGGTGGTAAAGATGCTGGGTTGGTAACTTTAGTTGCAGTGCTTCCGTTCCAGTTGTAAATTGAAACAAATGGACTTGTAGCATGTGCTACTGCGAAACTAGTACCTGCAGGATTCCATGCTACATCATAACAAGTTCCGCCGGGAGTAAGTGCTTGTAACGAAGTTAATGTACTTCCGCTTCTATTATAAATTCTTACAGCATTGGAACCAGTAGAACCAGATCCTGTATGTATTAAGTTAGTACCGCTTAATCCTCCCCAGGCAACACCTTCTCCATTACCTGATGGCAATGTAGTAGGATTGGTTAATTTAGTAAATGTATTACCACTTCTGGAATATACTGTCATATATGGCGTTGAATCATGTGCCAATGCCAAATAGTTGCCGTCAGCACTCCAAGAAACGCTGTGGCATTCTGCCGGTGGCAACGTTCCAGGATTACTTAATTTGGTCAGTGTATCACCACTTCTATTATAGATATGAACATATGGTGATGTACCAGTAGTAATAGCAACACTAGTACCAGTGGGATTAAATGCCACATGTGATTGGCTATTTGTACCACTTGGTGTAGTTGCTGGATCCGCAATTTTTGTAAATGTATCACCACTTCTATTATAAACTAGAATATATGGGCTTGCTTGTTGAGCAATTACCAAAGACTCAGATAGTGCTGTTTGCACGGCTTTGGCAATAGAGTTTAATTTTGCTATTCCAAGCATTATGCGAATCCCTTGCTTAATGATGCGTAGTAAGTTGTACCAATATAACTAATTGTTAAAATATCAATTGCATTTGCTGCGGTACTTAATGTTTTAGCGCCACCTGCAAACTTCATTGTACTGGTCAATGTTCTCGACCCAGTGGCATCTTGTGTTAGTATAAGTGTAATTGTCTGTCCACTCACTGGACTTGTAAATGCATTAATGGTCACACTACCAGTCAATGTGACTGTTTGTACTGAACCGTTAGCAGCATTGGGTGTTAATGTTGCACCATAAGTTAATGCATAAACTGTTTCACGTATACTAGATAATGCGCCAGAATATGTAGAAGCGGAAATTGAAGCACTTTGAATTGATGGTTGATCGATTACTGCATTTGCTTGTCTAACAAGATTACCAGTTCCAGTAATACCATTAAACCCAGAATAATAAAAATCCCATGTTGTATTGGCAACTAATCCAATTACTGTACAAGTTACGCCACCAGGAATTGTACAAAGTACTGATGTTCCATCCGTGGTAATTGTAATAGTACCAGTGGAGTTATTAATAAAATTAAATCTTCTACCCACTGCAAAAGTGGCTGGTAATGTTACTGAATGAGTATTAGTGCCAGTAAACTGATAGTTAACTACAGATGTGGAACTCAATGCCAGTGTGCCAGCACTGGTTGCAGTAGTTACCATACCTTCAAGTGTTGATTGGAATGTTTGTAGCGATGTTGTTCCCAATCCACCATTGGCAACAGGTAGTATTCCAGTAACTTGGCTGGTTAAACTTACATTGGACAAGGTGCCACCTAGTGTTAAACTGCCACTGTCAGTAACTGTACCAGTCAATGTGATACCGTTGACTGTACCAGTACCACTGACTGATGTAACTGTACCAGAACCACCACCGCCGCTTACAGTAGACCAACTTAACGTACCTGTACCGTCTGTAGTTAATACTTGCCCACTGGTTCCAGCACCACTTGGCCAAGTATTGCCATTAATATCACCTACGAAGTCAGTTGCTTTAATTTTACCACCCGCAGACAATGCCCAGGCATTGGTAAATGTAGTATTTGTGCTGGCAATTGGTGCGCCAGATATGTGAAATGTTGAAGCATCTGTATATGTGGTGGCTGTAGAATGCGTTAATGTAGCAGAACCAATTGTGCTGATATATGCAGCAACTTTTGTACCACCACTTGCACTAGTAACAGCCCAGGTTTTTGCTGGGAATCTTATTTCCATACCATAACCATCTCCATTAAATGGAGTAGTTTTGGCCTGTGTGCCACTATACGTATTAATTGCAATTTGATCGCTATCTTTACCAACTGTTATACCACTTGCTGAAATGCCACCGGATGTTATTGAAATGCCACCGGATGTTATTGAAATACTGCTACCCACAGTTAGGCCACCCGTGGCTGTCAATCTTCCAGTGCTGGGATTAAATGTCAACTTTGATGAACTGACATTGATGGAATCTGCATCACCACTGGTTGCATTATCAAATAAAACATATCGTGTTGCGTTTGTAGTGGTATCATCAGTAATCTGTGGATATCCGCCTGAACTGGCATTTTGATTGGTCCACTTGCTGGTACCAGTATCATAAGTCAATACTTGACCACTTGTTGGTGAACCACTGATAGTAACATCAGTAAGAGTGGATAATGAAGTTGATCCAGTAGTAGGAGTTGTCCAAGATAATTCACCACCAGTACCATAGGTTAATACTTGTCCAGTAGTAGGTGCTGAACTGCCTGAACTGGCACTAAAATTCACATCACTTACACCCACAACGGTGTTGACTGCATAAGTTGCACCACCAATGCTGGTACTGATGGTAATGCCAGTGGTTGCTGGTAGTACATTGGTAATGTAGTAGGTAGTACCTAGGCTTAGACCCACGCTGTCTAAACCAGTGCCAGTAAATGTAATTGCCTGATCATTGGATAATCCACTGACTGTACTCAATGTCAATTGATCGGTTTCTGCATCACTGTCAGTGACTGTACCAGTTACTGGGCTACCACCGCCACTGCTGCTGGGCCAGGTTTCATTACCCAGTACAATTGACCCAGTACCTGGATCTAATTCAATGTTACCACTGGTGGCTGTAATTTTATTTCCATTGACATCTAGATCACCACCCAGTTGTGGAGTTGTGTCATCAACGACTGCTTCAATTTTGTCGTTGTTTAGGTTTGTGATGTTGGCATCACCTTCTGTCCAGGTTAGGGCACTGCCTTTGCCTGCTCTTGTTACGATTGTTGTCATGTGACTTGCTCCACTTATGTTTGTTCGCTCTACAATACCCTAGGAGTCCAAGTCTAGAATACTGGTGTTTTGTCAGCCGGCGAGGGAGCCGAAACTCCCTTGCTGTACTCGATTAACTATTAGGCTAGGCTAATTGTTAGGTTACCGGATGTTACTTGAAAAGTGTCACCAGAATCGATAGTCTTGGATGTAGTTACTGCACCCCAGAATAGAACGTTACCAGATCCTTCTGTATCACCGTCCATAACTGCCACGTGAGTAATAGTACCCCATGAACTTGCTGCTGGATCAAATGTTACAGTTGCTGATGTTGCTGCTGTACCACCACTAGCGGCCGAGAAGGTCACTGCTTTGCGAGCATAATCAGTACCACTTGTACTAACTTCATCAGTTAAAGTACCTGCTTCTAGGTTTGCTGCTGCTGAACCACTTGTGTTGTTAAAAAGTGCTAGATAAAGTCCAGATGGCTGTGACATTGCTGTGTTACGCAATACGTGATCTAAAACTTTATTTTCAAGCCAATTGGAGGCTGCCGTCATAATATATTCTCCTTAAGGTTATTATTGACAAAAATTGCAATTTGCATCATTATTTAGTTTGAACTTAAAAAAATATTGGAAAACAGTAAAAAATTATGAATAAAGTGGCAAATATCTAGTTGTTGATCCAACACGTACTTTTAACCAAGTTGCAGGTGTAGTTGTATTACTGGGGGTACCAGTTGTTGAGTTCTGAATGGTCAAGGCTGGATTTGACGAAGTATTATTAGTTAACGTCAACCCATCACCACTTAAAGTAATATCACCAACGCTTGATGATAAGATTAAAGTTCCTGAAATATCTGTTATAGTTGATGCGCCTTCTAATCTAATTAATCCAGTTACTTCAATTTCACCACCACCAGTACAATCTAAATAAATTGCACCAGTGCCATTGGGTTGTAACCAAACAGTGCCATTGGTGACTGAAACAATTTTTTTACCATTGACATCTAAATTACCACCTAGTTGCGGACTAGTATCTTGCACAATGTCAGTCATACCACCTGATGAACTGTTAATAGTTATAACACCTGTAGTAGCATTAACACTTAACGTAATATTCGATCCAGCAGTAAACTGAATAGTACCATTTAAGTCAATGGCTTTTGAATTGGTGCCATCACTGACTGTGATTGTGGCATTTTGTAGGTTGGTAAAGTTTGCATCCTGTTCTTCATAAGTCAGTGCCACGCCTTTACCCGAGCGTGTGACAATTACTGGTTTGGTCATTTGAGTTCCTTGTTCATCATTACTTCAACGAATGTTTTACTCAGTTGAAGATGTGCTTGTTGTAGTTGTTGGTGGCTTTCCAATAAGACACCAAGTTCATATTGTGTTTGTATGTAATCACGTGCCAGAGCATCATGAGCGCGATGCATTGCAGTCAATCTAGCGTCTAGATCCAGCAATGCCTGGTAGGGATCGAATCCTGAATCAAACATGCGTGTCATTAAAATACCCTTATCTGAAAACGTATTGGTTCAAACTGTTCATTGATATTGCTCATGATTAAACTCACATGCTCCAGTTTGTCTTTTTGCAGTTCCGTAATATGTATCTGATTTCCAAACATCATATTTTGTAGCAATCCACTGACAAATCCACATGCACTGTTGGGTTTACCATGGAATTTGTTCATGCTCCACAACTGCTTATTGCGTCGATGCCACCAACGATCTCGGGCATAGCCTAGATCACTGTCTCCATCAGCAGCATCCAGTTCACCCATGCAGAATGTCCAGCGCAGCATCGACTCTATGAGGTAGGCTCGGTCTTCATCTGTGATGTCCAAGGGTACATAATTTCGACTGCCCTGTACCCAATGGCGTGGTGAATATACTATTGTTTTCATTTTAACTTCCTCGGGCCGTAGGTCTGGCCAATTCTTTTTTGTGCTTGTTCTACTAATTGATCGTAGCGCAGTCTAATATAGGCATTTTCCCGAGTCCAGGGCTTTTCATCGTCTCTGCGACTCATGCACACCTGATGGCTCAAACGGCCACGATTGTTCCAGTCATCTTTCCAGAGATCGTAAAATTCCTCGTAGGTCATCTCCCAGCCTTCGTTGCGGAAGTTGGCTTGTGCCTTGCGTTTTAGAAATGCGTGATATATTTCGTGACGGTATTCGTCAGGACCACTCTTCCAGATATGTGGACGTGGTTTTCTTTTGCCTCGTGGATCGCGTTCCACAACGGGATGGATTCGAGGTCTGCCAGGCTTTCGTTTTTCTTCTGCCATAATAATTTCTCCTTGTACAATTATTTATAACAAAGGAGAAAAAACAGGCTAAAATAGGTTGGGATCTATATCTACTATCTTGAGTTGTGGATTTTTTAGCATCAACCAAGTGGCCCAATAACTGTCCAGGGGAATGTAATAATCATCAAATGCAGGGTCGTGAAAAAGGGCTAGAGTTTTTATTTCTAGCCCGTCAGGATCTCCAACAAGTAAACGATGGGGAATACGGAGAGTTTTCATCTACCTCGTGGAGTACCAAAAGTGGTCACTGAGTAACTGCGACCATTAACTTGTCCGTAATAGGTCGTGGTCTGTGGGCTGTTGGGTACTGCTGTCTCGTGATGAATCGGCAGCGGCCGGATCCAGTAATACGTTCTTCCGTCTGTCCCTGGATATGCGGCACATGCTGTCAAGTTCAAAATCATCAGGCAACCGATAAGTTTTGTCAAGATACTCATTGTATTCCTCTTGATATTGTTGATATTCTTCATCTGACATTCCATACTGTGCAACCTTTCTGGCAAGTTCTTCTTCTGCCTCAATGATTAAGTTTTTAAGTTTCATGTGCTGAGTATAACATTAGTCACAGTGCTTGTCAACTAGATTTTATTCAAAATATGATTTTTATGAATTCGGACCTGGATGTTGCCATTGTAATATTGATCTGATTCCAAAACTCGTCTGCTGAATTGCTCACGTGCCTCGATATAACTACATTCTGATTTGGATCGACAGAAGTATAATATTTCACGTATAAAGCAGTGCTGGCCCAATCGTTCAACATCTGCACTCAACTCCCTACTGCTGCCATAATATGTGGGCCAATCACTATCCACTTGAGTGCGTTGGGCTCTGCGTTTCTTAATTCCATTCCGCTGGGTGTGCATCCGGTAAGTGGTCTTTTGAAATCGGGCTAACTTTTTACCCACATACATTCTGTTGTTGCTGAGGTTGGTGATTAGATATACAAATCCCACGCAATCATCTGGGAGAGTTGTAATAATTTGATTTTGATATGTCCAGGTCATGCAGTACTTAGTTCATGACTCAGGCAATAGATGTAATTCACCAGGTAGGAGAGAGTAATCAGGTGAATTAATGAGATATGTGATATCTAAGTGAGATGATTAAAAGGTCTAACTGAGTTAGCCCTTAATTGATTTGTATTAAGTTCACTTCGTTCACCTAATACAAAACAATAATTTTTATTTCAAATAACAAATAGATATCACAAAGACTAACATAAAAGACATCTCGATGTGGAAGTCATGAGAGGGCAAATGTAGTTTCTGTAACAAAAAAATGGTAAAAAATACCACGATTTGAACTCACTACCTTTGCCCTATCTACTCCACACACAGATGTCTTTTGTGTATAGCCCTTGCGGGGAGATTCCTTGATGTGCTTTACGAGAGAAGTTTGACTATCTATAACTCTCAACCATTGCTGGTGACACAGGGCACACTTCCTAACAGCATTATTCAAGAATACTTAATTGCTGTATTATCGGACGACGAAGGATTAGCCTCATATGAACTTCGTCTTTTTATTTTCCCAGGGTTCTTAGGATTGCCTTAATTGTTTGATTAAATTACGTTTTGCCTGTAGTGATGATTTTCGTGCCTGTACGTTTTTAATTATCTCTTCTAGTTTATCTAGATGTTTATTCTTGAGTGGCAAGCATCTGGTATATGTCCAAGACCAAATGCCACCCCAAGTGGATCTCTCTGGTAATGTTAAATGATTCCAAACTTCATCACGCCATTGCACTAACAACATTACGTCATCAATTTGTGGATGAGTAGTTAAGTCAGTTAATCGTAGGCCTTTTTCGCGACACCATAATTCAGTGTAACGGAGTATTTCAGATTTAGATAAAGTTTGTTCCATATAATTTTGCGCCACAAGTATTTATTATAATACTAAAAAAACTAGTGTCAAATAGAAATTTGTTCAAAAAGAAACCCCAAGAACATGACTACTTGGGGTTTCAACCTTGGCTTACAAGAATGTTGGGCAGGATAAAGGGATTATTTTATGGCACAAAATAAACAAGATTAAGAATACGTCACATATTGCATGTAACGCCTGCCCAACATAATTATTTAGCCTCTGGGTTTAGAGTATGCCTCGGATTTGAAATACTTGACATATTCATTGTGCAAATGTGGTACATCAACACCAATCAAACCCTGGCCACTGGGATGCTGATGTGCGCCACAGTTTACGCATTTGACTTTCCAGTGTTTTACAGGTGAATGATTTAATCGTTTTTCGATAACCTGATTGGCCACCTGTTTACCACATGCCAATTCACAGGATCGTTTAACGGGTTTAATACGTTTGATTTCAAAACCCAGAGTGGGATTTTCGCCAGGTGGAAACACTTCGCCCTCCTGCTCCTGCTTTTTAGATCTTACTGTTACTCTAGCAACTTTAATGTCTTTAATGACAGCCAGTTCTGCTACTCTGGCGCGGAATTCATCATTTTTCATGATGATATTTACAGATCATTTGCCCAAAAGTCGACTAATTTGATTCCAATTTTGCAGTATAATTTGAGCAGCAAATGCAGCACCAATGACCCAGGCAATCCAGCGATCTTTAATTTTCTCTAGATTGGCAATCTTTTCACCCAGTTCTCGGTGCTGTCGGGTGCTGGCCACCTGCATGTCTTCCAGTTTGGTTTTGACTTCTGTGTGGAATTCTCGGAGATTGCTTTGCACTTGATCGATTTTTTCTTCCAAGTGATCAATCTCGGCTTCAGCCACGCCCACACGTTCTTGAAGATTGGGTGCCATTATTCCACAGTGCTCCAGTCAGCAATTGGCATAAATCTCCAATTGGTGCCATCGTAGAAGCACAGTGCAGGATTGCCAGCATCTGCATCACTGCTTAATGCAACATCGCCAGCAATGGGTGTGTCCAGGTTCATCAATACTGATTTGGGAATCAATTGTAGTCTTAAAATATCTTCAATTTTAACAACTGTGCTGGTTGGGCCCAGTGTCAGTGTATTGGGACGAATTGCTGTGGGCATCAGTGTACCATCAATAGTACCATCACCCTGTAGAACCACCACACCATCGGCAGTGTTCTTTTCATCAATGATTGTGTTGATGTATTCTACTGCTGTGAGTAGATCAGCACGGGCCAGGCTGGGATCTGCACTGGCACTGTCTAAATTTTCGGTTGGTACTGCTGTTATTGGAAATGTCATTTGTTCTGTCCTTTTATTATTTAATCGGCAACAATATTATTGCCCGACATATAGCATCGATTCAATGTCTTTAATACAATGTCCACCACAGCATCTCGTGGATGATTGTCCAGTCCCACCAGTGCAAAACTGGGACTGCTGACACTCTTGCTGATGATTTTGGGTACAACATAGGTGCTGGTGGCAGTGTTGGTGACATACACATCTAGATCATATGCTGTAACTTCATGTGGAGTAATTTTTACATCCATAATGGTGCCGATGGTGGCTGGCACTGGGATGAATCGTTCAGTTACACTTCCCGACAATTGACTGCTGTCCACATCGTTGATATAGATGTCATTGGCACGTGGTGTAGTCGCTTCAATGGTAATTTCCTGAATGTTAAGATTGTCTGCAACGCGGTCACTGTAAACCACTACCAGTATAAATCTAGATCGAAAACTAGGAATATTCTGACTGCCATGTTCCACCACATATTCCACTTCTTCACCACTGAACTCACCAGTGTCACTGGTATAAATTCGATAACTGACTGATCCAGTACTGACACAAGTGATGTTCAAGTTTACATTAGTGGGATTAAGCCCTAGATCAATTGGATCTGTGGCCCAGATGATTTGATCACTGACTTCATAATTCCAAGTGCTCCAGTCAGCCCAGGTGGTACCACTTAGTCCACTCCAAGTACTGGTACTGGCTGGATAAATGGTTCTTGAGTTGTAATCGTAAATTCCTGTTGTGCTGTCCATGAAAATTCCTTATAGTACTGGTGGTGTTGTGCTGGGTGGACTATATGTCACAGTTTTAACACTTTGTCCTGGTCGTTGTATCTTGTTGTTGGCAACTGGTGAAGTTCTACCTTCACTCATTTTGCGATACATAGTAGTCCAACTTGAATGTACTGTGGGTGTGGGATTGCCAGCAGTGGCATAAACACTGAGATTCAATGCCGATTTGTCCATTGCTGCTTCCATGTCAGCAGTTGCAATACTCACACAATCCTGTTCAATGACACCTGGTGCATCGTAAGTCAATACACCATTGATGTATCTATAGTCATACAAGTCAACTCTCAAGCCCTGTGTGCTCAATGTATTGACACCGCTCTTGGTATAGTTGATTACTATAAACAATTGTGTGGTCATGTACTGGCTCTTGACCAATTGAGTTGTTGCATAAGTGGATCCAGAGTCACCTGGTGGTGTATTGGTATAACCCACATACAAGGTTTGCGTGTCCACATTATTGGCACCCACCCACTTGGGCAATGTTGGATTCATTTTGTTATTGAATTCATCATAAATTGCCGGTCTTAAATTGACTGTTTGTGTTTTGGTACCATCAGTGAGTGTGGTCAACGGATTACTGCTGTTGCTGACAGTGATCTTTTCCCAGCGCCCTGCACCTGCAAAGTTTCCGGCATCATAGTATTTGCCCCGGACTGAACCCTGTTGTACATTGTTGTAGTCAAAAACACAACGTCTGTAGATTGTGGCACTGACAAAACTTGCTGGTACCTGATAGGTGATTGTGTGGTAACCCAGGTTGGTTGTAGCAGCATTGGTACGTGTGATACTCTGCATTTTTACCACTGGATCAGTGTCTGGGAATCGTGTATACAACTTGTTTCTGATACCGGGCGTATTGACTACTTGTGGTGTGACAGTTCCCCAGAAGTTGCTGGTGTATTTTAATCTAGTGTTTTCACTGGCCAAGTCGGTGACACGCCCACGCCAGTAGATACACTTGTTGGCTTCCACTTTGATACCCTGATACCAGACAACTGGAATCACAGCCCATTCATATTCTGTGTGATAATCAAATACAGTATCCACAGCGTTGACAGTGTTGTAATAGACACCGTTGACCAGTGCATCATCACCATCGCGGTATGGGAAGTTGGCATCGTTGGTGGCAAAGTTGGGATTGGTACCTGCCACAACTGGTCTACGTAGAATACGGAAACCTGCCAGTGAACTCTTGATGCTGGCAATGGGTTCACCAAAGTAGAATTTAACAGATCGTACACCATTGAGGGTGTACACATACATCTGCAATGGTGGCATACTGGTACTGCTGAGAATATCACGAATATCCATGACTGCACCTGCTGGTGCCTGACTTTCAGTTACCAGGCTGGTAGTGGCCTGAATCAATTGTGTACCCACTGCACTCAATGTGATGGCATAGTCAGGTGTAGCACTGGTGCCTTCATCTTCAATTTTACCACTGAAGTGTGCAGTAAATGTACTTTCTAGACCATCATCGTAGACAAATCTAAATCTAAAATCGTAAATTTGTTCACGACCCGGGAATGTGGGATAACTTGGATAACCAAGATCCATTGCTGGAGTAGTTTGAGTACTGTCAAAGGCGATTGGTGATCCTTCACTGTAGGCCAATAGTCCCAGTATGCTCTTTTTCCAGTAAGTGGCATCCTGTTGTTTGTAATAGATGGCTACACCAGTGATGTGACCATTGCTGCCTGCAGCCATGTCTTGTTGTAGACTGAACGACAACTTTCTTGGGCTACTTGGATGACTGCTGGTCAATACTGTGGCAGCACTGGCCACAGCCAACTTGGTGTCGTGGTTGGGTGGGATAGCCACTGCTGATCCACGTTTGGCCAGGGCCACTGACAATGTCTCGGGATCGTCCACACGGAAACTGGCAATCTGATCACTACTGCTGCTGATCAACTTGCCTGACATGTATTGTCCCTGATTGGCTTCAACTGTGGTGTTACCGTATTTTACCAGTGGCACAACCACGTATTCCCAGTTGTCGGTTAATGTGATACTGCCAACTAGGGCACTGTATTGATTGGTACCTGAGTCATAACTGACTGTGGCATCGTAGTAATCACCTACGCCTGCAACACCGGCTCGATGGCGATAAACTCTTGTGCCCTGCCAGTTGGGGATGTCAGTGGCCACTGGTGGTTCCACAATAATTCTAATTGCAGGACCTGCTTCGTTTTTAATACCCTTGACCACAATGCCAATATTTCTTGTATCAGTAATGTCACTGGTGGAGGAAACGACAATTGGCACATAATTGGTGCTGGATTCTTTTACAGTCACAGCGCCATCCAATAATGGATTAAAGTCATATCCACCATTGTATTCCACACTACATGACATGGCACGATATTGATAGTTGCTGACTGCGCCATCACTGTAGGCCCAGCGGAAGATAAAATCAAAATCATCAATTGCTTCAGGGGCACTTGAACCTGGTACCAGTGGATATACTCTAGGACCGCAGTCCAATATGACATCAATTGGTGAACCTTGTGTGGTGGTCACTGGCAAACGGTAATAACTCCACTTGGTGTTGACACTGGGCTTCCAGAACACTTCCACAGCATTCAAGTAACTGCTGATACCAGCAGTCATGTCCTGTACCAGTGTAAATTTAACCTGTCTTGAAGTCAGTGGCAATCCACCTTCCAGTACAGTCACAGCACTGACACTGGCCATAAAGTCCGTGGCAAAGTTCACTGGTGGAGTGCTGGGGTCTGTTGGGGTACCTGGAGGTGCGACTGGAATCACAGTGGCAGTGCCCACAGTAAATGTCGAAGTGCCCATTTGTGTACTGACTTGACCACTCTGATACATTACTCGAGTATTGATCTTGTAGGTCTTGCCCAGAACAACTGGACCAATGCGAACTGTAATTTCCTGATTGGCACCTGGTGCTTTTAATGATTCAAATTCAGCCCAGGTAGTGGCACTGGCAACATCCTGCTTCCAATAGAATGTTGTACCACCATACAAACTGGTGTTGGGTTGATTGAACTTGATGTCAGCATAGATGTTGTCACTTGAGCCCACTGTTGTTGTACCTAGACTGACAAAATTAATTTCTGAAATAGTAATGACATCGGTCAACTTGGGTGAAATATTACTGGCCAGGAACTTGCCTGGATAGGGTGGCAATAGTCCGTTTTTCTCACTGGCAGTGATGGCTGGATAGTAACGTTCTGCGCCACGTGGTACATAAACTGGCAACACGCGATCTGGTTCATTCCAACGAGTATAAGGATAGATAACATCTGGGTTAAACACACAGCCCAGTGTCACACTCATGTCATTGTTCAACTGCACACTGATTACACGATAGGGATATGTTCCAGTCATGTTGATGATGTTGCCGTTGATGTGAATGTTATCACCTGGTTCTAGTTCAATGCCCTGGGCACTGACTGTTAAACTGATGCTGTCTTGTAGACGGCTCTTGTAGAAAATAATACGTGCCAGATCCTTGGCCATGATCACGTTGGTGATGGCACTGGCAGTAAATGTGCCCTTGTTCTCACGTCCACCATCCTGATCAATAAAGTATTGACGTTCGGATTCAGTTTCTGGGAATACAACTTCCTGGTTGCTCCACTTGTTGTCGGGATCAACCCAGGTAACAACCACCTGGTTGTACTTGCTGGTGCGTTCAATACCAGTGTAGACAATGTCGCCCACGATGTTATCGCGATCAAATGTGGCCACAATGTCCGCTGTACCACTGAGAATATCAGTTGGGTCACCAGCATCTTCAATTTTTAATCTATACCGGCCCTGTACATAAGGCATGTATCCACGGAAGTTACTCAATAGGTTTTTTGTATTGCTGAACAATGTTTGACTTGTGTCCAAGATAAAGTTACAACTTAGAATTGGACCACGAATACCACTGGCATAAGTGACTTCTGTTGAACACTTTTCAGCAGCAATATTCCAGGATTCCCAGTCAATGTCACTGTTCTTTAAACCCTTGCCATAACGTGGATTACGCAAATAGTCCAACAACACTTCAGCAGGGTTTGTGTAACCAATTGTCTGTCCTGCACTGGTTGTAATAACTTGATAACGTGCGGTATCAGCATCATATTCTGCGGAGGGTGCAGTGTCAGGAATAGCACTCAACTTTTTACCATAGATCTCAGCAGTCATGCTGGGAATACTGGCACTGTAGGGTTGTGCATCTGCTTCTTCCTGGGTAGTGACTTTCTTCCACTCATAACGTGCAAACAACACGGCCAGGCCGTTGTATACCATATCACTGGTCCAACTTGGTGGTTTTACTGAATCAGTATTGAAGAAACATGATGTTCTAACTGGATTGGCAGCATTATCGGGATCAGTGTAGTAAATGCCCTTGAAGAACTGGAGACGCATACGGCCATTGTATTTGCCACTATCCACATCAACTATTTGCCCAGCATTTAATCTGGTGATCACATTGGCTGGTAGTTCGTTGTCATCGCAAAATAATTTGGCCAGTCCTGCAATCTCACCTTCACTGTAGACGTGTGCTACCCATAGATATTTGTTGTCACTTGATCCTGTTTCAGCAAATGTAATGATGTCACCAACTTTTCTATAACCATAGACAACTGGTACATTGACTACTGAACCCTGACGTTGGATCAATGCACCCTGTTGACGCTCTGCTTCACCAGCCGCACTCATGTCTGGTACACCCAGAGCATTCATGAATGGCTTCATCACGAAGTCCATGACTGAGTTTACTACTTTTGGAGCAACAACGGCAGCCGCAGTCAACCATAAACTTGCACCACCAGTAAACGGTGCTGCTACAACGCCAGCAATGGCGACAATGCTATCCCAAAATCCCATTATTCAATCTCCTTGCCCATGATTACTAGTGGTAATGAACGATACCCCAGGGTTTCATAGATATATTTTAATCTGTCGGGTTTATATCCAATATCCAGACATTTGATGCTGGTGGCCTTGACTTCTCTGGCCCATTCTTCAAACTTATTGATCAGTTGTTGATAATTTTCACGACTAGCATGTCCATCCACTAGGTAACAGAATTGAATATTGGCACCTCTAGTGCCTTCAATGGGATCTTCACTGACAAATCCACCAACGACACCCACTGGTCTTTGTCCATCATATGCCACATTAAAGAACAGGTTCCAGTTGACTGTGTAGGTCTTGATAGTCTGTACTACACGGGCTTCATTGTATTGGTCTTCATCAATTCTGGCTGCTTCACGATAATAATTGAACAGCACAACGACTGAATCAATTTCATCTGGCTGCATTGGTCTAATAATCATTTTGTTGATCTACCCCATAAAAATTCTGTTTGACCAACAAAACCTGCTTTTTCCATGGCACGATCATATTTTGTACCCTGGAATAACCAGTTGCTCCAATTGTTAGTTTTTCTACCATTGGTTCGCTCAAAATCGCTGAATAAACTGCTGCAACTTAGATTCAATGTAGCAGTTTTGGCACCTTCAGTAAGTGCATAATTGTAGATGTAACCCTCATATACTGTGATGGGTTGTTGAACGATCTGATAAGTCTGTAGATCTAGGAATGCCTTCTTGATCACAACCCGTCGCCCCTCACTGGCATTGTTGATCAAGTCTGCAAAAAAATCTGGAACTAAACCACTGAGTGCAACACTGAATTTGCCCACGTTGGTGTCTAGACTTTCTGTCATACTGGTGTAGCCCATGAACTCACCCTGTGCAAGATATGTCACTGACAATCCTGTTAGGCTGCTGGTGGCTTCCAAGTTTACACCACCATTGCTGAAATAGTAGGGCATGGCCACATTGTTTTCATCATAAAGATGAATTTCCAATAGATCCACACAAATAAAACCATCTCGGTAGTATTCGTTTCTAATGTCTGTGTGGTAGTTTTTCATTATCCCCAGACTTCCTTACATGTAAATTCCAATGTACCCAGTCCACCCTGGCCAGCACTAAATGTCTGTTCAGGTTCATTGAGAATAACCTGGAATGGCACTGCTGTGTAGGTGATCAATGTACCATTGGGCACGTTGTCCACTAGAGCACCACTGAAGTAAACCACTGCTGATCCATCAGTGATGGTGACTTCGTTGGTGGCCATATAAACTTTAAGATGTTTATTGCTGCTGTCAGTACCTGGATAATTTAAGTCGTTGAAACGGAATACATCACCACCGGCAAATAAATCACCGTTTGATCCACTTACAGTGATTTGTGTGGCACCGGCTTTATATCCTGTTTTGGTTGTACCATTCTCAGTCCAGGTATCTGTGCCACCTGTAACTGTGACGTTGCCAGTGATCTGGTTGTCCAGTTTGGTATAACTGATGCTGGGCAGTACAATATCAAATGCGTACAACTGGCCCTGTGTTTGAGCCAGGTATCCCATCAATGTACTCATCTTGAGTCTAGTCACTGTGGGATACTTGACAGTAAATGTATAAAAACTATGGCCCATGCTGCCACGGCGTACTTTACCACTGATGCTTTCTGTAGTCACCACTGGGTTGTTGATTTTGAATTCAACTGCTGAGAATCCATCATCTGGATACGGGTTGGTTAATCTTGGTTGAGCCATTAGAATCTTTGTCCTTTCTCTAACATAGCATCACTAATCATCTGCTTAATCATGCCCTTGCGACTATTTAACAACGAGTCGAAACCGTTGGTATCATTTGCCACGATACTGAAGTTGACATTGACATTACCGCCACCCAATTGATCATTGCGTGTGATACTACCACTACTTGATGGTGTGAACAATTCAGGTCCACGTTCACCAACAATGTAGGGTGTATTGCCCATAACAGGACCACCCAAAGCACGTCCACTGTATTGTTGACTTCTAATCTGTGCAATCTGTGCCATACCTGCTGCAATGGCAGTGGCCACATACAAGTAACTGAACGGAGGTCCAGGAGGTGCAGCAATAGCCATGGTGGCTGCTTGGAATGTACTGATCATGGCCTGGGCAATGGCCAACTTTTTGTGCATTTCAAATGCTGACTTGCTGGTGTTGGCCATGGTGCCGGTGATCTGTGTCAATGCACCCAATACACCCTGAGCACCTGCAATACCACCTGCTTGCATCATCTTGACGTTGGCCATTTGTGCTGTTACAGCATCAATAATTGCCTGGTTCGTTACACCATTGATACGCATTCTTGCATCAGCAATTTGTTGTTCCAGTGCAAGTTCAGCCTGTCCTGTTTTTTGCAACAACAACATCTTGGCGTCTGCATATTCTTGATCACTCAATAACTTCATCTCATTGAGTTGTTTTAGGATGGCAGTTTGTTTGGCAAAATCCACACCCATGCCACGTGCAGTATTTTGTATAGCACTGGCACCCACAGTGGCAATCTCACCCTGTGTGGGAGTTGTTCTCATCAGGTCACGCAACTTGGCCTGAGTTTCCATTTGTTCAGTTTGCAGCAACAATGCCTTATATTCTTCCCTATAGTTCATATAGGTTTCAGCACTGTACTTG
>JACCDT010651600.1_pt1 | contig 17152 bp, 36 predicted proteins | sample 7446291 | NCBI WGS metagenome assembly JACCDT01 (sample SAMN15323446, study PRJNA562643) | freshwater metagenome | isolation source: river surface water | place: USA:Blue River Watershed | collected 2017-08-17 | reverse complement strand
GGCGTATCTTGGGTGGTTGTTAGAGGGGCGGCACTTTGTAAACGCGACTAGTGGGTGTCGGTACTTGGGTATGGACGGGATGTTCTATTCATACTGGAACGAGAATTGGCTTGGGCCGTATGATACGATGCATGAGTGGACGGGGTATAAGCCAAGCGTGGTGCATCGTTTGATTAAGCGTGGGGAACTGATTCCGTTGGAGCGGTTAAGTGAGCTATAAGATCATTCATGAATTCGAGATGAAGACGTTGCATCGGATCGTGAAGGCGTTCCATGAAGCTGGGATGTACTTGGCGTTCGACCATAGTGATGCTAGCGAAGCGGAAATCACCAGTAAGAGTCTCGATCATTTTATGGATGATGTTGATGCTTGTGGTGAGGTGACGCTGAATGTGTACATGGAGGGAAAGCGAAATCCGTTCGGTTGGATTTATCTCGTGTGGGGTAATGGGGCGTGCTTGATTTCGGATTATACGACGAATCTTGAGCGGTATCTTGCCCCGATCAATGAGTACTTGGATGAATATTATGACTGAGACGTATTCTTGGGTCGTGCTTGAAGATGGCGTTCCGTGTCGTTGGGAGGATGATACGGTGGAGGGGCGTTTGGCTGCCCAGCAGTATGCGGATTCGTGCAACCGGAATTACCAGGGGTCGTGGACGGTTAAGCGTTTGGCGGATAGGGACACTCTTGGCTTCGTGCGGCGGGTGACGTCGGATTTGGAGTTGGCGAGGGCGGTCGTGGCTTTGAAGGGGAAGTAATGTCTTTAGCATTGCCATTAATATGTCAGGTCATTACTGAGGCATTTCCGCAGTATCAGGTGGAATTGCGTCCTCCCACTGATCATCATTCAGCGATGATCACTGTAGAGAGTGGCAATGAATACGTTGGTGATTTTGAGATTGATGGCGGGGAACTCATTTGGTGGGGTGACATTAATGACCTTGCTGATGATTTGTTTTGTTGGTTTTCTCTTTCTGACCCTGAGTTGATCCCCAAGATTGTTGGCATTGTTAAGAAGTCTATACCCATGGATCTAGTGGGTCAAGTTGATGGGTCAAGTTGATAGTGGATGTTACGCCGTTATCGTTGAAGGTGCTTCGTGAGGTTTTGGAGGATAATGGCTATATTACGTATTTCAAGAATAATTCTATTCTTGATATGGTGTGTTTGTGTGTTGAGAGGGTGGGTGGCGACTTCTATCGTGAGTTTACGTATGAAGGCGATAGGTTTGTGCTTTGGGGTGGCACTATCGCAGTGTGTCATGAGTTCGCTTTAGCTGATCCTGAGTTAATGCAGAAGGTATTGAATCATTTGGGGCATGATTTAGGATCTGTAGAGTAAAGGAGGATTGATGTTTAGGGCTTGGTATATTCCTCAGGTTCCGATGAAGCCGTTTGAATTTCAGACGGAGTCTCAGGCGGATGCGACGATGGTGTTGGACGCCATCACAAAGTTCTCTATGTTCGAGTTTGAGAATCGGGTTAAGCCTGATTATTCAGATGCTGGTGGCGTTCAGGAGCTCGTTGATGGCGAGTGGATTGACGTTGAGGAACATGATGAGTTCTGATTTTGATGATGACGTTTTGGATCAGGCGGTCTTTTTGGCTTGGGAGCAGGCTGAAAGTTGTGATTATGCCATTCCTTCCGTTGATCATTATCCGCGTGAGATAGCTGTAGTTGGTAGGTGCATCCTGCATTGTAAGGTTGATTTCAGAACTTGGTCTGGAGTCATTGAGCACCAGCATAGGGAGAGCTATTGGAGCCCTGTCCTTGAGAATCCGACGTGGTTGACTGTTCTTCGTGAGTTCGATAAGGCTATTATGTCGGTCGGTGATTATCATCACGTGTTTTTGGAGGGGGTCGTTCCAACTGATATGCAGCATGATCCTTTTTCATACGATGACGATAGCAATTTGGTGGGCATTCCTATCTATGAGTTCTGCACTGGTAGTTGATGTATTTGTCCCCTCATGATTGAGGGTGTTGACTATACGATAGATGAATTTGGCCGGTTTGTCTTTTCTGCTTCGTATCTCTTGAAGCGTGGTAGGTGCTGCCAGAGTGGGTGTAGGAATTGCCCTTTTCCGTCTGTTGAGCTAGAATGTTTTTATGAAGAGCATTCGGCAGGAGACGACGTGAATGAATAGCCATACCATTTTGGTCGATGTTGATGAGATCACGAGCGTGCCTGTCGCCGTCGCCAAAGCTGCGTATGAGGCTGGGCGTTTGGCCGGCATTGATGAGGCACGTTTGCAAATGCGGCAGGCGTTGGGATTAGATGAATAGAAGTGCAGCTTTTAACGCACTCATTACTGTATTAGCTAAGCGTTTTGATGTGCGGTGTGGTGCGTTGTCCGCTTCGCACGTGTGCTTTACGATTAATTTCAAAACGACGTATTTGGGGTCGGTGTGGCATGATTTGAATTGTGTCCAATTGTTCGCGGCAAATTACGAGTCATGTAAGCCTCTTACCATATTGTGGTCAGATCCCGAATTATTCGATAAGTCTATTGATTTTTACAATAGTGTGTTAACTGAAAAGAACGTTCAATGTCATACGATCCAACGTCTCGATTTGGTGGGAAGTCCGTCGACGATCCAGAGTTGGCCGTCTGTAGAGTAGAGGTGGCTGATCTCGTACGCCTCATTGGTCGCAGAGTTTCCAGACCACGACCAGCCTGAGGATAGCAAGATTCTGCACGACTTTACCCGATTAGGCGGCTAACCCGCCCCGCCTGTCCAGGTGACGACTTTGGAAGGAGAGAAACTCATGTGCGAATGCGGATGTGTCGGCAACGACGACAAGTACACGCTCCCCGGCCCTGGAGAATCGGTTTACATCGTGAGGCTGGCCGGTGAATGCGTGAACTGCGACGCGCCCCCTGGCATCATCATCGAACTACTGAACCCCGGCGACTATGAGTTCGAGGAGGCTGCTGCTACCGGCATGTACGGGTATCAGCCGCTCAAACTCAACGACTGGCCGGACGGCAAAGGCGTGGCCATCGTCACCGGGATGCGAAAGCACGAATTCATCAAGGCGATGTTGCCACACCTCATCGGCGTGGACTCTCGGAAACTTGGCGAGAACGGCGTGCTTGATGACTGTGGCGCCGAAGTCGTTGCGGAGGATATGTACGCGGATTCGCAGACCCATCCGTCCGTTGTGAAGCAGGAAGCCTAAACCCGCCCCACGCCCGCAGGGTTGAGAAGGTCGAGATTGAAGAGTCTGGGGACGAGGTGGAATAGATGGTCATTGTTGATTTAATGACGCAGTATGGTCCACATAGGTGGTATTATTCGCATGTATTTGTGGGTGGGTGCCATTACTATGACTTTCTGAGGATTCGGAAGGCCCACGAGAAGCTTCCTCGTAACGAATATATTCTAACAAATCCGGAGCCCGAAGAGGCTTTCTTCGAACGTGCGAGGGCCACCGACGTGGCCTTTTGGAATGAGGTGCAACATGCTGACTCCTGAACAATTGGCTGCCAGACTGAAGGAAGACAACGAGAAGTATAAGAATGTATCACCGATTTTGCGGGTTCTAATCCGTAAGATCTGTGATGACGGTTTCTCGTATTCCTGGGAGACTGATTATAGTGGTAACGTGCACATCCGCATCAGCAAGCATCGTCCCAAGTTGACTGATTCTGCTATTTTGAAGTCTGACAACGGTACGATCACGTGTTATTGCTCGCGACGTCTCAGGAATACGTCTGTGTTTACGTTGGCTGACCCTGAGGTCTTTGAGAAGGTGCTGCAGTGGCTGAATACTCCCACTCGGCCAGCGGTGCGGCAAGAGCCGCCTAAGAAGAAGCCGAAGAAGATGCCACCGCCAAGGTCGTGGTATTTTCCGTCGAATGGACTACTTTAGCGGTCCCGCCCATCCATCACGGATGGTGTCATCTGTCCAATTCTTACGTTGCACGCGGCGTACGCCGATGACGTAGCCAGTTAGGCTGAGTATAGCTATTCCGCTAATTACTATGATCATCTGTACCATTTTGGTCCTCGTTTCCTGGTCCTGGACATGATTCCAGGTATTCTTTGACTGCTCGTGCGATGCGAGCACTATCAGGGTCCCAGTTGAACGTTAGTGGTTCGTAGAAATCAGCGATAGGAGTCGCTGAAGAATACGACGTCTCTTGTGCCCTCTCTTGGAGAGCTTTCTCCGCTTTAGCACATGCTGCATTAAATTCTTCATCAGCGATCCCATAGTTTTCTGCTCCTGAACATGGGTTCTCTTCTGGGTTGCAACACATTATTGTATCGCCTCTAGCGTTGGTTCACCAAAATATTGGTCTACGCTTTGTGGTTCTTTGCGTGGACTTTCGTAGATGATGTCGCCTGTGGCTGGGTTATAGTATGCTCGCTCGGTTTCTAGCATCCAATTTTTATATGCACGGTCCATGGCAAATGAACCGGTACATCCTCCCATGAGGAAGAATATGATTACTATAAAGAAGATTGGGCTGGGGTCGTCATCCATACCGTGCATACCCGTTTAACCTTTCCCAACGTACCGTTCGTGCCACTCTTCGTCAGTTAACGTTTCACCACCGACTTGGATGTCTGTTTTTGGCGGTGTATAACGATAACTTGAGTTCCAATATGATGGGTATTCTAATGGTTCTCTGTCTGGTGGCCCTGGGCGTTTATCGTAGTTGTTCCACGGTCCGGAATGCACGCCGAATATCTTGTCCAACCATGCTTCGCCACCGCAGCTTAGGAAGGCGAAGAATGAGAAGAACACGAAAGCAATTGTGGCGTAGACTGCTAATACGCCTAGTGCACCTAGAAAACTCATATTTCCCCCTCTGCGGCAATGCGTTCTTCGTTTTCGTCCACGATAATGATTGGTGGGCAATTTGTTTCGTAGAACATGGCACAGAATTCGATGACTCCTGTGAACGTTCTAGCGAACCATGACCCGAAAGCCACTGCAGCCTCGCCAACTGGTTGGAAAATGACGGTTAGCATCTTAGCAGCTTTTTTGGCTGGCCATTTTGCCAACTTGAACGAATGGTACGAAGCGACGGCTATGGCCATCAACCCCGCTATTGCCGCAACTGTATACATAGCCCATTTAAAGGATGCTTTCAAGATGCTGAGGAAGTCTATTTGCGATCCAGCAGAGAAAACCTTTGCGATGAAGTGGCATATACCGAGGAATGTCTCAAACGCTGCCGGGATCACGTATGTCGCTGAATAGTAGATGGTGGCGACGGCAATGACAGCGTAGAGACAGTTCAATAGTCCTTTAATGAAAATGCGGCTGAAATTGGACCACCAAATGATGCGGTCCCGCAGCATTTCCTTTTTCTTACGTGCTATTTCTCGTTGTTCTGCAATTCTGGTCTTGAGATCGTTCCATTCCTTAGACCACTCATCTACTATTTGTGAGTGTTCTTTATTGAAGAATATAGCTTCGTACTTGGTACCATTACAATATTGTGCTTCGTATAGAAATGTCTCGAAGCAGTGGTTGTCTAATGCATGTGAGAGCATTAGTCGTCTGAATGATCGTAGTGCTTGCGATGTTGGGGTTAATGGTAAGCCAGTGTCGATAGATTCTTGTCTTGCTCGTTCCGCCGCTGCAGCCGCTTCTGCTTTCTTTTGTTGTTTGGCTTGTTTCTTTGCTTGCTTCTTAGCGTCACGCTTGGCTGATGGGAATCTCTTTTCACGCCATTCGCGGTATGATTCAATGGCATTAGTGATCTTGCTGAAGACAATGCCAACGCCCTGGATCACCCCGCATGCCAGAAATACGATGGAGACGCCGATTAAGGCTACGATATGGGCTGGGACGGTAAAGAGAAGTCCTGGGAACACCAATAGATTGGTGAGGTGGAATAGTGGGCAATAGTGGGTATATAGGAAATTGGGCAGCGGGCTCTCTTCTGGCGATTTGGGGGTTTTGGAGAAGGGCCAGTGAAGAAAGAATGACCAGTGGAGTATGCGGTAACGAAAGCTGTTGAATGATAACTTCTTTTCGCCCTTGATTTTAGCCAGAATGCTTTCCATGATTTCTCCAATCCATTCGTGTTAAACGCCACGAACTACAATACGCCTTTGTTATTATGCTCACTTTTAGAACACAGATATTGATGAAAACAATCAAGGATCTGAGTCTGATCGCTGTAGAGGAGTCGCCAGGGAATGTCGGCGTCTATAATAAGAGGTGGCGAAAGCTAGCTGAGTTTATTGACAATCTCGAAGGAAGTGAGTCAGTGACTTGCTTTCCTGTTGATTCCAATTACCAAGAATTGTCATTGCTGTGGAGTGACCCTCAAGTATTCGCGAAGATCACGCTTTGGCTTGAGGATTATGTCAAACACCGGCAGGAGGTGATGTATGGGAAGTGGTAAAGAGGCTTTGAAGAAGCATTTCAGCCAAATATTCGATCAATGGCGGATCATTGCCGATGAAGTAAAGCAAGTGAATACTGGCGATAATCCGTGGTACAGTGCCGATTTGTACGTTGAAGCCAATATCATTAGCATCCACAAATTGTGGGTGTCTAGATTCGACTTATTTGAAGATCACTTTTGTCTGTCAAGGCTTACGAACACTTTTACTGAGCTTGATGCTAAGATTTCATACTCAGATCCTGAATATGCCAGTAAAATGCTTAGGTACATCGCTAATTGTAGCGATTATGCGGCGATGCTGTGCAGAAACGTTGGTGCTACGAAATTGCACATCTAATCATCCCTTGTAATCAAGGTTGATGACCTTGAATGACACTCGTTTTCCGAGCACACGCATCGGTACGACAGAGCGGATTACGATGCCTTCTCTGTCTTTAGTTGTACCAGTGTATTTGCCTCGTGCCATTTCGCGTAGCTGATCATCTGTGAAATCTTCATAGATGCCAGAATATACGATTTCTGCCATTGGAAGATTTAACTCTGTTGATACGTTCTGCAGAGCCGTCAAACCATAATATTCTTTGACGTCTATGTCATACACGTCAAATAGTCGTGGTTGGACCGTTTTCAATTGTAGTGGGTTTTTCTGGACCCCAGGGCCAACGCATTCCCACTGTAGTGCTACATCGCCAATTGTCGGTAGCTTCTCTTTCAGAACATACTGCTCAGCTAGGACCCATGTTGCCATGGAACCTTCGACGTATTGCCATTGCCTTCCACATCCACCGAATTCACCATCGCGGTGAAAGAATGTCTGCGATGATCCATCATATTTAACGGTGGCATAGTATGGCTGCCCTATTAGTGCCGCCCTTAGATCTGCTGCCTGTTGAAAGTTGATTTCGTCTGTCTTAGGGATATACCCAGGCATGTAGCCAACAACTTCTCCATTTAAGCACGACGGGATATCTTTTTCATACTTTAGTACGCCTAGCCTTTCGGTGACGTCCGTTCCGATTGGTCCATCTAATCCAAAAGTTGATGCATCCATGATGAGGACTTCTGATGGGCAGCCACGAAGCCGCTGCATACGTACGATCCATCCTCGTGATCGCATGAATTCTGTAGCTTCGTGTTCTGGCACTACTGAGTCGTGTAGAAATACGACGACTTTTGTTCCAGGTCGCATATCTATTTTGACTACGCCAGCCCATTTACCGCCCGCTCCGCAGTCGACGTCTGCTCTTTGGATCATATCGGCTTCTGGGATACGTGTTGTACCTGTAACGGTACCCAACCACGCCATTCCTGTTTTTTCAATGTTCATGATTACCTCTCGATACGCGATGAGCCAGTTGCAGAACAACTGGCTCATCGGTTGATAAATAAGACTGGTTAGCAGCTACCCAACAATGGAATCGAACCCTCTCACCGCCCACCAGTCCACCGTCTCTAGTTCATCGGTTCCGACTCTAGAGCCGCGATAAATCGGAGGAAGTGCTCCGACCATCCAGTGATTTCCGCAGTCCACGTTCCTCGGTAATTGACACCGTTCTTGTGCGGTGACACGTCGACGATGTAGTTCTTCTTACCGAATGGTTGCGGCTTAGCGGAATTGTAGGTATCGCAGTCTTGGCTATCTGAGAACACAATGATCCGATCTGGAGTCTCCTTCTCCTGACTACGGATGTACTCTAGACACTGGCGGGTGAAGATACCGCCTCCTCCCAAATACGGGATTCGGGAGTTGACGTGCTCGGACAACGCGAAGCCGCGTAGTGCCTTAATCTTCTCCGTCTTGTGGGTACGATGTGCATCAGATCCTGCAGTTGCGTAGATGCTGATATGTTCGCACATTTCAGCACCTAGCACTGCAAGTGCCAACGCCGCGTCGTATCGTCTAAAATCACTCTTGCTCGACAGCACTGTACCCATGGAACCGGAAACGTCGACGACCATGATCGTCCAACCCGGCAACTTTGGCCACGACTGAGCACACTTCAACATTGCGGACTCGATTTCTCGAATCCAGTCTGGTGCATGCTTAGCTGCCCGTAGGAAGTCAAGCGGTAGCAGCATGTCTGCACGTAAGTTATCGAAACCATCTGCAATGGTTCGGCGGGACACGCCTACCGATTCCATGTTGCGTAGGTTCTTGAGGAACGCGGACGCTCCTAACTTGTTGGTGCTGATCAATCGCTCCCAAACAGCCTTCTTGTCTGCTGCAGTCTTTGCAGCGGACAGACCAACTTCCCACGTATCTGGCGTTGCCAGCTCGTTGTCGATCAGCCGCTTCCAAAGTGCAGACTGTGCCTCGTGCTTCGGGACTGGGTGGACCAACCGCAGCACGTTCTTAAGCGTGATGTCCTTGTCGCGGTTATACTTTCCAAGTTGATACTCATCGAACTTGGTGAAAGCCGCTGCAAGGCCACGCTTGCTCTGGGCACTGATCTTCTTCGGCTGGGTGCCGGTCAGTGCACGCTTTTGGTCCTTCCAGTATAGGGAGAGATACTCACCCATTTCATCTGGACGGCGAATGACCTGTGCGAGGGTGTCGCTGACTAGGTGCTTATGCGAGTTGTGGCGAGCCATTTCCCGCACGATCAACAGCGGCACATGACGGAGCTTTTGCACCGTTCGTGCCTCAATGGCGATTGCGGCTACGGTTGCAGCCGGCACTAGCGGTACGAGACGCTTGATCTCGTCAGCTATTGATACTCCGTCTGAGTATGCAATGTTTTCCCAGAGCAGATTGGTCATGACCAATCGGCGAAGCAAGGCTTCGTTTGGTTGATAAGCTGCCCGAGCTCCAAATCCTCCAGCTAGGCGAGTCGTTGACTCATATACTGGGGTCTTGGTCTTCGTGTTCGTCGATGCCATTGTAGCACTCCTTTAAATCATGCCGGGAAAGTAGCGGGTACAGCTTTTTCATAGACCGAAGTAACTGTATCCTACACCACGGCAATTTCGTAAAACGGGGAAAGGGACGGATAGAGCGTTCTTGCTACCGAAGTATCTCTACCCTACACCACCGATATTCTTATTGCTGCTTCTAGCACGGTAGTACGAGGAAATAAATACCATCGTAGCCGTATTCAAGTTCTTATATTTGACGAACTCCCTTTCAATACATACAGGACACACGACATTACTCACAGGTTCGTATACTTCTGAAAAAGAAACCGGGAGGCTATAATAAAACCATGAGCAACGTTCATTTCTCGATCCACAACGATGACTCAGACGCCAAATTGACGGGCCGGGTCGAGGTCACAAGGCAGAAGATCTCCATTTTCTTTGACGGGTTCACTACCGCTGGTCCGGATGATACTCAACGACCCCCAGTGGTAATCAACCGAAATAGTCTGGGGAATCCTGAATTATCGGTGTGGGCAATAATTAATGAGGAAAACCCAACGCATAAAGTGGCGTTAGGCGGTGCGGCTGAATCATACCGGTGTAAACCCAAACCAAGTATGGAGATCCCAGCGGGATCTTTAGATGAATGGTGCCGCTAATCCTTAAGATGTTGTATCGCCACTTGCGGCAAGAATTTCCAAATCATCTTTGGACTATTGATGATCGTCCAGATCCGGACGATGTTAGTATTTCCCTTAGCATAATAGACCCAATAACCGAAATAGTGCATGGCAGATGTAACGATCTTGCTTCCATCTATTTCTGTAACGGCATTATCGAGGGTGCGTGGGATCTGGAACCTCAATTAAATGTGCCGGCATCTGACCCAGAATTGTTCGTTAAAGTGACCAACTGGATAACTGAATTAATCGCGTGGGAATTCGGTCGTGACATGGTGAAAGGATAGCACATGCAAAAAGTCATTCATGTTTTTGGCGGTGGTACTGTCGAACACATTACTAATCATCTTGCCCTGTCTGCTCCGGCATACGGAGCGACGGCACGCACTTTAGCCGAACTGTGCCGTGAAGTATTTCCGCAAATGGAAACGCGGTTGCATCTCACTAAGATGGCTGGTGGCAACGCGGAGACAAGTCGCGATGTGTCTAGCGAGTTGGCCGCAGTAGTGGCAGACCCGTTGACCAAGGTGATTTTCTTCAATACGACGATTCTTGATTATCGTCCGCAGATGCTAAACGTCACAAATTCGGATGGTGATGATTATTGCATTCATGACAACGGATTTGGCAAGTATGTCAATCGGCTAGAGACGAGATCCAACCCATCTGCTTCTCTACGGATCAGAGCTAAAAGCACGAAGTTGGTCGCGTCGATCCGTGAGAATCGCAAAGACATTTTCTTAGTGGCGTTTAAGACTACATGTGGGGCTACAGAGACAGAAATGTTCCGCAAGGGATTACGTCTTTGCAAAGAGGCATCCGTTAATCTCGTCTTGGTAAATGATACCTCGACAAGAATGAACATGATCGTGACGCCGGAAGAGGCCGCGTACCACGTTACCCCGGATCGTTTAGATGCCTTGCGTCAATTAGTTGACATGGCATATTACCGGTCGCATTTAACGTTCACACAATCAACGGTCATCGCTGGCGATAGAGTACCGTGGTCAGATGATCGCGTGCCAGCATCATTACGCGGTGTGATTGACTATTGCATCAAAGAGGGAGCGTATAAGGAATTCAATGGTGGGACAGTTGGCCATTTCGCCGTGAAGCTGTCAGATACTGAATTTCTTACATCGATTCGACGTTCCAATTTTAATGACTTGGATAAGGTCGGATTAGTCTACGTCAAGACTGATGGGCCAGATACGGTCATTGCATATGGTGCCAAGCCATCAGTTGGCGGGCAATCACAACGCATCGTATTCAGAGATCACCCTGGGTACGATTGCATTGCTCATTTCCATTGCCCGCTTCGTGCAGACCATGCTGACGATGTCCCGGTGAAATCACAGCGGGAAGTGGAGTGTGGCAGTCATCAATGTGGCAAACAGACGAGTAGTGGATTAAAACAATTCGGCAATCTTAAGGCAGTGATGCTGGACAATCACGGCCCGAATATCGTGTTCAACAGAAACATCGATCCGCGTGAAGTTATTGAGTTCATTGAACGTAACTTTACACTTGCGGAGAAGACTGGTGGATACACAATCTAAGTCGTTAGAGGCTATAAGAAACCACCTGATTAACCGTGGGTTCTACGCAGAATTAAAGAACTATATCCCTAATCCTAAAGGCAAGGGGATTATCAGGCTGACTAAGCCACGACTTCGTGTTGGTAAGGCGGTCACTGACAATAGCACTTGCCTGTTTGCCATGATATTCGTGGCCCAGGGATCAGTTCGTTTACTGCAGGACTCGCCAACCGCTTACGAAGATTGGGACATAACGTTATCGTTAAGCGATCCAGAGTTATTCGATAAGCTTGATGGTGCTATCGACATTATCTGGAGATTGGCTGAGTGTTCTATTGCTAATAGAAGGGCGAAATACGCCTATTTTAGGAGACGTCGCGGTTAGCCTCTCTGTAGTCAATATAGAATTGCAGATCGTCGTGTCCTTTTCTGTCGCCAAGGATATCTAGCAATTCAAGCTCACTGAAAGGTTCTGAGATTCCTTTCAGACGGTAAGCATTGTCGATGCCGACATCTATGCTTCGTCGCTCTGGAAACATGCAGTCTAGGAATTGCTCTCTCTGAGCATGCATGTGGCCGTAGAAATGATAACTACCCTTGTGCGACTTATCCCAGAATGCCATGGGGTAATGGGTACAATAGGAGTTATAGCCGTTAGATAACGGTGCTACGAGTAGATCGGGGATGCTCCCGAATGCTTCCGCAGACTGGATGGGATCATCATGATTACCGATAACGAATTTGACGTTGTCGCATTGGATTAGGTTGCGATAATAATGCGGCCTAGTGAATGCAAAATCACCTAGAATGTAAAGGGTGTCTGTTTTCTTTACCAGATTGTTGATGTTTGTTAATATCTGTTCATCGTGCTCTGCGACATTTTTGAACCCTTTTCTTCCCATTTTAGTGAGAATACCTGGAAATTCAAAATGTGTATCAGATGTGAAATATATCATACAAACATGCTAAATGTATCTGTGTCCGTGTCGTAAAAGACACCACCAACGACTAAGTTTTTGATGTCATCCTCCGTTATGGTACTTGCTAGTTGATCGGGGTCAGTGCTGAAGTAAATTACGTCTTTATCAGCACCAGCGATGAGATTGTTACAATCGGGATCTAGTTTAGCTAACAACAAGAAGGCGTTAAGGTCTTCTTTGCAATGGAATTCGCGGTCCTCTGGCTCGACGTATGCGGACGATTCAATTCCGTCACAATACTGTTCAAACAGATTAATCATCTGATCAGTAGTCATACACGTTGAAATACGTATTCGTCTTGATATGAATTTAACACAAGAAATGCAAAAGTTTGCGGAGTATCACCACCGCAACCAGCGTCGTGATTTTTCTGGCGAACCATACCGCAACCACCTTGAGCGAGTCTATCTGAAAGCGATGAGCTTTTCAGATGAAATCCCCGGCGTGGTTAGCGAGAATGATCTTGATGAGGTTGGTGCCATTATTTGGGGCCACGATCTGATTGAAGACACAAAGAAGAATGCTAAAGTTATCACTTATGATATCATTTTAAGTGAGTTCACTAAAGGTGTCGCTGACGGCATTCTTGATCTTACGAACGTGTACACTCCCGACAATTTTCCCGACCTTAATAGGGAAGTCAGAAAACAGAAAGAATGCGACCGTATAGCTCAGATTCCAAATAGGAGTAAGTTCATTAAGCTATGTGATAGATTCGATAACATCACTAGCTATGAACGCGAAGATCCGGAATGGGGAGTTAAGCATTTCTACCTGCCGGAAACCGAGCTATTATTAACTGCTCTAATTGGTGTTCACACTGAACTATATAATAGTATCAGGGCAGTCATTGAATGTGCGAAACGCGGCAGATAAGGTTCAAGACGACCGGCACCATCCAGTGCTACACTAATTGGATGATGCTATGGTTGGATGACGAGATAATCCGATACTATCGGGCTCTCTGCCCTAAGCATTTCTACGTGAACCTCCCTCGGGTAAAGGCTCACATCTCAATCGTCAGATTGTTTGAGTCCCCAGATAAGACTCTATGGGAGTCTTACGATGGTCTTCCATTAACCATAGAGTATGAGCCAATAGTCCGCTGGGATGAGACTTATTATTGGCTTAACGCCTTCTCTGACGAGATAGTGAAGATAAGGGAATCGCTAGGGTTGTCGCCATATCTGGGTAATTATACTTGCCAACATATCACCATAGGTAATACTAAAAACTAGGAATCAAAAATTTTTTGGAGGATTCCTATGAACCAGACGCCCTTTACTGTTTACCTACGATTCGTCCCTTGGCGTGGCAAGACTGCAGCCACCCCCACTACCGGTGCGGTTGTGGTAGGTAAGGCATCCCGTAATGATTATATTCGGGATGCTGAAAAGCTATCGATTGCCATATACCAGGAACTTGAGGATAACGCAAGCAACGTTGTTCTATCCAAACCGGGGTCTGGCCAAACTAAGGCCATTAGTTCATTTGGCGGCATTCAACCAGGCGTAGCCTGGCGTCCGCAGGCTGGTAATAAGCCTTCTCTCTTGACGCTTGAGGCTTTCTATCTGAATTCGTCAGCCGACAGTTTTCAGCCTGTAGATAGTCGGACTGTTTTCCACGCCAATTCTATGAAGAGTGGCTATGCCGTCGACAGCATGGCGACTGTCAACACGACGACTCTGAATAGCGTCAAGGCATTGGTAGCCGAATTAAATGCGGCTTTAGCCGGGGTTGAGGATAGCACTGGTGATCCACCGACTATTTATCGGTTGATCTACAAGGGAATCGTATTTGGCGTTGGTGGCCACCATTTCCCTGTGTAAAAGACCGGTAGCTAACGACCGAGCAACACGACATACCTTTCGTGTTTATATCTGAGTACGAAGTTCGCAGGACACCCAACCTCCGTGCTGTTGGCATAGTCCTCGTCTAGCTACCGGCCTTTTCTTTCCGGAATGAGAATTTGTCGAAGCCCTTGATAGATGCCATCGTCTTATCATCAATGGTGGGGATGGGCTTTTCTGGCATTGCGATATTGCCAATGAACATGGAGATATCTTGAAAAGCGGTGTAAACGTCCTTGATCCGCATGAAGTCGTACGGCTTTAGGGCTGTGTTGATCGTGAATTCGATGCCGTCTAACTTGCGAACGCGGCGGGCTACATAGATTGGACTTTTGAAGCGATCAAAGAGATCTACATATGGTTTTTGGGCCTGCGGTGTCTTGTAATAGTTGAAGTGATCAACGAAGTCCGTACGTAGATCGGAGCTATATCGTGATCTCTTCTCGTAATATTCTTTCTTAGCCCGCTTTTTGGCGTACGCTTCGATGCAGAGATCGATGTCTTCGATCGAGTAGCAATTGTAGATGTCTGGTGCCGTGTTAGAGCCAGATAATTGCTGTGGGTCGAAGATGATGACGGGATAGGCTTTCCCGCAGAATCCGATAAGTCTGGTACGGCAGTCTACTAGGGAGTTCCAGTATCCGCCTACCGTCTCAAATTTGATGTCGATCTCTTCGGTGTGTTCTTCGCGTAGGTAGATGAGATCGTCTTGGCCGAACGATTGTACGGAATCATAGTAATCGTGAAATGATGATATTACTCTCATTGCAAATACTTAATGGCAGCCTGTAGAATCGTTGGATCATCCTTAAAGACACCAATACCCAAATTGCATCTGTCACACAATAAACCTCTGATGCGACCTGTTAAGTGGTCATGATCCAATCTTAACTTAACTTTGTCATTGCAGATCGCACATTTGTATTCCTGAATCTTGGCTAACGCTTCAAATTCATCTAGCGTAATTCCATAATTCTTCCGTAGAGCCCAATTGCGGCGATACTGTTTGGTAGATTTCTTTGAGCTGTGCCTGTGTCTTGTCGATTGTGCTCTTTCTCTATTTTCAGATTGCCATTTAAGCACTCTCTTGGTTTCGCATTGTTTACAGGCATACTGTAAACCATCTGGAGACTTCTTTCGTCTCCCAAAGCTGCTATTCGGCAATGCACGAAGACATTTTGTACAAGTTTTATCTGACATAGAAGACTTCGCTGTCGCCGGATCATCAGCACCGGCGACAGCGAAGGGTCGGTTAGGCTGCTGAGATCTCGGTTGTAGCTAGACTCGGCGTCTGAGCCAACATCGGGATTGCAACCTTAGCTTTGGACCGCATGAGATATTGATCCTCGTCGATCGAGTCGTACTCTCCGCTGATTGTGCGTTTAGCTTCGAGTCCACACGACTTAAAGAGGAGTTGTGCCGGGAGGTTACGCTCCCGAACATACACAACAAGTGGCCGCGATCCGCAAGATGCGAGTGAAGTCTCAAGCAGACGCTTGCCTACTCCACGACGCCGGAATTTTGGTAGGACGGCAATCGTTACCAGTTCACCCCGATTCCGAAATGCTTCGGTGTTCGTGATCTGGAACCCGGCAATTTCCCCGTCAACGACGGCGACAAAGCCGGTGCCCCCTTCATCCAACGTGTCTTCGATATCTTGCCGGCTCCAGCCGCAATTGTCAAAGCACTGCTGTTCTATCGCCAATACGGTATCCAAATCCATTGAACGTATCTTACGTACTTTCATGTGGTTCTCCCTACCCTGATGTCGAAAAGGTGCGGACGATCTTCGACCGCTAAAATACGGGCGATAAAGGCATTTCCTCCTTTCAGTAGGTGCAGCCGCCTATTTGACGCTCTTCCCGAGCCACTCAAGAATTATTATTGTTGTGGCACGTTGCTAGAAGAGAGTGACAGGCCATCTGCTCATTGTAGCTGGAGCGTTTTCATCCGTCAATGGCGACTTTGATGCTAGCATATCACTGATAGCAGGAGGACTAGATATGGGTGGGAAGGTAGGACTATTTGGTATCGGGCTAGATCGTCCTGAGGACGGGATAAAGAGAATAACCCGTGACAGAGCGAATAGCACCATAGTAGCCGGTGGGTCCAAAGAGACTCACGAACGCCTCGTGGATACTTCCGCGAGGATTAATTCCGAGCTAAAAAGACGTGGGGAGACGATCGCATCCGTCCGCCCCCAAGAGTTCCAAGAAATCGTTCAACGCATAACAGAGGATAAGTAGAATGGATAGAGCACTCGGTAAAGATCTTCCGGTGGCACACAAGGTACAAGAAGGACTCTGGTCCTGTGCCGGCCAATTCTACAAGTTCAAGAAGAATCAGGGTCTGGTCGATCCAGAACGCTGGTATGATGCGGACGGGGCTGATCTAATTGCGTTTTACGAAGGAACGTCCCACGCCGGTTACTTCGTCCCGACGCCTCCCGACTTCGTCTTTGTGCCTAAGAAGACCAGAAAGCCCCGGCAGCCGGCGATGGTCGGCGACGCCGCCCCGCCCAAGGAAACGCCTTCCGTTCGATCCGGCACCCCAACGCCACGCCGACGCCGATTCACCCCCATCTACCTGTGGAATACCGGAACGTGAAGTATCTCGTCACCTACGAAAGCTCCAGCAAATACACCGATGCCACACGGCGGAATACTGCCGTGTTCGAAGGATCTATCGATAAGATCTGGGAACAGTTGAAGACTCGCTACAAGGATCGTGACGGGGACGTCATCATCCTCAACTCCGAACTGATCGTGGAAGAATGAACTACTGCAGATTACGTCCCGACGTCGACATGAATAACAGCGACGGCCTTTATGAAGAGGTCGGAAACGACGTAGCAGTGTTCGTCGATG
>JACCDT010447862.1_pt1 | contig 17156 bp, 17 predicted proteins | sample 7446291 | NCBI WGS metagenome assembly JACCDT01 (sample SAMN15323446, study PRJNA562643) | freshwater metagenome | isolation source: river surface water | place: USA:Blue River Watershed | collected 2017-08-17 | reverse complement strand
CTGGTCGAGAAGTTCGAGACCATGGGTCCGTTCCCGATTCCGACGATCAACACGGCGCTGCTGCTGACCTCGGGCGTGACGCTGACCATCTCGCACCACGCGCTGCGCGCGAACGAGCGCAGCAAGGCCGCGCTGTGGCTGTTCTTCACCATCGTGCTGGGCGCAGTCTTCATGGGCTTCCAGGCGTATGAGTACATGCACGCCTACAGCGAGCTGAACCTGAAGCTGAGCTCGGGCATCTACGGCTCGACCTTCTTCATGCTGACCGGCTTCCATGGCTTCCACGTGACCATGGGCGGCATCATGCTGTCGGTCGTGCTGTATCGCCTGATGAAGGGCCACTTCACGCCGGATCACCACTTCGCGTTCGAAGGCGCTGCCTGGTACTGGCACTTCGTCGATGTGGTCTGGCTCGGCCTGTACGTTGTCGTGTACTGGCTGTAATACGTCGCCGCAAACAAGAAAGCCGCACCTCGGTGCGGCTTTTTTCATGGTGCAATGATCTTGTTCCCATGAACAATGATCATGGCCAATGACCATCACCAAGGACCACCGGCCCGGCGTGCACCGGGCTCGCGGATTTAATAGATAATCCCGGTCGGTTGTATCAGTCCCATGCGGTGCATCACCAGCAACAGGATGAACAGCGCCACCGAAAAGCCGACCCGCAATGCCAATGCCTGCACGGTACGGTTGCTGCGGCCCTTGTCCCGCATCAGGAACACGAGGGCCGAGCCGAGGCTGGCGATGATCAGGATGAAGGCGATGGCAACGATGATTTTCATCAGGAATTCCATGGCCGGCCACGCCGGCAAAGCTGCATTCGTGCGTGCAGCGGATTGAACAGCCACGATTGTAATGCTTCAGATGCGACTCGCCCTTCGAATTCGCTGGATCCCGCTGATTGCCACCGCGATCGTGGTCGTGATCGGCCTCTCGCTGGGCAACTGGCAGAGCCGTCGTGCCGACGAGAAGCGGGCGATCGAGCAGGCAATCGCTGCGCGTAGTCAACAAGCCGCGATCGATGCGGCGCAACTGCGACCCGGCCAGCAGCCGCAAGAATTCAGCACGATCGCGGCCGACGGTGAATTCATCGCCGACTGGCCGCTGTACCTTGAAAACCGTCCGCATGGCGGGCAGTCCGGCTTTCATCTGTTGATGCCCTTGCGTCTGGCCGGCAGTGGCGATGTGGTGCTGGTGGCGCGCGGCTGGTTTGCGCGCGATCCGATGGATCGCACGCGCGTGCCGGCCGTGCCGGTGCCTGCAGGGCGGCAGCGCATCGAGGGCACAGTGCGCAGCAGCGCCAGCCGCGTGATGCAACTGGGCGAACCGGTGCCGGTCAGGCCCGGGGCCTTTCTGCAGAATATCGACAGCGCCGAATTTGCGACCGCCAGCGGACTACCGGTGCACGCTTTTATAATCGAGCAGCGCGATGACACGCACGACGGCCTCGTGCGCGACTGGCCGGCACCGTCGGCCGGCGTCGACAAACATCGCGGCTATGCGTTCCAGTGGTATGCACTGGCCGCGGCTGCTTTCCTGTTTTATCTGATCTCGGGAATCCGAAGTGCAAGCAAGCGAAATGAACCAGCCTGACCCGGCCAATCCGGTGCCGGCCGAAGTGAAGCGCCGTACCAACTGGACCCTGTTCCTGGTGATGGCTGTCTGCGCCGCGCCGGTGATCCTGTCCTACTTCACTTACTACGTGATCAAGCCGCAGACCCGCAACAACTACGGCGAACTGATCGACCCGCGGCTGTACCCCATTCCCGACCTCGGTTCGACCACGCTCGATGGTCAGCCCGCGTCATTGACTGACTACGCCGGCAAGTGGCTGATGCTGCAGGCCGATGTGGCCGAGTGCGCAAAGCCCTGCACCGACAAGCTGTACTGGCAGCGCCAGCTCCGCCTCGCGCAGGGCAAGGAAATGGAGCGTGTCGAGCGTATCTGGCTGGTGCTCGATACCGCACCGATCGATACCGCATTGATCAAGCAATACGATGGCACCCGCATCCTGCGCGTCGATCCGAAAAAACTGGCCGCCTGGCTGCCGGTGCCGGAAGGTGGCAACGTCGCCGACCATATCTACATGATCGACCCGTTGGGCAACCTGATGATGCGCTGGCCGAAAGACCCGGATGCAAACCGCATCAAGAAAGACGTGATCAAGTTGCTGAAAGCCTCCGGCATCGGTTGAGTGCTGTCGTGATGTCCTCCGATCATCTGCTGATGTTGTTCATCCTCGCGATCAAGGCGCTGGTGGTGGCGGCTGTGCCGCTGAGCCTGGTCTACCTGTCGCGCGGCACGGACCGCTTCCGCAAACTGGCGTGGGTGATGGTGTTCTTCACCTTCGACCTGATCGTGTTCGGTGCATTCACGCGGCTGACCGATTCCGGCCTCGGCTGTCCCGACTGGCCCGGCTGCTATGGCGAAGCCAATCCCTTCCTGGCGCATGCCGACATCAGCGCCGCTGAAGCCGCGATGCCGACCGGCCCGGTCACCGTGTTCAAGGCATGGATAGAAATGATCCATCGCTATCTGGCGATGGGCGTCGGCCTGTTGATCATCATCACGCTGGTCGCTGCATGGCGCCTGTGGCGGCGCGAACGTCTGCCGCGCCACGCACCGGCACTGCCGGCGCTGCTGCTGGTATTCGTCTGCGTGCAGGGCGCCTTCGGCGCCTGGACGGTTACGCTGAAGCTGCAGCCCGTGATCGTCACCATTCACTTGCTGCTCGGCATGTCCTTGCTGGCCATGCTGGTCTGGCATGCAATGCGGCAAAACGAACAGCCTTTCGTCGGCGCGGCTGCGGCGCGGCTGCGCACGCCGGCAGCCATCGCGCTGGCCGTGGTCTTCATACAGATTGCGCTCGGCGGCTGGGTCAGCACCAATTACGCGGCGCTGGCCTGCGGCAGCTTTCCCTTGTGCCGGGGCGAGCTGATGCCGGCGATGGATTTCACGCATGGCTTCACGCTCTGGCGTGACCTCGGCATGACGGCCAGCGGTGACTACCTGCCGTTCGAGGCGCTGGTGGCCGTGCATTGGGTGCATCGCAACTTCGCATTCGTGGTGCTGGCGGTCGTCGCCTGGACCGCATGGCGCGCAACCCGCATCGAGGGCGCACAACAGCTCGGCCGCGCGTTGCTGGCGCTGATCCTGCTGCAGTTCTGCTCCGGCATTGCCACCGTCGTGTTCGACTGGCCGCTGTCGCTGGCGGTGCTGCACAACGCCGGCGCGGCGCTCTCGGTGCTGTTGCTCGTCATGCTAAACTACCGCCTCTCTTTGCATCCGGCAGGCAGCGGCGCCACCTCCCGGACGACCTTGTCGGCCGCCTGAGGCAGCGTCTCACGCACCCCGGGCCCAACGCCTTATTTCCGGAACATTCCAGGTACATGCCGATTCACCGCGCCCGTTTCCAGTCATGACAACCCTCACTGCCCAACCGAACCGCATCGCCCAATACTGGGCGCTGACCAAGCCGCGCGTGACGCAGCTGGCCGTGTTCTGCGCCGTGATCGGCATGTTCCTGGCCGTACCCGGCCTGCCCGACTGGCGCGTGCTGATCGCCGCCACCATCGGTATCTGGCTGCTGGCCGGTGCCGCCTTCGCGGTCAATTGCCTGGTCGAACGCGAGATCGATGCGCGCATGGCGCGCACCGCGCGCCGTCCGCTCGCGCGTGGCGAAATCACGGTGCCGCAAACGCTGGCATTCTCCGGCGTGATCGGCGGGCTCGGGATGTGGGTGCTGTACACGCTGGTCAATCCGCTCACCATGTGGCTGACCTTCGCCACCTTCGTCGGTTATGCCGTCATCTACACCATCATCCTGAAGCCGGCGACCCCGCAGAACATCGTGATCGGCGGCCTGTCCGGCGCGATGCCGCCGGCACTCGGCTGGGCAGCGATTGCGAATGATGTGCCGATGCAGGCATGGATCCTGGTGCTGATCATTTTCGTGTGGACGCCGCCGCATTTCTGGGCGCTGGCGCTGTACCGCCGCGATGATTACGCGAAATCCGGCTTGCCGATGCTGCCGATCACGCATGGCATGGAATTTACGCGCTTCCACATCTGGCTGTATACGATCGTGTTGTTCGCGACCACCCTGCTGCCGTTCGCGGTGCGCATGAGCGGCTTGCTGTACCTGGTGTCGGCGGTGGTGCTGGGCGCCATCTTCCTGTGGTACGCGTGGCGGCTGTGGAAGCATTACGACGACCTCGTTGCGCGCAAGACCTTTGCGTATTCGATCATCTACCTGTCGCTGCTGTTCGCGGCATTGCTGATCGATCACTACATTCCCTACTGATCATTCTTGATGCAAGGAGAACGGCATGCGCAAGCTGCTGATGCTCTGTACCTGCCTGCTGGCCTTCGCGCTGGCTGCCTGTGACAACACCAAGCACCCGGCACCCAAGGTCGCGTTCACCAGCACCGACATCACCGGGATCGACTATGCGCAAGGCTTCGAGCTGACCGACCACACCGGGCAGCCGCGCACGCTGGCCGATTACCAAGGCAAGCTGGTGGTCGTGTTCTTCGGCTTCACGCACTGCCCCGATGTGTGCCCGACCACGCTGGCCGACATGGCTGCGGTGAAGAAGGAACTCGGTACCAGCGGTGACAAGCTGCAGGTACTGTTCGTGACCGTCGATCCGGAGCGCGATACGCAGCAGGCACTGGCCGATTTCGTGCCGGCCTTCGACCCGAGCTTTGTCGGCCTGTATGGCAGTGTCGCGCAAATGGAAAAGCTGACCAAGGACTACAAGCTGTTCGTGCAGAAAGTGCCGAACAAGGATGGTGCCGGCTACAACGTCGATCACACCGCAGGCAGCTATGTGTATGACCCGCAGGGACGCATTCGCCTGTTCGTGCGCAGCGGCCAGGGCGTGCAAACCGTATTGCAGGACCTGAAGCTGATCCTTGCGGGTGCGTGATGCGCATGATGCGCCTCTTGACCTCGGTGCGTTCTTGAGACCAGCTCGCAAGACCAGTTCGTAAAACCAGTTCGCAGGACCAGTTCGCAAGATCAGTTCGCAACTCCCGGATCTCAAACACGTCCGCCCAAAAACAAAGCGCCCCGCAGGGCGCTTTGTTTTTTTGTGCACCAGACCTTCGCGTGGCCGGCTGCGCGGCTTACTGGTAAGCCGCCAGCGCGCCCTTCATCTTCTTCATCGCAGCCGCTTCGATCTGGCGGATGCGCTCGGCCGATACGCCGAACTCGGCCGCCAGCTCATGCAGCGTGGCGCCCGAGCCATCGTCATTGGCGAGCCAGCGTGCCTCGACGATGCGACGCGAGCGCGCATCCAGTTGTGCCAGTGCCTGTTCCAGCCCTTCCGACTGCAGCCGGTCGTACTGACGCGCTTCCAGCACCTTCAGCGGTTCCGAGTGCTCGGACGACAGATAAGCGATCGGCGAGAACTTGTCGTCCTCGTCATCCGTCGGCGCTTCCAGCGCCAGATCGCGACCCGACATGCGGGTCTCCATCTCGATCACTTCCTCGCGCTTCACGTTCAGCGTCTGCGCCAGCTGGTCAACCTGTTCCGGCGACATTGCATCGAGGCCGGTCTTGTGGCTGCGCAGGTTGAAGAACAGCTTGCGCTGCGCCTTGGTGGTGGCCAGCTTCACCATGCGCCAGTTGCGCAGGATGTATTCGTGGATCTCGGCCTTGATCCAGTGCATTGCATACGACACCAGACGCACACCCTGCTCCGGGTCGAAGCGTTTGACCGCCTTCATCAGGCCGACATTGCCTTCCTGGATCAGGTCGGCATGCGGCAGGCCATAGCCGAGATAGCCGCGCGCGATCGACACCACCAGCCGCAGGTGCGACATGATCAGCTGTTGCGCAGCGGCGAGATCGCCGTCATCGCGCAGCTTGCGCGCCAGCGAGGTCTCTTCCTCCTGCGACAGCATCGGCAGGCGGTTGACGGATGAAATGTAAGCATCCAGGTTGCCCAGGCTGCCCGAAAAACCGAGAGCCAGTGCCGAGCGACCGGCCGGCACGAGGGCAGACGATGCGGACATAGCTGTCATTGTTTCTCCTTCATTGGACATGGGGGACACCATCCATGGCAGTCCCGACAGGTCAATATTAGCACTCTCGCGCGTCGAGTGCTAATCCCCCCGACGCGCAATCGGGCCGCTTCGGCGTGCCGGCGGTGCCGCAGTCGGGGTGTCAGGATTTATCAGACCGGCAAGGCGCGCAAAGGTGCCGCGAACCGGGCCAGCCGGGGCCACGCCGCTGCGGGCAGCACGGCCCCGGCCGGCGCTCAAACAGGGATCAAGCGGCGGGACAACAGCGGCGGGACAAAAGCGACGGGACAAAAGCGATCAGGAGGCGCTCAGCCGGCGCTCAGCCGGCGATTCGCAGCGCGCGCCGCACCGACAGCGCGGCGCCCAGCACGCCCAGCGCGGCGCTGGCGGCCAGCAGGCCGGCGACGGTCTGCGCATTCAGCGGCTGCAGCAGGAAGGCCGAGCCATACAGGCTGGCCAGCTGGCCGACCGAAGTATTCAGCAGTGCCAGCGCGCCCAGTACCGCCAGCAGCGCCAGTGCGCCGGCCGCCAGCCCGAGCAGGCCGCCCATGTAGTAGAACGGGCGCGCGACGAACGCATCGGTCGCACCCAGCAGGCGTGCGACGCCGATTTCCTCATGCTGGGTCACGATCTGCAGCCGTATCGTGTTGAACACCACCGCCAGCACCACGCCGCACAGCGACGCTGCCAGCAGGAGCAGCACCGACGACACCAGCTGCAGCAAGGCCGCCAGCCGTTTCACCCAGGCCGCATCCAGCTGCACGGTCTCGACGCCGGCGATCCGCTCCAGCACCGCCGCCAGCTGTTCGATGCGCGCCGGCGCAGCCGCGTCGGCGGCCTCATGCCCGGACCATGCCGCGCCGCCGATGCGCACCACATAGGCATCCGGCAGCGGATTGCTGCCGAGCGCGGACACCACATCGCCCAGCCCGGCACGCGATTTCATCGCGTCCAGCGCTTTTTCACGCGGGATGTAGTCCAGCTTTGCGTTCACGCCGGCTTGCTGTGCCGCGTTGCGAATCTCGTCCCCAATCGTTTGCGCACGGTCGCGCGCGATCTCGGTCGACAGGAACACACTGATCTCGGGTTCCACCGCCAGTTCGCGCGACACCGGCCGCAGATTCTCCAGCAGCGTCAGGCCGGCCAGCGGCAGCATCAGCGCCAGCGCAATCACCAGCACATTGAAGCTGAAGCTGCCCGGCATCGCGCGTATGCGCGCCAGTGCCGCACCGACCGCCATCGCGTGTTCACGGAACCAGGTCTTCATGCGCCCACCTCGCTGCTCGCATCGTGCATCGCAATCACCTTGCCGTGTTCCAGCAATACCACACGGTCTGCGCGCTGCAGCAGGCGGTCGTCATGGGTCGAGATGATGCAGGTAACGCCGGCCGCATTGAAGGCTTGCAGCATGTCCAGCACCACGCGCGCACTGTCGCGGTCCAGGTTCGCCGTCGGCTCATCGGCGAGGATGATGCGGGGCTTGTGCACGATCGCGCGCGCGATCGATACCCGCTGCTGTTCGCCGCCCGACAGTGCCTGCGGCGGCAGCGCGCCTTTCGCGGCCAACCCGACGCGCTCCAGCGCCACCTTCGCACGCTGCTCGGCTTCGGCCGGCGTCGAACCGCTGACGATCAGCGGCATCATCACGTTCTGCAGCACGCTGCGGTCATTCAGCAGCCGGTGCTGTTGCAGGATCAGCCCGAGCTTGCGACGCAGCCAGGGCAGGGTCGCGCGGTTCAGCTTGCGCATGTCCTGCCCGCTGACCAACAGCACGCCGCCGGTCGGGCGCTCGATGCCTGCGATCAGCTTCAACAGCGTGGACTTGCCGGCGCCGGACGGGCCGGCCAGGAAAACCAGCTCGCCTTCATGAATATCGAGCGTCACATCGGCCAGCGCCGGCACGTCGCCGGGGTAGGTCTTGGACACATGAGAGAAAGAGATGATGGACATTAGGGAAGGTGCCTGAAGAAGGGCATTTCATGCCGAGCCAGCGTAGCTGTGCGACGGAGGAGCAGCTAGATGCCAGGCCCCGACGCCAGTCATCAGGCTGCGAAGTTTGCGGTTTTTGACAGATCCGTGCTTCATGGGGAAGGTGCCTGAAGTAGGGCGTTACATGACGAGGCAGCGTAGCTGTACTTCAACCCAGCAGCGCATCGACGAATTCCTCGGCGACGAAGGGCTGCAGATCATCGATGCCTTCGCCGACGCCGATAAAGTACACCGGCACCGGACGCTGCTTCACGATCGCCGCCAGCACGCCACCTTTCGCGGTGCCGTCGAGCTTGGTCACCACCAGCCCGGTGAGCGCCAACGCATCGTCGAAAGCCTTCACCTGCGCGAGCGCGTTCTGGCCGGTGTTGCCGTCGATGACCAGCAGCACTTCATGCGGCGCGGTGTCGATCGCCTTGCCGATCACGCGCCGTATCTTCTTCAATTCATCCATCAGGTGCAGCTGCGTCGGCAGGCGACCGGCGGTATCGACCATCACCACGTCGGCGCCGCGTGCTCGGCCGGCTTGCACCGCATCGAATGCGACCGCGGCCGGGTCACCGGATTCCTGCGCGATCACGTCCACGCCATTGCGCTGGCCCCAGATCGTGAGTTGTTCGCGTGCCGCTGCACGGAAGGTATCGCCGGCGGCCAGCAGCACTTTCTGTCCATGCGCCTGCATGTGCCGCGCCAGCTTGCCGATGGTGGTGGTCTTGCCCGCGCCATTGACGCCCGCGATCATCATCACCAGCGGTTGCTCGCGGCCGAGGACCAGCGGCTTTTCCAGCGGCTGAAGCAAATCGATCAGCAGCGCGCGCAGCGCGGCCTTCACCTGCGCGGCTTCGGCCAGCTTTTCCTGCTTCACTTTCGCTTTCAGCGCATCGAGCAGCCAGTGCGTCGCCTCGACGCCGGCGTCGGCCATCAGCAGTGCGGCTTCCAGTTCTTCGTACAACGCATCATCAATGCGGGTGCCGGTGAACAGCGTGGCAATGCCGGACGACGTGCGCGACAGCCCGGCCTTCAGCCGGCCCAGCCATGACGTTTTTCTCGCTGCCGCTGCGACCGGATCGGCGCTGTCAGCCCGCGTGATCTCGCCCTCGGTGGCGGCTGCCGGCACGGTCGTGTCCGGGGTCGGGTGCGCCGGTTCGACCGCAGGAACAGGTGCGGAGGCCGGTGCGGAAACGGGTTCTTTCGGTTTGCGTTTGAAGAAGCTGAACATCGTGGTCCGGGGCTGCGCTGCGAGGAAAAAAATTGGCGGCTACAATCCGGCGGCTGGTCGTCGCTGGACCATGCAACGGCGATGCAGCATTCTTGTTCGGATTCAGCCCCAGATTTTAACAGAGCAAAGACCATGATTTTCCGCCCCGGATCGCTGGTGCTTGCCAGCCTGTTCAGCTTTTTCAATGTGTTCAGCGCGTTCGGCCTCGCGCTGCTGCCTGCCGGCAGCAGCCTGGCTGCGGCCAGCGCGCAGGAATTCCGCCTCGCCAATGGCATGAAGGTCATTGTCAACGAAGACCATCGCGCGCCGACGGTGGCCCACATGGTCTGGTATCGCGTGGGCAGCATGGATGAACAAAACGGCGTGACCGGCGTCGCGCATGTGCTGGAGCACATGATGTTCAAGGGCACGAAGCAGCTGAAGCCCGGCGAGTTCAGCGAACGCGTGGCCAAGCTGGGTGGCCGCGAGAATGCATTCACGTCCAAGGATTACACCGCCTACTTCCAGCAAGTCGAGAAGAGCCGCCTCGAGAAAGTGATGGCGCTCGAAGCCGACCGCATGCACAACCTGACCATGGATGCGTCCGAGTTCGCAAAGGAAATCCGCGTCGTAATGGAAGAGCGCCGCCTGCGCACGGATGACCAGCCGTTGTCGCTGCTGCACGAAGCCTTGAATGCGACGGCCTGGGTCGCGCATCCTTACCGCAATCCCATCGTTGGTTGGATGGATGATTTGCAGAACATGAAGGCCAGCGATGCGCTCGACTGGTATCGCCGCTGGTATGCGCCGAACAATGCCACGCTGATTGTGTCGGGCGATGTGGATGCGAAACAGGTGCTGGCGCTCGCGCAAAAATACTACGGCCGCATTCCGTCCAAGTCGTTACCGCAGACACGCCCGCAGCAGGAGCCGGTGCAGGCCGGCATCAAGCGCGTGACCGTGAAGGCGCCGGCCGAGAATCCCTACCTGATGATGGCGTGGAAAGTGCCGAAGCTGAACGATGTCGAGAAGGATGACGAACCGTACGCGCTGGAAGTGCTGGCAGCCGTGCTGGACGGCTATGACAATGCGCGCCTGCCGGCGCGGCTGGTGCGCACGCAGAGACTGGCCAATTCGGTCGATGCCGGCTATGACGCCACCGCACGTGGACCGGTGCTGTTCGCGATGGGCGGCGAGCCGACCCAGGGCACGACGGTCGAGCAACTGGAAGCCGCGCTGCGCGCCGAGATCACGCGCATTGCGAATGACGGCGTGTCCGAATCCGAATTGCGGCGCGTGAAAGCGCAGCTGATCGCCAGCCAGGTCTACAAGCGCGACTCGGTGTTCGGGCAGGCGATGGAGATCGGCACCATGGAAATGGCGGGCATTTCGCACAAGCAGATCAACCGCATCATCGAGCGGCTGTCGGCCGTGACGCCGGCACAGGTACAGGCGGTGGCTGCCAAATATTTTTCTGATGAACAGCTGACCGTGGCGACGCTGTCGCCGTTGCCGATGTCGGCACAGGCAACGCGCCCAGCCGGTGTGTCCGGCCTGCGTCACTGATCGCGAGGATGACCATGAACTTTCCGACCCCTTCGATCGCTGCGATGGCTGTGTTGCGCCGGATTGCGGTGATGCGTACAGCAGCGGCACGCGTCGCCGTCGCGGCGCTGACCGTGATCGCATTCGCCAGCCCGGCGCAGGCCGCGCTGAACATTCAGCACTGGACGCTGGACAATGGCGCACGCGTGTATTTCGTCGAGAGCCGCAACTTGCCCATCGTCGATGTCAACATCGAATTCGATGCCGGCAGCCGGCGTGACCCGTCAGGCAAGACCGGTCTGTCGTCGCTCACGCATGCGATGCTCGCGCGTGGTTTGCGCGAAGCCGCGCTGCCTGACGGTCGTACCGAGCCCGCGATGAGCGAGGCCGAGATTTCGGACGCACTGGCAGATGTCGCCGCCCAGCGCGGCGGTGGCGCCGGCGCCGATCGTGCCGGCATGTCAGTGCGTACCCTGTCCTCGAAGGCCGAGCGCGATACGGCGATCCACATGCTCGCGCGCCTGCTGTCGCAACCGAGCTTCCCGGCCGACCTGTTCGAACGTGACAAGGCGCGCACCGTGTCTGCGATCCGTGAATCCCTGACCAAGCCGGAATCGATCGCGAACAAGGCCTTCTGGCGCCTCGCGTATGGCAATCATCCGTATGGGGTCGAAGCGACGGTGGAATCGGTCGAGAATGTGACGCGTGATGACTTGCTCGCTTTCCATCGCACGCATTACGTGGCGGGGCATGCGGTGATCTCGATGATCGGCGACATCTCGCGCGCTGAAGCCGAAGCCATCGCACGCGAGCTGACGCGGCGCCTGCCCGTCAGTGCGCCGGATGGCAAGCCGCTGCCGGCGCTGCCCGAGGTGAGCTTGCCGCGCCAGGCTGAAGAGCGTATTCCGCATCCGGCGTCACAGTCGCACATCCTGGTCGGCACGCCCGCGCTGTCGCGCGGCGATCCGGATTTCTATGCGCGTACGGTCGGCAATTAAATTCTGGGTGGCGGCGGGTTCGTGTCGCGCCTGACGAAGGAAGTGCGCGAGAAGCGCGGCCTCGCCTACAGCGCCTACAGCTACTTCAGCCCGATGCTGCAGGCAGGGCCCTTCCAGGCCGGTCTGCAGACCCGCAAGGATCAGGGCGAGGAAGCGCTGCAAGTGGTGCGCAACAGTCTCGCCAGCTGGCTGCGCGACGGCCCGACCGAGGCCGAACTGAAGGCCGCAAAAGACAACCTGATCGGTGGTTTTGCACTGCGCATCGACAATAACCGCAAGATCCTCGATAACATCTCCGTGATTGGCTATTACCAGCTGCCGCTCGATTACCTCGACACCTGGACCGCCAAGGTAGCGAAGGTGACGGCGGCCGACATCCGTGCTGCGTTCGCGCGCAAGCTGGCCATGGACCGCATGGTGACCGTCATCGTCGGCAGCGACACCGAGTCCAAGGCGGACGGTGCCACGGCCAACTGAGCGCCATGGACCGGCACGCCAAGCACGACCAGCACGATCCGCAAAATCCGCAAGCTCCGTACGATCTGCATGATCCCGATAGACACCGCGGACCAGCGCTGACCCGATAACCGCAGGAAGCCCTCTTTTGAAAAAACAAAGCCCTGCCCGGCATGCGGCAGCACCGCGGCAGGTGCGCATCATCGGCGGCCACTGGAAGCGCACGCCCTTGCCGGTGCCGGAGCTCGACGGCTTGCGGCCCACGCCCGACCGCGTACGCGAAACCCTGTTCAACTGGCTGGAGCACCTGCAGCAGCGCAACTGGTCCGACCGGCGCTGCCTGGACCTGTTCGCCGGTACTGGTGCGCTCGGTTTCGAAGCCGCCAGCCGTGGTGCGGCCAGCGTCACACTGGTCGAGTCGCATCCGGCGGCTGTGCGTCAACTGCAGGCAAGCTGCGACAAACTCCATGCAACGTCCATCAACGTGATGCGGGGTGATGCACGCGCTCTGCTCGCATCCCTGCCCGGTCCCTACCACCTGATCTTCCTCGACCCGCCGTATTCGCTGCAACTGCTGCCCGAGTTGTTGCCGCACTGCCGGCGCTTGCTGGCGCCGGGCGGACTGGTCTATGCTGAGTCGGACCAGCCATTTGCCGACCCGCGTGCGGACTGGCTGGAGGGCTGGCAAGTGGTGCGCGCGGACAAGGCGGGACAGGTGTTTTTCGGCGTGCTGATGCCGGATGACAAGGGCCTGAATTAGGGCATAATTCGCCTTCCTTTAGACAGGGCAGGCAAAGATCTTGCCCGTACAAAAGAATTCAGAAGGAAGCACGATGGTCACAGCCGTATACCCCGGAACCTTCGATCCGCTGACGCGTGGCCATGAAGATCTGGTTCGCCGGGCCTCCGGTCTGTTCGACAAGCTCATCGTCGGCGTCGCCGACAGCAAGGCCAAGCGCCCGTTCTTCACGCTTGAAGAGCGGCTCGACATTGCACGCGAAGTGCTGGGCCATTACCCGAATGTCGAAGTCGAAGGCTTTTCCGGATTGCTGAAGGATTTCGTGCGCAAGCATGATGCGCGCGTGATCGTGCGCGGCCTGCGTGCGGTGTCCGACTTCGAATATGAATTCCAGATGGCCGGCATGAACCGCTACCTGTTGCCCGATGTCGAGACCCTGTTCCTGACGCCGTCCGACCAGTACCAGTTCATCTCGGGCTCCATCGTGCGCGAGATTGCGCTGCTCGGTGGCGATGTATCGAAGTTCGTGTTTCCGTCGGTCGAGCAATGGCTGCAAAAGAAGATCGCCGCGCAGCAGGGCTGATCTGACACTTGACGGCCCAGCGTTTTTCTATCCGAGGCAGTACCGATGGCACTGATGATCACCGACGATTGCATCAACTGCGACGTCTGCGAGCCCGAGTGCCCGAATGAAGCGATCTTCCTCGGCCCGCTGATCTACCAGATCAACCCCGACAAATGCACCGAGTGCGTCGGCCATTTCAATGAGCCGCAATGCCAGCAGGTGTGCCCTGTCGCCTGCATCCCGATCGATCCCGCGCATACCGAGACACGTGAACAGCTGCAGGCGAAGTACGAGCGCTTGCAGTTGAATCCACCGTCGCGTCAGTCCTGACGGAGTAAATTGCGCGCGATCGTGTAGCAATACAGCGCTACCGGCATGCATTCGATCACAAGGCCATCGACTTCGAGTTTGCCCGTATGGCTGCGCGTGGTGACCAGCGGTGTGCGTGCCAGCGTATGGCGTTGCGCAAGTTCGCGTAATCCTCGCAGTTCTCTTGGCTCGGTCGCGACCCGGTCAGACCACTTGATCTCGACCGCGAACCGGGGCTTTTGAGTCCGTGGGTCGAGCGAAACGATATCGACTTCCAGATCCTGCCGACCCGACTTCCAGCGCGCATAGTGCAGCGAGCGGCTGACCTCGGCGCTGTGCAGCCATTGGCTCCAGACCGCTGTTTCGGCCAGACTGCCCATTGCCTCATCGTCGGCCTGGGCGCTGCCGAACAGCGCAGCCCGTATCGAGGGATTCGTCAGGTAGACCTTGAAGGTGCGCGCACGCTGCAGCCGACGGGCGTTGTCTTCGATGCGATGTACGCGACGAATCAGGAACGCCGCTTCAAGGTATTCCAGGTAATCGGACAATTTGGCCTTGGTGATTCCGGAATGCCTGCTGAGGTCTTCAAGCCCCAGTTCATTGCCGGTGTTGAAGGCCAGCACATTGAAGAAGCGGTTCAACTCCTGCGTATCGCCGATGCCGTACAGGCTGGGCAAATCCTTCAGCAGTACCTTGTCCACCACGTCCTGACGCAGAAACCTGGCCGGATTGGCGCGCACGTCCGTATTCATCACCGCCTCCGGAAAGCCACCGTAATTCAGGTAGTGAATGAAAGCCTCGTTGAGTGCATGGATGTCATTCGCGAGATATGACGGATCAGGTTCCGACGACATCGGATGTTCACGAACCAGCGCAGCTTCCTGTCCGGCGAATCGCAGATATTCGGCAAAGGTCAGCGGTGGCAGGATGAATTCACTGAACCGACCCGCGCCCGATTCGCGGCTTTTCATCCTGAGCGCCGCCGCCGCAGAGCCGCTGGCGATGAAACGGATAGTCGCGAATGTGTCGACCAGCGATTTGAGGTGGACTTCCCAGTCTTTCAGATACTGGATCTCGTCGAACAACACCCATAGCGGTTTGTCGGGGGTGTGCTGGTGCAGGTCGATGAACATGCGTACCAGGCTTTCGAGCGTGCGCCCCGAGTACAGCGGTGTGTCCAGCGACAGGAAAAGTATTTGCGTGCCGGCGACGCCTTCATCCAGCAGGCGAGCTATCAGGTGCTTCAGCATCACCGTCTTGCCGACACGCCGAGGTCCGATCAGCACGATTGCGCGTCGCACGGATGTCTGCATTGCCAGTTCCGCAAACTGCTGAAAATAAGCGCGACGTTGCCAGCCCGCCTCTTCGGGGTCGATACCCTGACCGGCTCTCCACCACGGGTTATCCAGCCCGAGCCGCCGCTGGACCTCGTGTGCCGGGATGTGCAGATTCGTAGCCATAAGCTTTTTATGAAAGACTTATTTCGTCATATTAGATAGGAATTTTTAATTCTAATATGACGACATAAGGCCTGTCGATCGCCACAAGGCGCTTACTGACTATTAATTTGACAACAGTGATGCATGGCGCCCCATCTGTGGCGCCATTGGTAATGACAGCGTGGGTTCAGGGGTACTGGTGGATCTGGCCGAACTGGTCTGGCATGCCGGTCGCGAATGAACTGCAGGCTCAGTCGATGACCTTGGGCGTACAGACGCCCGCATAGCCGAGGTGGTTCTCGCCATTGGTCAGCGTGTAGATCGTGTGCGCGCCCCAGATGTAGCGATCCGCCTTCACGCTGACGGTCGCGATGGTGCCGTTCATCGCCGGCTTGTTGATCGTGGCCACGCCTTCGTACCACTGCGGGCTTTCCTTGAGCTCGGTCTCGACCGAACCACCGTACAGTGTGCTGAAGCGAATCTTCTTTGCCGTGCGGTCGATCACCAGATCGATCGGGTCTTCCTTCAGGCTGCTCATCTGCTCGACGCGCTTGCCCCAGCCATCGTATTCGACATGGGTGCCGCTGCAGATGTAGCGGATGGTTTCAGCGTGTACGGCGGGAGCCTGCGCGAGGACGAGCAAGCTGGCGAGGGTCGCAAGACGGTTCAGTTTCATGTTTTTTTGCGTAACGAAGGAGCCGGCGCATCGCGCAAGCGGGAATCAACGGGATGGAATCAATGTTGCCGAATTGCGCTGCCCGGCGTCCATTGAAATTGCTTTGGAGTATCTCGATTTCTCCAAAGCAAAGCCTTGACCGAGGTCAAAGCTTTCCGGATTGCACCATCTGCATGGGTTGAGCCGATGGCGACACGCGTCGAACGTGAACGCGGCGCGTTGCTGGCAACGTAAAGCAGGTAAGTGTCCCAATGCCTTAGGTGGCCCTGCTACGGGCACTGGGGCAGCTTCTGGGCATGTTTCATTCAACCATGATGGTCTGCCCTGATTTGGGGTAATTACATTGTCGTTTACCCCAATAAGACCAAAATTACCCTGTTTCTGCAGGGTTCCTGTTGCTCAGACGTTGAACAGGAAGTTCAGCACATCGCCATCCTTGACGATGTATTCCTTGCCTTCGGCGCGCATCTTGCCCGCTTCCTTCGCGCCCTGCTCGCCCTTGTGTGCGATGTAGTCATCGAATGCGATGGTCTGCGCGCGGATGAAGCCGCGTTCGAAATCGGTGTGGATCACACCGGCTGCCTGCGGTGCGGTGTCGCCCTGGTGAATGGTCCACGCGCGTACTTCCTTCACGCCGGCAGTGAAATAGGTCTGCAGGCCCAGCAGGCTGAATGCCGCGCGGATCAGGCGGTTCAGGCCCGGCTCGTCCATGCCCATGTCGGTCAGGAATTCCTGCTTGTCGGCGTCGTCCATGTCCGCGATTTCCGCTTCGATCGCGGCGCAGATCGCGACGATGGGCGCATTCTGCGCTTTCGCGTACTCCGTCAACTGATCCAGCAGCGGGTTGTTGGTGAAGCCCGAATCAGACACATTGGCCACATACATCGCCGGCTTGGCGGTGATCAGGCACAGCGGCTTCAGCATCGCCATCTGTTCCTTGTCCAGCCCCATGGCACGCACCGGCTTTGCATCGTTCAGGTGCGCCTGCACTTTCTCCAGCAACGCACACAGCGCAATCGCTTCCTTGTCGCCGGCGCGCGCCTTCTTTTGCTCACGGTGGATGGTCTTTTCGACGGTGCCGAGGTCGGCCAGCGCCAGCTCGGTCTGGATCACATTGATGTCATCGATCGGGCTGACTTTGCCTGCGACGTGGATCACGTTCGGGTCTTCGAAGCAGCGCACCACGTTGACGATGGCATCAGTCTCGCG
>JACCDT010933271.1_pt1 | contig 17157 bp, 26 predicted proteins | sample 7446291 | NCBI WGS metagenome assembly JACCDT01 (sample SAMN15323446, study PRJNA562643) | freshwater metagenome | isolation source: river surface water | place: USA:Blue River Watershed | collected 2017-08-17 | reverse complement strand
GGAGCAACCATTCCCAGAGCAACAGGTGCAAGCATCAGTTGTTGAAAGAATTTCATAGATTTGTTTTTGTTTGTACTATAGGACAAAGATTAAGAATTACAACAGAATTCTTAAGTACTTATTTAGTATAGAGGGAAACTAAAAGAGTGTCAAGCGTTTTGAGATTGAGTAGAAGAGTTTTCAGTTATTCGACCCAAATATGGATCATAATTCATATACTCTCTAATATCAACACCTGCACCAGACTGTTGCCACCAGTTTAGTAGTGCATCGTGAGGACCTTTATGAAAGATACTAAGATGATCTGTATGAATGGCAGACCCCATATCTAAGTTATATAAAAACAACGGAATCGTATACGTTTTTCCAGTCTCCAAAATAGTATCTTCAGAAACTGCCCTTGGTTTTACCCCGTTATCAAGTTTATATTTTTCACCACGTATATGATGTTTCATAAGTTTTGCAGCATGATGTCTACTGATTAAGTAGATTGCTGCAGAAAAATCATTGATAAACTTTAAATGCAATTTAACATGAATATCTCCCGTGCAAATAGTAGTAAGCTGCACACAGTCCCAATCATATGGAAGAAGTGAGAAAAACTCTTTCCAAGTGAAGTTCCAGTATTTGGCAATGTCAAGGTTTACATCATCTTCCAGAATCAAACAATACTCATCGTTTGTATTTTCATAAAAATGGCGAATTGCTTTAAGATGAGACATACAACATCCCAATTCATTTTGAGATACATTATCAGGAATTCTTCCTTTCAAATGGGAAGATACATCATCAACTCTCCCATCATATCCAGAAATACGTGTATGATTTTCAATCTCCCAATATTTAAATTGAGATTCCATATACTCACGACGATGAGTATCTGCATCTAGATTTAACCAATAGATCTGCGGAAGACCTTTGAGTTTGAATACTGATTTGTTTTTGTCCATCACTCAAAATACTTAACGATTTTTTCTCTATCCCCTTTAATATAGGCAATACATTCTTTTAGGTCACTAGGAAGACTGTTCCATAGATTTGCCATTTCTTGACCTGCAGTTTCTTTATTATAGTTGGTTCCCTGCGCATGTTGAATTTGATGACCATAATCTCTAATTACGGGTCTCTGCATAATAAAAGAAATTGCATTCATTACAAGATCCCAACCCCATCCCATTTTCATTGTTTCTGGTGTCATAACTTCAGAAAGATTTCTATTATAAAAATCAGAAATAATATCTCTATGAATAAACCATACAGTTTCATCAGTACAAGCAACCATTTTAATATTAGGATCTTCTGATTGCAATCCATCAATATCAGTTTGGTCTGGAGTATACCAAACATTAGTTACATCTGGAGCATAAACACCCCACTCATAAAGATTATAATACTTTCTTGCATCATCAACGAGTTGTTTCCAATTATCATATTCAGTATCTCCTTGAATATGAAGAAGAACTTTTTTATTATCTTTAAAAAGTTCTAGTGCCTTAGTAAATTGAGAAGTAAAGTAAGCAGAATCTCCAAGGTCAATCCAACCCTCTCTAGTATTGTTATCGTCGCTGTTGATGACTGTAACTTCATCAAATACTTCTTTCAGTGCATCCTCAATAGCACAAGTTTTTTCAAACTGACGATTCCAGTTAAAAATAAATGGTTGAATATCTTTTACTCTAATTTGAGGAAATCTTTCCAGATAACCTCTACTATTAAGATCTGCATGATCTCCATGATCATTACTAGTATTCAAATCTTGATAAAGAATTTCAACATAAGGACTCAAAATACGTGCATAGTTGGTAATATTCGAAGACTTGCCAATGATAGTTTTACACATTGATAGCGTAGTTGCATCAATCAAAACTTCATCGCCCGCAAGAATCCTTTCAGAACTATTAGGTTCTGCCTGAATAGAGTAATGAAGACCAGCAGTACTCATAGTACGCTGATGATCATAATGATGAATCATTATGTTTGGAAAATAATTTTTAAATTCATCAATTACATTAGTCTGATCTGTAGTAAGAAAAATGCAATCATATCCGCCAGAATTAAATTCTTCTTCTGTTACCTTAATATACTTTTCAATAGCAACAAATTCTGTATGCCCAACTCCATCAGTTCCACGATAATGAACACCTAGGGCATTTTTATACTTATCTCTAGGAATGTTATCAATTTTTGATTGCATTCTTTCATTATAAGGTAAGTATTTACGATACTTATCCAAATCAAAATCCCTAAAAGATGCCCAAGGATAATCACAATCCCATCCATCTTGTGCATTAAAAACTTTACTGGCATCATCAGATACGCGAGAAGGATCGAACCAATGATCTGGAGTTCCATACAACATAAACATTGATGGAGAAACGCAGACTTGATTAAGATCTACTCCTTTATTTTCAAGTGTTCTAAAACTTGTCAAAATAGTAAGATAGTTCGAGAGAAATCCACGATGCATTCCCTCAACTAACTTAATCCCAAAACTCATTTCAATCTCCTTTAATTACACGATAACTATCTTCATCAAAATGTTGTGTTGAAAATTCAAAAAGCTCAGTATCTTCAAGAGCAATCATTTGATGTCTTAATCCGCGATAAACATGAAACTTATCTCCTTTATTCAAGATTAGTTCATTTGCTAAAGCAATATCATCTTCATCATAATATTTTAACAAAATTTTCCCAGATTGTAAATAGAAAACTTCATCTTTAAGTTTGTGAAAATGCCAAGAGCATTTTTTTCCTGTTACAAAATAAAGAAGTTTTCCACAGTATTCTTCAGAGTTTACAATCCACTTTTCAAATCCCCATCCTTTAGGGACAAATTTAATTTCCGAAGAAGTCATTTGCATTAATTCCTTTGTCATCTATGTAGACATCACCGGCAGGTTTACCCATAAACAATTTATGATATTTACAACCCCATTCTTTGAGTTGCAATTCTGTTATATATCTCAAATCTGCTTCTGCTAGTTTTGCATCATTATCATATCTACCCATACCTCTTGCGGTAAGATATACAACATAATGACCTTCATCATAAAGTTGATTGATTAGTTTTATTCTATCTCTTTTTGGCGAGGAAGATGAATAAGTTTTACCTTCATCTTTATCACAAATAGTTCCATCAATATCAATGACGTATTTCATCAATATCATCTCCAGTTAAAACATAAGTCCCAAAGTTTTGAACTGCTATTGCAGCTGCTTTATTAGCGTAAGGTATTGCTCTTTCTATTGTACCATACTCTAGATAAAAGTAAACTAACGCAGATAAAAAGGTATCTCCTGCCCCACAAACATCAAATACACTTACCTTTTCTCCAGGATAAGTTATACCATTATATTCTGCCCCACATGAACCCCTTGTTACGATTAGATTGTCGTGCCTACTTTTTAATAGTTTTGATTCATTATCATTGATTTTAATAAAACAATTTGATTCTGGTAAGATTGTTTTTTTACTATCAACAAAAACAGGAATTCTAGAGTTAAAAACTATTTCAAATAATCTGTTTTGCGTGACAAATCCCTTGTCATAATCAGAAATAACCAATGCATCAAATTTTTCATTTGGTATTTCATATTCCATTGGAGATAAAACACCCTCAATATCTACTCTCAAGATTTGATGATTATACCTTTCATCAATATATCGTGTTTTATAAATCTTCTCTTTATTAGTTAACATATAAACTTCCATACCAAATGCTTGGAGATTGTCTCTTACATTCCACGCCATTCCATTCTTACTTTCTTTTCTATGAAACTTAAGAATTGGTACAGGTGCTTCTGGGTTTAGTCTCTCGCAAGTTCCATAGACGTATTCATCGACGCAACTATCCCCGATCAATAATATCCTGTATGGTTTTTGTTGTGGCATAATCTCCTATCCTATCAAAGAATATTAATTCAGCAGCATAATAAGAGCCTATTACAGACTTATCTTTCCAGTCAGAACCAACAACCATTATATTAGGTTTAAAAGATTTTACCAAACCCTCAAGTTCCTCATCGCTAGAAAAAAGTTTTACCTCATCAACTGCCTTTAAATTTTCTAGAAAAAATTTTCTTTCATCTTGATTATGTATAGGTCTTGTTGGACCCTTCTTTTCCTTTACTCTATCATCAGTATCAATACCAACACACAAATAGTCACCAAGACTTTTTGCATAATTCAAAAGTTCAAGATGTCCACGATGAAGAATATCAAATGTTCCGTTGACAAAAATTTTCATAACAATTTCTAATTTCTTTATCTAACCCATTAAGATTTAATCCAAGTGATTTTAAGATCAATCCAGAACCACAATACGAATTATCATTTCCACTTTCCAATACATCAATATTAACTTTATGAGTAGAAAGATTATTGATTAAGTTTGCAACATCTGATAATTTTGTTTTATTTTCATATACCAGATTAACTTCTTTTGGAAGATCATTATTACTCAGGTAAAGATCTAAAACTTTTTTAGTATCTTCAATTCCAAAGAAGTCCATAAACTTATCTTTAAAAATTACAATCTCTCTTTTATGAATGTAATTTTTTATGTTGACTGTGGTGAACATATTGTTAGGAGTTTTTGGTCCGAATACATTAAAAAATCTCAGATTATAAACATGTTCTAATTGACGACATCTTTGTGTGATTAAACACTTAGCGAATCCATAAAAGTCTTCAGGAATTCTATTACCAACTTTTATTTCTTCCGATAGAAAAATATCTTTTTGTCTACCAAAAGCAGCGCCACTACAAAAATTAATCATCGGTATTTCTAGAGAAGCAAGATTTTCAAACATCATCATATTGATGTAGAAATCATCTGATATATCTTGCCTTACTCTACGTCCACCTTTGATAGCAGCATGAAGAATGAAATCAATTTTTTTTTCGCCCAGAAATAAATCAATCTGATCTTTCTTAGTATAATCAATTTCTGGATAGTAAACATTATGATTTTCAGAAAGATATGGAATTAATTCTCTTCCAAGAAATCCTCTATGTCCTGTAAATAAAATATTCATCTACTCAAATTCATATAAGATGGGGAAGAGTTATATAAGAATTCTTTTACATTCACATCATTCTTTGTATTTGGAATGAAAGTTTTGATGTTTGGAAAGATTGATAATACTTGCATGTCTTCGCAAGCATAATGAGAAAATCCACAAACACCGTAGTCATCATTTCTTCCACTTCCAACAAGTTTTACTGGAATGTTTTCGTGATTTACATAATTACGAATAAACTCAAATGGACGATATAGAACAAAAGGAGTAATAGAGTAAACAACTGGAATAATTTCTTCCATTGCCATTCCGACTGCCATTCCGATCATCAATTGCTCAGATGCTCCAGGATTAATAACTCTATGAGGAAACTCTTTTCTAAGATCATCAAACAATCCATATCCAACATCACCAACTAAAAGAGAAATTTTAGGATTCTCTCTCATCTCAATAGTTAATTGATCTCTAAATGTCCTTCTCATAGAACCTCCAAGGCAGATTTATATTGTTCTTCTGTAAAATTAGTATAGTGAGCATGTAGTCCTTCAAGTCCATGATGCTCAACTGTAGTTCTTACAAAGTTCACATAAGGATTAAATGCTTTAATTCTATCCTCAAGGTAATCTAAATCTACAGCATCATAAGCAGCCCATCCATTTGCATTCACATAAATCTTAAGATTGTGAACATTTTTTTCATATGCAAACCTTAATGCTTCCCAAATAGATCCTTCTGCACACTCACCATCAGAGATCATACAATAAACATTACGATCAGGATTTGCTAGTGCTCTTCCAACAGCAACTGTTAATCCCATACCAAGACTTCCAGTTGAGCAATGAATTTTTACATCTTCATTTCTTTTTGGATGCTCTCCATATTTTTCAAGAAGTTCTTCTGCATCAAATCCAAAATATTTTTCAAGAACAACATAGAGAGAAACTACAGCATGTCCATTTGAGAGGATGAAAATATCATCATCTTGCATCTCACCGTAGATTTTATCAATGAGATGTAAACAAGAAAAATAACTTCCCAAGTGATGGAGTTTTTTATTGTAGCAAATATCAAGAAGTCTACGTTCTAGTTTTTCATCCGTCATAACCAAGAACTCCATCATAAGTAAGTTTTACGGTTTTCTTGCCTAGTGATTCAAGTCGTTCAATAACTTTGTTTACGTTCTCTTCCATCTTTCCAACACCTTCAAAGTCATGAACTTCAACATAAATGGCATCAATCTCTTTGATTGCATCTTCAAATGATGGATCATGAACGATCACATTTTCAAAACCTTCAATGTCCATCTTAACAAAATTAACTCTTTTCTTCACATTATTTTTAATAAAATCTGCAAGAGTTGTAGTTGGAACCATAACACTGTCAGTTCCACCAGGATCAATACCATGACGAAGGAAAGAATTCATTGTAGAGTTACTACTGTTTAATTGAAATTCTTCTTCACCATTTTTTGTGTGAATTGCAACTTGATGCGGAAAGATATTTTTTACACCAAGATTTTTAAAAAGATCTTTCATGATCTCAATATGAGAAGGTGTTGGTTCAACTGCATAAACTTCTTTGCAGATAGAACTCATATAGAGAGAGAAAAGTCCGATGTTTGCACCAAGATCAACCATTACGACTTCTTCATTTTCATCAAGAAAGGAATAGAATCCATTCTCAAATTGCTCAAGAATTGCAGTTGTTTTTGAGTGCGGTGTATTATGATGCTCTAAAAATTTTTCAGATTTAGAAAGATCATATGTTTTAAGATCTTTAATCGTTTTCAAAATAACAGTCATTTTATTCTCCTAAAATTGTTTGAATGTAATCTTTTACCTCTGGTTTAATTATACCATACAACCAGTTATAATGGTCACCATATTCTTTAATAGTTTCCATTGTTCCAACTCCAGCAGCATGAAGAACACTTGTCCTCAAAGGTTCTCCTGTAATTGGATGATCAATGTAAACCGAATTATCTTTTACATATAAATTTTTCCAACTCTCACAATGATCTTTTTCTCCCCACTGATTAACTATTCCATATGTTACACCACTACCTTCTTTATCAACAATTTCAGTAGTGTACTTATTTTTTGCATGGAAAATATGATTCCAAGTATCTTGTTCATTGCGAATTAATGGCCAAGGTCTATAAGTGAATGTTTGTCCATCACTTTGCTCAGCAACAAACTTATTAAAGTCTCTCCATTCATACCAGAATTGTTTATCATTTGAAGCGATGAATCCGGCATTAAGGAATTGATCAACACCAATCATTCCACCATCACCATACGGTTCATAAAAAGGACTTACGCATGGTTGTGCTGCACCTGCTTTTCCAAAGAAATTATTATTCCTAACACCAATTAGTTCAGCATCAGAATTAATAACATGATCAAGACTACCGATACAAAAAGAATCTGCGTCTATATGAATAACCATATCATAGTCTTCAACTAAAGGAAGACATGTAACTACCATCATCCAATCAGAAAATCTAACATTTTCTTTGCCAATCCAAGGATGATCTTTAGTTATATTTTTAGTATCTTCTGTACCAAAAATATGAAAATCAATTTCCGGATGAAAGTGATTAATAAGTTTCTGTAACTTATCTGGTCTTAAATGTACGGCATAATCATCAGTACACCAAGTAGAAACTGCTATTTTTTTCATTTCTTAAAAGGATAATCAACAACAGTCCAACGATTACCATTCGCTTCACAATTTGTTTGAGTAATATTATTCATACGAATATCATGATAAAAAAGTTTTGGTTTTAGTTTTTTAGCAACACTATCGACTAAACAAAAGAAACTACTGTTTACACAATGAATCTCTTTTGCATTTTCAATAAGTTTCATATATGACAACATATTCGTTGTCTGTCCCATTTGAATTTTTATAATTTTAGTATCAGGAATTGCACCTATTTGATTTCTTCTCCAAGTCCAAAGATCGATTGGATAATCTTCTTCTGCACTGGAATTCTTGTGTACTATGATATAATCTTTTTCTCCTTCTGTCAACTTATCATAAACTTCATCTACTCCAGGGATTTGTTTTGGTAGGGTAAACTTTTCATACCTTTCCTTAAAAAGAATTCCTGCTTGCTCATAAAATTGCCTATCAAAGTTGACAGCAAAAAATTCTGGTGGGGAATTTTCTCTTTGAAGGCGGCGATAATAAACTTTTTCAAATCCAATTCTTGTTACAGGCCACCCTTTCTCTTGTGCCCAAGGAAACATTTCTTGCTCCAAAGTTGCCCAGTCATCATTAAAAGGATGTACAATAATATTCTCAAAATCTTGATAAAGGCAACTTACAGTTTCATAATACCTATGATGACAAGGAATATGGAGTCTTTCGCAAAGTTGTTCTGCATAATTATGAACAATTCCATTGCAAATAAAATTATCACCTAAAGATGTATGATGATGAAAAACTAAATCAGAAACTTTATTCATTTTACTATACATGTGGCTTGTTCATAATCAGTTCTACTAATCCATTCATATGATATTTTTGTTTTACTAGAAAATTCTAACCATGCTTTAATTTCATGATCTCTATATTCTGGATAGTTTCTAATTTCATCAAATGAAATAACAGTTCCAGAAACAATTCTTTTTTTAAGTTTGTCTAGAACAAATTTAGTTGATGAATATAGATCCGCATCTAAGTGCAAATATGCTACTGGTTCTTTATGTTCTTTTAGAAAATCATCCAAAGTATCTTGAAATAATCCTACAACTAACTCTACATTATTATTAATAGATGGAAGATTTCCATTTCTACTATATGCTCCTTTTGGTTGATGATCTCCCCAATCTTCAGGAAGACCTAAAAAACTATCAAAACCATAAACAGTGTTTTTCGTTTTTGAAGAGATTATGTTTATTGTGTTTCCAGAACAAACACCAAATTCTAACCACAATCCTTCGTTTTTTACATAAGAAATAACATTTTCAAAGTAATCTGCTGGCCAACTAAAGGATGGTAAATTTTCAATGTATTCTATTTCTGCGTTTATGTTTTTCATCCCAAATCTCCACTTTCATTAAATTGATATACTCCTTCCAAATTTCCTCTATACAAATTCATAAACATACCAACATTTCCAGTATGATTTACAACATATTTACAATCAGAAACACACCTAAGTGCAGCATCAAACCACTGAGACCAATCAATTGAATCTGCACCATTCTGCTCCATGAGACTCCATATAACACGATTAGATGTTGTAGATGGAGTCTCTTCAAATATAACTAATCTATCTCTCAATTCTTCGTGAAAATAATGAATCACTTGAGTTTGATCAGTTTGAAGCAAAACTTTAAAGTCACTATTTTGACTAAGAAGACTTTTAGTAACTACCATATACTGCTCTGGATTAGCAAGTTTTAATTCGGTTCCCTTATCAGTTCCTCTATACAAAACTGAAATTGTTTTTGAAGTATCTATCTGATACTTCTCTAGCAAATATTTTTTTCTATCATTAATAATATCACTTGGATTAAAGAATCTCTTTGTGATTTGATTGTAAATTTCAAAATTGTAAAGATTTTTTTGAAACTTATTTGCATCAGGAATATCAATATCTGCAAAAAGGTCTACTGGTTGATTCTTATCTATCTGATGAAATAACGGATAAATGTCCTGATTAGGATCTTTTTTAAAATGTTTGAATCCCATTGAATAATCAATTTTATCAGGAACAATCCCATGTCTCATTAAAATTAGAAGTGAACAAAAAATCTGAAACTGATTAGAATAAAATCCACAATTCCAGAGACAGTCTAGGACATTCATTTCTGGATGTCCTAGAAGATCACATCCACCCGATGCAGAGGTATATTTACAATTCTGTAATTTCATTATGCACCAACAATATATTTGCGAAGAGAATCTTCTTTGGTACTAATTGGAAAACAAATCAAATAACCTTCTTGCAAGTAAGATTCAACAATAACATGCGTTTCATCAAGAAGTTCATAAACAAAGTCTAGACTTTCTCCACCATGGAGAGCTTTATTTTCAAAGTTTCCATTTTGATAAGGACCTTCTTTATAAATTCGAATATCATCAATAACAATAATATCCTTACTTACATCACGTTTCTGGCATAGAATTCTAAGTTCTCCTTCGAGTGGAATTTTAATGTAATCAGGATCATCACGAATAACTTCACGATTAAACTCATCACGATATGAATCTGGAAAATGAGCATCAAGGAAAAATAGAGCAGGATTCTCATCAAGTTCATCAAGAACTTTAGGAAGTTCATCGTGGCTATTGCCAAGATGCATACAAACTTTTGAATTATCTTTGAAATAATCAACCGCTTCACTATAAATTCGATCAAGAATTTCAATCGAATGCATAGTCAAATCAGATTTTTGAAGTTGTGAAACTTGGAGGAGAGAATTCTGACCATATGAATCTAAAATTCCACCAGTTCCAGTTTCAACATAATGTTGAATACCAAAGTCTTCAAATGTAGGACGAAGGTGAATTGCGTTTTGTAGTTTTGCCATTTTTATACAGGATGATGTGCAATATGTTTTTTGTTAATTTGTTCAGAAATCCAATTATAAGTCTTATGAATTCCCTCTTCAAGTGTTTGAGAATAGTCCCAACCAAGTTTTTCGCGAATAAGATCGTTATTTGAATTACGACCACGAACTCCAAGAGGTCCGTCAATATGATTCTTTTCTACAACCTTACCTGCAACTTTAGCAGCAGTATCTACAAGTTGATTGATAGTAACCATTTCTTCTGAACCAATATTGACTGGTCCAATAAATTCAGAATCCATCATCCTTCGTGTTGCTTCAATACATTCATCAATGTACAAGAAAGAACGAGTTTGTAAACCATCTCCCCATACTTCAACTGTTCCACCTTCCTTCTGCAGATATGCTACTTTACGACAGATTGCTGCTGGTGCTTTTTCTCGTCCACCTTCCCAGGTTCCTTCTGGTCCAAAGATATTATGATACCTAGCAACCCGAACAGGGATCCCATAATTACGATGATAAGCGAAAAACAACCGCTCTGAGAACAGTTTCTCCCAACCATATTCAGAATCTGGTGCTGCGGGATATGCGGATTCTTCACGGCAATCGGGATTATCTGGATCTAGTTGATTATATTCTGGATACATACATGCCGATCCAGAATAGAAAATTTTTGTTTTGTTTACACCTTTAAAATCATTTAATTGTCTTTGCGCTTCAAGAACATTCAGATTAATGGTTGCAGAGTTGTGCATAATATCTGCATCATTCTCACCAGTGAATACAAATCCTGCGCCACCCATATCAGCAGCAAACTGATAGATTTCATCAAAGGTATCAACATGCTTTGAAGGAACAAAATGATAAAAATTACCTAGGTATCCTTTAAAGTTAATTACTCTCTCAACAAAAGCAGCATCTCTCAGGTCTCCAACAATAAATTCATTTGCTTCAGTATCTGAATATTCTGGATACTTAAGGTCTACACCACGAACCCAATACCCTTCGGATCGCAGTCTTTTTACCATATGACTTCCAATAAAGCCACCAGCACCAAGAACAAGTGCTGTTTTTTTATAATCACTCATAGATTAATAAAATTCTCTTAGTATATATTATACAAAAAAAGAGGAGTTTATGCAACTCCTCTAGGTAAACTCAGTCTCGCCACCAATTCTTTGACTGGAAATTGGAAACCAGGCAGGAGAGATCCCCATCCGCACCAATTGCTCTTTAAAGGAAGCAATAAACCCTAGAGGGTCCTTTCTGAGGCTCCACCACTTAGTTTTAAGAAACTAAGAAAAGTTGGGTTAACTTTGATATCTCGGTAATACCAAAGAATGCACATAAAAATAGAACATCCCAAAGTTTAAGTTTAATAGCAAAAGGTATTGTGAGTAGTCCTCCAACAACTTTTATCATTAAACCGTATTTGAAATCCCCCCATAACATGATTTGATATCCTATTATGAGGAGAATGTTTCCAATCCACCGAAGTAAATCAGATCTAGACATAAGGGGTTTGCTCACGACCAGTACTTTTAAAGTCTCTCCGTGACTATTTACTCAGGCAACCTCGACAGATTCAAGGTCAGAAAGAACATATTCCATAAGCATTTCATAATCATCCAAAGGATCACCAGAAAATACTACACCTTCGTTTTCATAGTATCGACGAACCTTTTTGTAAAGTTTTGGATTCTTTACATCAAGGTAGAAATCGCCATTTGCTGCACCACGAAGGGTTTGAACGTCTTTCTTGAATTTTGCTGTGAGAGTCATTGTTTTGAATGTTGACCTTAGTATTATAAGGGTTTGACTTGGAGAAGTCAAGTGAGACACTTGGATGAGTGTCCTATGCTGGTAAATAGTGTTTTTCAAGAAATCTATTTACTTGTGTTCTTGAAATGCCCCAGTCATTAGCAATTTTAGTCTTAATACCCCATTTTGTCAAGTCAACTCCATTTAAGTATTCAATTCTACTTTGATATTCCTCTTTAAATGTATCCATATATTCGTCCCAACTTCTTCCATATCTTTTTCTTTTTTTCTTTTTAACTTTACCTGCTACCCAACCATCAGGTAATATTTCGATTTTTAATATTCTTCTATTTTGTGTTCCATCATTTATCCACATAGATTGTGACATATATTTCCCTGCTTTTTTACCTCCCTTTGAAGATGCTTTTTTCTTTTCTTCTTTTGTTAGAGAAAATAACCCAGTTCCATTTTTGTAAGATTTTTTACCAGCAATACTAGCAGTCTCTTTAATTATATCTTGTTTTGTTATTTGAGAAGACAATCCTTTATACGCAATATAATCTTCTTTGTTGTTCCATAGATTCCAGTTACAATAATGAAACATCGTATGGCAAGTCCTCGATACTGTAACCAAATTATCAAAGTTATCTGTCCCACCCATATATCTTGGGACAATATGATGTTTATCAAATAAACCTTGCTTTTTACAACTCATACTTATAATAGGACAGTCCTATTTATTTATATGAGTTTTATTAAAAAATGCCCGTTGTCGGTTACGATCCGACCTTCTATCTGTTATGAGCAGATTGCCTTCACCAGAGGGCCAAACGGGCATTCGCTATTCGCAAATCACGAATAACAATACGAGTGCCTGGATTCGAACCAGGTCAAAGCCGCTAATCTGGCGGAAAGGCGTTATAAGTGCCCTCTGACTACCAAGTCTCACTCGCTTGAACCAGATCTATTATAGAGGACCTGGAACTCTGTGTCAAGACCCTTCTTCGTGGTCTGTGTGGAGTCGTATCAATTCATTATCCACAGTTGATTCTATTGCGTACTTTATGGTTTCGTTGTAAGGAACTATCACTGCGCTATTATTTCCATCTCGTATGATAAATGATTCACCGTTTTCTACTCTTTGTATTAGATTGTCAAAATCAGATTGAAACTCTTCGACTGTAAAGGATTGAAGTTCTTCTAGTTCTTGCATTTTCATAAAGTTATTTTTATGATCGGAGTATTCGGATTTGAACCGAAATTATTCCTGCTCCCAAAGCAGGTGCCATGACCAAGTTAGGCGATACTCCGTTATTTTTCTTTTGTTTGGTGTATAATCATTATACCCATGATTGGAACCATTGTCAAGAGGTAGCAAAGGATAAAAAGCGAAACCTGATTATCCAAAATTAAATGAGCAAAGTGTCTCATTGTACTCTATCTATAATAGCAATGACGCCGTGGGCATAGAAGAAGAGCAGAACCGAACCGATTGCTGCTGATATTATTGTAGCAGTTTTATTGTGTTTGTCAATAGCTTGGTCGATCATCTCCTGCACTTCAGACCTACTAATAAATTCATCCCCAGGTTCCATCACTTCTCATCTCCCAAAAACTTTGCAAGAGGATCGACTCTTGTTTTAACAATTTGAACGGCTCTTTTGTAAAACATATTATCAATATTACCAGAAGTTTCAAATGTTTCTTTGATTTTCACCCAATTTTCGTAAGTATGTTGATCCATCGGTTTGTCCCCGTGATACTACTATATACTAATCACAGGTATTTCGCAGTCAACTTTTTGTGTTGATATCTTAACACTGTTGAAGAAATTGTTAAATTTGTAACTTTTCTAAACGGAAGGTGGGAGAGTCGAACTCCCAAGGGCTTTAACACCTCAACGCTTTTCAAGAGCGGTTCCGTCGCCAATCGGATTGACCTTCCAAATTAAGTCCTCAACGGACTTCAAAATCAAGTCGTCTTACTTTACGTTGACGACGTGCTTCTTGCCAAGCAATGTCTTGAGAAGTAAGCACACTTTTGTTTTGATTTTCTTTTAGAGAGTTTAGCATGACAATTCGAGATAAGTCAAGTGCCGAAATCTTGTCTCCACGAATTGTTGCCATATTAGGACACCCACAAGTAACTGTTTTTGATGGGTGTCCTGTTAATTCTTTATTGCAATCTTTACATCTTATTGAAATCATTTTTCTTCATCCTTATCACTGTAAATGTGATCTCAACATCCATACAAATTTACCATGAGATTCCATTAAGTCTTGAACTAGATTGGCAGTTGCATAAGACTTTTGTTCTTCTGCTTCTTCCGAAATCTCTGCCATTAACTCACAAAACTTGGTGTTATTATCCAGAAGTTCCTGAAGCATTTCTTTTGCTCCAGTTGAACTTGCAGACTCTTTGATTTGAGTCACTTCAAGCATTCTTGAAAGAGAACTTAATGGTTTTACATTTAAGTATCTCATATGTTCAGAAAGACGATCAATCTCTTCAAACATAGTCTCATACTGTCCACCAAAGAGTTGATGTAGTTGTGTGAAATCTTCACCAACTACATTCCAATGAAATGCCCAAGTTTTATGAAATAAAACAAAAAGTGATGACTGAGCATCACTTAAAAGTTTAAACAGTTTTTCCATTATACTCTTTTTCAATATTTATGCAAGTGGGAGCAGAGGGATTCGAACCCCCGACATTCTGCGTGTAAAGCAGACGCTGCTACCGCTGAGCTATGCTCCCGTTACCTCTGTCTAGGAATCGAACCTAGTTTCCAAGTGCGTTATCCGCCCGTCCTTACCAATAGACTACCAGAGGTTGTGGTAGGTGTTGTGGACTTTACCTATGTCCACACTCTTTACTTCTTCCAGCATTAACCAGAAGGGGTATTTGGCACCTACAGTTTGCTACTGATAGCAACTCCCCCGACAAGATTCGAACTTGTGACCTGGAAATTAACAGTTTCTCGCGCTACCGCTGCGCCACAGGGGAATGTTCTATTACTTAGAACTTACAAAATCATTAATCGTTTCTGCGTGCCCAAGAACATCAGAAAGAGTTGGATATTTTAAATCAAATCCATCCGGCAATTTGCCACCATTAGAGCATTCTGCTTTTGCAAACTCTACATGATAATTATCCGAAAGCATCGCATAAGCTTGCTTAAAAACTTCAAATCTAAGTTGATAAGGCGTCATAAGTATTCTCCTATGAAGTGTGTTTGTGTGTTTATAGAACCCGAAGGTTCAGAGCGGAGTATCGGAATCGAACCGACGACATCTAACTTGGAAGGATAGCGTTCTACCGCTGAACTAACTCCGCTTATAAGACAATTATAAACTATTTAAGTTTGATTGTCAAGTGCCCCTGGTAAGATTCGAACTTACACTGTATGGATTCTAAGTCCACCTTCTCTACCATTGGAATACAAGGGCTGGAGGCGGGGGATGGAGTTGAACCACCTACCTGAAGCTTATGAGACTTCTGTGCAACCATTACACTTCCCCACGATGATGGATTAAGTGTGATACACCTCATAAGGATGTAACAGGGACTTAACCTCTGTCTTTATATATTAGGGTATTTTCAAAAATTTGTCAATCTCTCACTGAAACAAATAGTCCTTCCATTCAGAAACTTTTGTTTTCTGAATATCAAGTATTACTCTACTAATTGGTGCTTGCGGAATACTCTTTAAGATCATATTAGTCTCTTTAAGAAGTTTATTTCCTTTTTTGAGATTACAAGATGTGCAACAAGCAACTAAATTATCCCAAGTATCTTTACCACCTTTTGAGCGGGGAATTATGTGGTCAATTGTAAGGTCATTTTTAGACTCACAATACTGACACTCATAATCATCCCGTTTATAGATGAGTGCTCTCGTCGGGTAATCTGATCTTCCATAGGAAAATGGAATTTTCACATAATTCACCAAACGAATAATTCTCTTGGAGATAAGTTTTGCTTTCTGTTTGAAAAGTAAAACTATTGCACGTTTCCAATTAGTGAAGTGTAGTGGCTCGTAAGAACTATTCAAAACTAGTATAGTTGAGTGTGGTTCTACTAATTCCATTTTCCTATCACACCTCTGTTGATATTTAGATTTGAAATGGCACCCTCTGCAGGATTCGAACTTGCGACTTCTTGGTTCGTAGCCAAGCACTCTGGTCCACTGAGTTAAGAGGGTATGGCGAAGGGCCAGAGACTTGAACTCTGATCTTCGGTTTTGGAGACCGAGATGCTACCAATTGCACCAACCCAACAGAAAAAGGGATTACTCCCCAGTTCGCTCAAAGTGCTATTGCTCAAACGGCAACAGCAGTTCTGCGGAAAGATACGATGTTGTTGAGATTTATTCTCAGAACCCTCTGCCCAGTCGAATGCCAGTTCATCCCCAAGAGTGGAGATGTGGGGAGTCGAACCCCAGTGTTGGACAGATTGTTGCCCCATTAGGGGCAATTCCAGAACTAGGATTCGAACCTAGACGTACACCTTCAAAGGGTGCTGACCTGCCAGTTAGTCGATTCTGGATTGTATGAACTATCTGGAAATTTCAGATAGTTGAGAGCCCTCAGTCGGATTTGAACCAACGACCTACTCATTACTAGTGAGTTGCTCTACCACTGAGCTATAAGGGCGGGGTGTCGTATGGGAATTGAACCCATCTAGGTAGTTCCACAAACTACTGCCTTAACCACTAGGCTAACGACACAAGGCAGTGGGTAGAATTGAACTACCGACATAGAGGGTATGAATCTCTTGTTCTACCACTGAACTACACTGCCAAAGACCGTTTACCCGCAACGGTCAAGGAGAACATTCAAACCTC